>Ga0194121_10004275_pt1 | contig 20843 bp, 18 predicted proteins | sample TA2MahCa50mmetaG_FD_148609 | JGI IMG/M metagenome (GOLD analysis project Ga0194121, IMG submission 148609) | Freshwater microbial communities from Lake Tanganyika, Tanzania - TA2015020 Mahale Deep Cast 50m | ecosystem: Environmental > Aquatic > Freshwater > Lake | place: Tanzania: Lake...
GTGGCACTCCTCAGCGACCCCGCGGGGGACCTCAGCCTGCGCATCGCGGTCCTCGAGCGCGGCGTGACCGGCGACGCCCTCGGCGAGGCCGCGTGGTACGCGTCCGGCCCGAACTCGTTCTCGCTCGCGCGCTCCAAGCTCGGCGTCCTCGACGTCACCGGCGACGGCAAGGACGACCTCGTCGTCCTCTACAGCGACGGCGCGACCGCAGTCCGCTTCCTCGTCTTCCGCTCCACCGGCACGGCGTTCGAGCTCACGGGTCTCGGCGGCTGGTGGCGGAGCGACGGCTACGCCTGGGGACGCGTCCAGGCGATCCTCGGCGGCACGTTCCGCCAGAACGGGCCGGCGACGATCCTCACCGTCTACCAGTACGACAGCTTCCACGTGCGCGTGCACGCGTTCGAGTCCACGGGCTCGGCGTTCGCGTACACGGGCAACCTCGGCGTCTTCGACACGGGCGTCGGCCAATACGACGCGACGAGGGCGCGCTTCATGGTCGGACGCTTCACCCGCAGCGGCGGGCCCGACCAGGTGGGCGCCTTCTACCAGTACCCGAACTTCCGCGTGCGCCTCCATGTCCTCGACCCCGGCCCCACCGGCGCGCTCGCGGCCGTGAACGGGTGGAACGGGGTGTACGACTCCGGCGAGGGCCAATACGACCTCGCGAAGGCCTCGCTGAGCGCGGCCGACGCCGACGGCGACGGGCGGAGCGACGTCTTCTCGCTGTACTCGTACGCCGACGGCAGCGCGAAGCTGCACGTGTTCAATGGCGCCGCGGGCTACCGCGCGGACTTCGCCGGTGCCGCGACGGTGCCGAGCGGCGTCGTGTGCGCCGGCGCCTCCGGGTTCGTCGGCGGCGACTGGGACGGCGACAAGCGGACCGACGCCGCGGTCCTCACCTTCGTCGCCGGCGCCGGCACGAAGACGAGCGTCTTCCAGAACGCGGGCACCTCGTACCGCGTCACCGCGGCCACCGACGTGCGCTGTGACCGCTGGCCGCTCACGGGCATGCCGAGCGGCGGCGCGCGGACGAACATCCGCCCGCTCTACGTGAAGATCGACAACGACCCCTCGGCGCGGCCCCACTTCGGGATCAGCAAGGCCGACATCGTCTTCGAGTGGCTCGTCGAAGGGTTCACGACGCGCTTCGGCGCGGTGTTCCAGTCGCGGGACCCGGGCGAGATCGGGTCGGTCCGCAGCGGCCGCCACACCGACCGTCCGATCGTGCCCGCGTTCCGCGGCGCCCTCGTGTACTCGGGGGCCGCGGGCGAGGAGACCGAGGGCTTCGCCTACGACCACAGCGGCGGCCGCTACATCGACCTCGGCCCGCGCTACGGCTGGGCGTACCGCGTCGGCATCCGGGTCGCGCCGTACAACTTCTTCACGCAGGCGCGCCTCATCCGCGACGCCATCGCCTCGACCGGCATCCCCGACCCGGCGACGGTCCCCTCGTGGGACTTCCTCGCGACGGCGGCGGGCGACCCGCTCTCGGGCGGCTTCTCCGGCAGCGTGGCGGCGACGTCGATCGTGATCCCGTACCGCTCGCTCTTCGCCGTCGAGTACCGCTACGACGGGGCGAGCCGGACGTACGGCCGCTGGCAGAACGGCGTGCGCGAGGTCGACGCCGGGAACAACACCGCCGTCGCGGCGCGCAACGTCGTCGCGATCCTCACGGACGTCGAGCTCACCGACCGCTACGGCCTCGACGCGGCCGGGTCGATGAAGGTGGACATGCGACTCGTCGGGACGGGGACGGCCTACGTCTTCCGCGACGGCCGCCGCCAGGCGGTCACCTGGAGCCGGCCCGACATCTGGGACCCCTACACGTTCTCGAACGCGTCGGGCGAGAAGGTCTTCCTCTCACCCGGCCAGACGTGGATCCACGTCATCCCGAAGGAGTGGACCATCCCGAGCGAGTAGCTCCAGGCGGACTGCCGAGCGGCTCAGGCAGCACGAACGGCACGCCCGCACGCATCCCGACGAAGAGCCCTGCCCCGAACACCGACGACATCCTCTCGGGCGTGATGACCGCCGCCGGCGGGCCGTCCGCGACGATGCGGCCGGCGGCGAGGACGACGATGCGGTCGGCGGTCGCCGCCGCGAGGTTGAGGTCGTGGAGCACCGCGACGACGCACGCGCCGCGATCCCGCACCGGCCGAGCGAGGACCTCGAGCGCCTCGCGCTGCTGATGCGGGTCGAGGTGGACGGTCGGCTCGTCGAGCAGCAGGACGTCGGCCTCCTGCGCGAGCGCCATCCCGATCAGCGCCCGCTGGCGCTCACCGCCGGATAGCCGCGAGATCGGCCGCTCCGCGAGGGCGCGGCAGCCCACCAGATCCATCGCCCGCTCGACCGTGTCGCGATCGGCCGGCGCCGGACGTCCGAACGTCCCGACGTAGGGCGTGCGCCCGAGCGTCACGACCTCGCGCACCGTGAACGCGAAGGGCGTGGTGAAGGTCTGCGGGACGAGGGCGATCCGCCGCGCCCGCGCGCGGCTCGGCAGATCGCCGATGGATACGTCGTCGAGCGCGACGCGGCCGGACGACGGCCGCAGGATCCCCGCGAGGACGCGAAGGAGCGTCGTCTTGCCCGAGCCGTTCGGTCCGACGAGCGCGACGCGCTCGCCGCCCGCGACCGACAGCCCGACGTCGTGGAGCACGTCGCGCGCGCCGTAGCCCGCGGTGACCGCCGACGCGAAGAGTCGCGTCACAGCCGGTACGCGGCGCGGTCACGCCACAGCAGCGCGAAGAAGAATGGCCCGCCGATGAGCCCGCTGATCACGCCCATCGGGAGCTCCGACGGCGCTACCACGACGCGCGCCGCCAGATCGGCGAGCACGACGAACGCGGCGCCCGCGAGCGCCGCCGCCGGTACGAGGCGAAGGTGCGCCGGCCCGACGATCAGCCGCGTCGCGTGGGGCGCGATGAGGCCGACGAACGCAACGAGGCCCGCGATGGAGACCGCCGCCGCCGTCAGCAGCGCGGCGATCGCGACGACGCCGCGCTTCGAGGCCTCGACATCGATCCCGAGCGTGGCCGCGGTCTCCTCTCCGAGCGCGAACGCATCCAGCCGCCACACCACGGCCATCGCGAGCGCGAGCGCGATCACGACAAGCGCCGCGGATACCGCGAGCTGCGTCCACGTGACCACGGAGACGCCACCCATGAGCCACGCAAGGACGCTGGCCAGGCGCAGCTGGAGGCGGTCGTGGCTGACCAGCACGAACGTCACGATGGCGCCGGCGAACGCGGAGAACACGACGCCCGCGAGCAGCAGGGTCACGATCGGCGTCTCCGCGCCGACGCGCGCCAGCCGCCAGACGACGACGATCGACAGGATCGCCCCGGCGAACGCGAGCGCCGGGACGACGAAGAACCCCAGCGCTCCGGCGAGCGTGAGCCCGAGGACGGCGCCGACGCTCGCCCCGGCGGACGTGCCGAGCACGTACGGATCCGCGAGCGGGTTGCGCAGGAGCCCCTGGAGGAGCACGCCCGCCACGGCGAGGGCGGCGCCGACGAGCGCGGCGCCGAGCACGCGCGGGAGGCGCAGCGAGACGACGATCGCGGTCTCCGCCGGATCCCCCGCGCCGAGCAGCGTCGCGATCACGCGGTCCGGAGGGATGGCGACGGCGCCGATGGCGATCGCGGCGACGAGCGCCGCCAAGAGGACGAGGACGAGCGCGGCGACGACCGGTCCGTACGGCGCCCTGCGCACGCGCCCGCCCCTCCGCCGCTACCTGGTCTCGCGGACGATCTTCGAGTACTCCTCGGCCGCGGCGACGATGCGCGGACCCGCGCGGTGCAGCAGGTTCGGGTCGGCCGGAACGACGCGCTTGGCGCGCACTGCCGTGATCGCGGACCACCCCGGCCGCGCGATCACCTGTTCCACGGTGACGCCGTAGCCGGCGTCACCGAGGACGATCACTTCCGGATCCGCCCTGATGACCTCTTCCGAGGAGAGCTGCGGGAACGGCGAGGCCGCCTTCGCGGCGATGTTGATCCCTCCCGCGAGCTCGATCAGCTCGTGGACGAACGAGCCCGGCCCGGCGGTGAACAGCTTGGTCGGATCGCTCGCGTCCACCTCGTGGAACACCCGGCGCTTGGTGACCCCCGCGGCCTTCGCGCGCACGGCGGCGATCCCGTCGTCGATCGCGCGCGCGAGCCTCGCGCCGTCGGTGCCGGTGGCGGTGCCGAGCACGACCGCCGTCCGCGCGACGTCGCCCACGGTGCGCGCATCCATCACCAGGACCGGTATGCCTTGCGCCGCGATCCGCTCGAGCGAGCCGTCCGCGATCTTCAGGCTGACGACCAGGTCGGCTTTGAGCGCGACGACCTTCTCGACATTCGGCTTGACACCTCCGACCTTCTCTTTCGCCTTCGCGGCGGCCGGCTCGTCGGAGAAGTCGTCGACCGCCACGACGCGGTCGCCGGCGCCGAGAGCGAACAGGAACTCGGTGTTGGACGGGCCGATCGAGACGATCCGCTCCGGGCGCCTGGCGATCGTGACCGACTTGCCCTGGTGATCGGCGACGGTGGCGGGGAAGGCGCCGGGGGTCGCCCCGACGGTCGCGGGTGGAGGTGACTGCGTGGGACCCGGGATCGCCGACCCGCCGCAGGCGACGACGAGCGCGAAGAGGAGGGAGAGGAGCGGACGAAGCGGGAGCCTGATGTCGATGTGACACACCCTTTCTTCGGAAGAGCGTTGGTCGCGGGCGGGACATCAGGCGACCCGACTTCGGGATCTCTCCCTACACGGTGGCCAGACCGTGCCGGACTCTCACCGGCTTCGCTGACGGCCCGCTTGTGAAACTGTGCCGGCGCATGGTACCTCGTTCGCGGCGCGCCAGAGGTCGGACCAGAGCGTACGCCGCTCCTCGTCGCTGAGCGGCCTGCCGAGCGCGCCGCGGTACGCGACGACGCCGAGGCCGGCGAGGTCGAGCGCCTCGCCGTCCAGGTGGAACGTGCTCTCTCCCCGTTCGCCCGCGGAGCGCACCAGGTCGTCGATCTCGCGGCTCGTCGCGCCGGGCAGGATGGTCGACGACGTGAGCCGCGGCACCGCGCGCACCTCCGGCGGGAAGTCGCAGTCGTGCGTGAACGCGACGAGGCGGTCCGCGGCGCCGAGCGCCCATGCGATCTCGGTCCCCGCCGGGACGAGCGACGCGGTCCGCATCAGAGCGGGTACGCCCCGCGGACGGTGCAGCACGTCCCCTCGGGACCGCGCGACGGCAACCGGGGCACTCCTTCGGGAGCGGTGGGTCGGCGGTCGGCGGCCCGCCGAAGACCTCGCGGTGGAGCCGGTAGTGGGCGAGGTGCTCGGCGTCCCTGATCCGCGCGCCGTCCTCAGCCAGGATCCGCGTCGCCTCCGCCGGGAAGACCGCGCTCGCCCGCGCGGACATGTGCGCGCCGAGCTCGGCCTCGAACGCGCGAAGCAACGGCGCCTTCCCCATGGTCGCGCCGTCGCGCTCGAGCACGAGCTCTCCTCCGGGAAGCCGCGCCGCGAGGTCTGCTGCCCCGATCCGTGGTCCGCTCAACCGCATCGTGCGGGCGAAGTCGCGTACGGTGCGCTCGATCTCCGCTGGTCGCTTCCCGTGGACGAATGAGCAGCCGGCGAAGAGCTCGTCCGCGGCGTCCCCCGTCCAGCAGGCGCGCATCCCCCGGCGCGCGATCTCCCGCAGCCCCTCGTGCACGACGACGTCGTTCCGCAGGAGCATGCCGTCGAACGATCCGATGATCCGATGATCCGGATGGGCGCGGGAAGCGATGCCGTCGGATCCTCGAAGGGACGCCGGAGCGCGACGTGCTCGAGCCCGAGACGCGCGGCGTATCCATTTCCGGGGACGGCCTCACTCTAGGTCGTGACTCGCTCCTGCGTGTAGCGCAGCTCCTCGCGCAGGTACGCGCCGAAGAGGCGCTGCAGCGTCATGACGTGGGCGCAGAGCCCGTGATCGCGGAAGTGCTCGCACTCGCAGTGCCACTCATCTCCCCGCAGCCCGGTCTTGTGCGACCCGTTGTTGCCGCGGAAGTCGACCTCGAGGTCCCGGATGGTGATGCGATCCGGCTCGTCGGCGTAACGCTTCGCCTTCTCGACCATGGAGATGAGGCTCGAGTACATGAAGCCCTCCACACACGTTCTCAGGCGCCGGGGGAACGATAGTCCCGCCGCGGACCGCCGCGAAGACCGCCGAAAGTCACCACTTTCAGGGTCGTGCTCTCTCGAACGCCTTCCACGCGTCGAGTCCGTGGACGGTCGACGGCCAGGCGAGCTCGTCGAGCGGCGGGATCCCGTCGCGCGGGAACCACGCCGCCTCGAGGACCTCCTCGGGCGCGATGCGCAGCTCGCCGCCGACGACGTGCGCGCGGAAGGTGACGATCATGATCGGCGCCCAGCCCGCGCCGCGCTCCGGCGCCGGGCGCATGTACGTCGCGACGAGCCCGTCGAGCTCCACCCTGAGGCCGGTCTCCTCCTCCGTCTCGCGCACGGCCGCCTCCTCGGGCGTCTCGTCGCTCTCGACGAGGCCGCCGGGCAGCGCCCAGCGCCCCTCGCGCGGGCCGTAGGACAGCCGGATGAGCAGGGCCGACCCCGCGCGCTCGACGATCGCGTTCGCGCCGATCTGCACGTGCATGAAGTCGGCGAAGCCGCAGCGCGGGCACGCCGGGCGGTCGCGGCCGTCGATGGCGGTGAGGACGAGCGCCGTGCCGTCGCGCGGGCAGAAGGCGAAGGTCACGCCTTCGCCAGGCGGTCCTTCAGGAAGTCGACCGAGGTGTTCGGCGACGGGTCGGCGCCGTTCAGGAGCGCCATGTAGTACGACACGTGGTCGGTGTAGTACGTCATCTGGAGCACCTCCGAGAGCGCGCTCGCGCCCGGGAGCTCGATGCTGTGGTGCTCGATCCCGCTCTGGTCGAGCAGCTCCTTCGTGACCTCCCAGCGCACGCGGTGCCGGCCGAGGTCATGCATGCTGCGGAGGATGAGCACGGCGACCGCCTGCTTCGCGACGGCGGGCTGCGGGAAGCCGACGACGGCGTTGTGGTCCAGCTCGGGCAGGACGTCGTACGCCGCCCACGCCTTCGAGTTCTCGTTGACCTGCCCCTTCACGCGCCGCGCCATGACGCCCATGGCGCCGGCGCCGTACACGAAGACGACCTTCGGCGCGAGCGCCACCGCGAGCTTCTTCGCGTCGTTCGTGCGCGCGCCCTCGTGGACGCGCTCCTGCAGCTTCGCGACGTCGGCGAGGGCGGCCTCGACGTCCGCGGAGGGGTCGCGGATGAGGCCCATCCGCGCGAGCACGCCGAGGACGAGCGCGAGCGAGTAGCCGAGCGTGGCGCGCGGGCGCGCCGCGTACGAGAAGGTGACGAGAGGGAAGCCCGCCGCGGTCGCGAGCTCCGCGAGGCGGCCGCCCGTGGTGATGGCGATGACCTTCGCGCCGCGCTTGCGCGCCTCCTCGAACGACGAGAGCGACTCCTCGGTGTTCCCCGAGTACGACGACGTGATGACGAGCGAGTCGCGGCCCGCGTACGCCGGCAGGCCGTAGTCGCGGTGGACCGTCATCGGCACCTTCAGCTCGCCCGCGACGAGCGCCGCGGCGAGGTCGCCGCCGATGGCCGACCCGCCCATGCCGGCGACGACGACGCTGCGCACGTCGCTGTGCGCCGGCGGGATCTTCGCGCGCCGCGCGATGGCCCACGCGTCGCGCACCTGCTGCGGCAGCTCCTTGATCCGGCCGAGCATGTCCTCGGGGTCGGCGGCGCGGATGCGCTCGACCGTCTCGATGACGCTCGTGTCCATCTAGCGCTTCACCCCGATGAGCTTCTCGCCGGCGTCGAGGAGCGGCGCGAGATCCTTCTCGTCGCGCGTCTCGGCGTAGATGCGCACGAGCGGCTCGGTCCCCGAGAGGCGTATGAGCAGCCACGACCCGTCCTCGCGGAAGAACTTCGCGCCGTCCTTCGTCTCGAGGAGGACCGCGCGCTTCACGGGCGAGCCGTCGAGCCGGTCGGGCCGGACCGAGCCGAGCTCGCGCATGATCCGCTCCCTCTCGCGCGCGTACGTCGCCGCGTCGAAGTGGACGTCGCGGCGCAGGTACGACGACGGCCCGGCGAGGTCCATGAGCTCGGCGATGAGCTCGGTCGGCCTCTTGCGCGTCTTCAGCATGAGGTCGAGGAAGAAGAGGTCGGCGACGATGCCGTCGCGCTCGGGCAGGTGCATCGCGAACCCGAACCCGCCGGACTCTTCCCCGCCCATCATCGCCCCGGTCTCGGCCATCTTCGGGCCGATGTACTTGAAGCCCACCGGCACCTCGTGCACCGGCACGCCGTACCGCTCGCCGAGCCGGTCGGCCATGAGCGTCATGTTCACCGTCTTCACGACCGGCTGGCGCAGCTTGCGGACCTCGAGGAGGTACCACATGAGGAGCGCGTACGTCGTGAGCGTGGTGACGAACTTCCCCGTCTCGTCGGCGAGCCCGGCGCGGTCCGCGTCGCCGTCGACCGCGAGGCCGACGTCGGCGCCCTCGGCCGGCACGCGCGCGAGGAACTCGTCGATGTTCGGCGGGATGGGCTCGGGGTTCACGCCGCCGAAGAAGGGGTTGCGCTCGGCGTGCATCTCGATGACCTTCGTGCGCCCGCCGCCGAGGAGGCGCACGAAGTACCCGCTCGCGCTGCCGAACAGCGGCTCGCACACGACGGTGTAGCCGGCGCCACGGAACGCGTCGAGGTCGAACAGCTCGGCCACGCGCGCGAGGTAGTCGGGCGCGGGATCGAAGATCTCGATCATGCCCTTCGCCTTCGCCTCGTCGAAGGGCATGCGCTCGACCTTCCCCTTCCCCTCCTGCAGCGGGTGGATGATCGCCTCGAGCTCCTTCAGCATCGGCGGCGGCGCGGCCGCGCCGGTCTCCGTCTTCACCTTGAACCCGTTGTCCGTCCACGGGTTGTGGCTCGCGGTGATGACGATCCCGGCCTTCGCCTTGCGCCGCATCGTCGCCCACGAGAACGACTGCGTCGGCGCGGCGGTCGAGGCGAGGTGCACGCTCACCCCGTTCGCGGCGACGACCTCGGCCGCCGCGGCGGCGAAGTGCTCGGAGACGAAGCGGCGGTCGAAGCCGATGACAACGCCCCGCTGCGCCCCGCCGTGGTCGCGCACCCACTGCGCGACGGCCTGGCTGCAGATGCGGACCGCGCCGAAGGTGTACTCCTCCGCGATCCGGGCGCGCCACCCGTCGGTGCCGAAGACGATCTTGTTCATGCGACCGGTGCTCGGATCTGCTCTCTCCAGAAGTCGAGGGTATCGGAGAGCGATCGTTCGAGCGGGACGGCAGGCGACCAACCCGTTCGCTCCCGGAAGCGCGCCGAGTCGAGCAGGAGGGCGGCGGGGACGCCGGGGCGCACGCGCTCGGCGTCGAGCTCCGTCCGGACCGTCACGCGCGCGAGCGAGCGGAGCACCTCGAGGATCCACCCGATCGAGACGGCCGTGCCGCTGCCCACGTTGTAGACGGCCGGGTCGGCGTCGTCGAGGTCGCCCGCGGCCTCGTACGCCGCCGCCATGTCGCGCACGTCGACGAACTCGCGCTGCGGCTCGAGCTGGCCGTGCGCGATGACGGGCTCCGCGAGCCCGGCTTCCGCCTCGGCGATGCGCTTCGCGAACTCGGACGCCGCGAGGCGCGGATGCTGGCGCGGCCCGATCTGGTTCGACGGCCGGAGGATCGTGACGCGCTCGCTCGCGCCGAGCGCGCGCAGGACCGACTCGGACGCGACCTTCGTCGCCGCGTACACGTTCGTCGGGCGGAGCGGCTCGTCCTCGCCCAGCGGGTCGGCCGCCTCGGGGATGCCGTACACGTCGGCGCTCGACGCGGCGACGAGGCGGATGCCGCGTCCCCGCGCCGCGGCGGCGACGTTGGCCGTGCCGATGACGTTGATGCGGATGGCCGCGAGCGGGTCGCCGGTGGCGAGCGTCGGCACGGCCTGCCCCGCGAGGTGGAACACGACGTCGGGCCGCGCCGCGTCGACCGCGCGCCGGGCGGCCGCCGCATCGGTGAGGTCGCCCTCGTGGATGGTCACGCGCCCGGCGACGGCGCGCAGGTGCGGGAAGGGCGCGGGCTCGTGCGCGATGCCGTGGACGTCGTCGCCGCGCGCGACGAGCCGCTCGGCGAGGTGACTGCCGGCGAAGCCGGTGATCCCCGTGATGAGCACGCGTCGCGGCATCCGCGGCATCGTACCGATACGCTCGCGTCACGTGAGCGACCGCGTGCTCGTGATCCTCGCGTACGCGGTGATGGCGCTCTGCTGGGCGGGGACGTGGGTCATCGGCAAGTCCGTGGTGGGTGCGATCCCGCCCATCGAGATGTCGGCGATCCGCTTCACGATCGTCGCGGCGATCCTGCTCGCGGCCTGCCGCGCGCTGCGCGTCCCGCTCGGCCGTCGCGACCTCGCGCCGGTGGTCGTGGCCGGCGTCGTCGGGATCGCCGCCTACAACGTGCTCGTCTTCGTCGGGCTGCGGGTCGCGCCGGCGAGCGACGGCGCGCTCATCGTGCCCACGCTCATCCCGATCCTCACGGCGCTGGGCGCGACGGCCATCGGCGAGCGGCTCACGCGGCGGAAGGTGGCCGGCTTCGTCGTCGCGAGCGCGGGTGCGGCGCTCGTGATCGTCGGCGCCCAGCCGCTCGGCGGGGAGCTCGCGGTCGAGCGGCTCGTGGCCGACCTGCTCATCCTCAGCGGCGCGTTCTCCTGGGCGGTGTACGGGATCGCCGGGAAGCTCGCCACGCGCGAGCGCTCACCGCTCGCGCTCGTGGCCCTCACGTCGCTCGTGGGCGCGGTCGTGCTCGTGCCGCTCGGCCTCCTCGAGCACGCCTACGCGGACGTGCCCTCGTGGCCGGCGGGCGCATGGCTCGGGATCGCCTACCTCGTAGCGTTCGGGACGATCGTGGGATTCGTGATCTTCCAGTGGGCCGTCCGGCGTTTCGGCGCGGGGATCGGCTCGATGTCGAGCTACCTCGTCCCGGTCGCCGCGGTCGCGCTCGCGTTCGTCTTCCTGGGCGAGCGCCCGCACCCCGCGCAGCTCGTCGGCGCCGCGGTCATCCTCGCCGGCGTGCGCGTCGCGACGCTCTCGCGCCGCCCGGCGGACGTGGTCGAGGCCGCGGCGTAGCTCAGAGCACCGTCGCCGTGAACGGGCGGCGCCCGGTGCGGAAGCGCTCGAGCGAGAGGTCCGAGATATCGAGCGTCGTGGCCTTCCCGTCGAGCATCTCCTCGACGACGAGCTGCGCCGTCGCGGGCGTGTGCATGAAGCCGTGGCCCGAGAAGCCCGCGGCGATGTAAAGGCCGTCGACGCCGGGGACCCGGCCGACGATGGGATGGTCGTCGGGGGTCATCTCGTAGTAGCAGGACCACCGCGACGCGATATCGAGCTCGCGCAACGCGGAGTGCCGCCACGCCGCGCGGGCCTTCACCCACGGCTCGAGCGACGCGGGCACCTCGAGCGGGGGGTACGCGAGCGCGTCAAACGAGTCCGGCGCGGCGCCGGGCCCCTTCTCCGCGCGGCCGTCGCTGGTGAGGTTCGGCATGGCGAAGCGCTGCCGGCCGTCCCGCGGCCGGAAGTGGAAGCCGGACTCCCACTCGATCGTCATGGGGATCGCGGCGAGCCCCGGCACAGGGCCAGACTCCATGATCGACCGGCGGTACGGCCAGATGGGCACGCCGACCCCGGCCGTCGCGGCGACCGGCGCCGTCCACACGCCGCTCGCGAGGAGGACGCGCTCGGCGCTGATGTCGCCGCCCGCGGTGCGCACGCCGGTGACGCGGTCGCCCTCGCGCACGAGGCCGCTCACCGCGGTGCCCTCGAACACTCGCACGCCTTCGAGGACGGCCGCGGCGGCGAACCCCGCGAGCGCGACGAGGGGATCGCCGTACCCGTCGCGCCCGCAGAAGCGCCCGCCCGCGAGGTCGTCGGTGCGGATGCCCGGGACGAGGTCCTCGATGTCCTGCCGGTCGAGCATCTCGACGGGCACGCCGAGCCGCTCGTACAGGGGGAGCGGCCCCTTCAGCTGCGCGAGGCCCTCCGCGGTCTCGGCGATGAACAGGTAGCCGCGCTCGTGGAACTCGTGGCCGCTCCCGGTGAACGACGGGAACTCGCGCCAGAACTCCGTCGCCATGAGCGAGAGCCGCACGTCGAGCTCGTCCGTGAACTGGTGGCGGATCCCGCCCATGCCGCCCTTCGTCGTCCCCGACCCGAGCGCGCCCTGTTCGAGGAGGACGACGTCGCGCTCCCCGCGGTCCGCGAGGAAGAACGCCGCGGCCGTCCCCGTGATGCCGCCGCCGACGATGACCGTCGACGCGGCGGGCGGGAGTCGGTCGCTCACCCCTCGCTCAGCTCGGTGAACCGGTAGCGGCCCTCGGCCTCGTCGATCGTGCCGAAGCGCGGGACGTCGTGCGTGAACGACACGGTCCAGCGGTCCTCCGCCGCCTGCGGGAGGAGCGTGCGCTTCGCCTCGAGCGTGTCGAGCGGGAAGAGGTCGAACGCGGGGATCCACGGGAGCGGGAGGTGGTGCCGGTCGGGCATGAAGTCCGAGGAGAACCAGAGCGTCCGGCCGCCGTCGCTGATGCGCACCGTCTGCGTTCCGCGGGTGTGGCCCTGGACGCGCTCGACCCAGAGGCCCGGGAGGAGCTCGTGCGCGTCGTCGATGAGCTCGAGCTTGCCCGTCGCCTCGAGCGGCGCGTAGTCGTCGAGCAGGTACGACCCGCGCGTGCGCTCGTTCGGGCGCATCGCGTCCTCCCACTCGAGGCGCTGCACCGCGTACGTCGCCTTCGGGAACGACGCGACGAGGCGGTCGCCGTCGAAGTGCGTGTTGCCGCCGGCGTGGTCGAAGTGGAGGTGCGTGTTGATGACGAGCGTCACGTCGTCCGGCCGGACGCCCCGCCGCCGGAGCTCGTCGAGCAGCGCCGGCGGCGCGTCGATGCCGTAGTTGCGCTTCTGCTTCTCCGTGAGCTTCGGCCCCGCGCCGGTCTCCACGACGACGACGTGGCCCCGCTCGTCGCGGATGAGCAGGCAGTTCATGTCCATGGCGACGCGGTTCAGCTCGTCCGCCGGCTTCGCCTTCTCCCAGAGCACCTTCGGGACGACGCCGAACATGGAGCCGCCGTCGAGGCGGAAGATGCCGTCGCTGAAGATCCCGACGTCGTATCGACCGATGCGCACCTGCCGCAGTATCCACGCGCCGGAGCCAGCCAGCAGCGTGGTAACGGATGCCCACGATGTGCCCTCCGTCCGCACGCATGTCTTCTCCATGGCGTTCAAGCCACCTCCCTATCGAGGTCGCTGACCGGCCATGCAAGGACGGGGCCGGCTCGGCTAGCGGACGGCGGTGACGCCTCTCGGGGCGAAGTCGCGGACCCGGTCGGCCATGTCCGTGCGCTCCCAGGGCAGGTCGAGCTCGGGGCGCCCGAAGTGGCCGTACGCCGCGATCTGCCGGAAGATCGGCCTGCGCAGCTGGAACCGCTCGATGATCGCCCCCGGCCGGAAGTCGAAGTGCTCGGCGATGAGCGACTTGATCCGCTCGTCGGGCACCGCGCCCGTGCCGAACGTCTCGACGTTCAGCGAGACCGGGTGCGCGACGCCGATCACGTACGCGACCTGGACCTCGCAGCGCTTCGCGAGCCCCGCGGCGACGACGTTCTTGGCGACGTAGCGCGCCGCGTACGACGCCGAGCGGTCCACCTTCGTCGCGTCCTTGCCGCTGAAGGCGCCGCCGCCGTGGCGGGCGTACCCGCCGTACGTGTCGACGATGATCTTCCGCCCGGTGAGCCCGGCGTCGCCCATCGGCCCGCCGATGGTGAACGCGCCGGTGCCGTTCACGATGAAGCCCGTCTTCGCGTCGATGAGCTCCCCCACCGCGGGGCGGATGACCGCCTCGACGACGTCGTCGTGGAGGGTCGTGTACGGGACCCCGGGGTCGTGCTGGGCCGCCACGATGACGCTGTTCACCCGCACCGGCCGCCCGTGCGCGTACTCGACGGTGACCTGGCTCTTCCCGTCGGGGCGGAGCCACGGCAGCTGGCCGCGCTTGCGCACGTCGGCGAGCTTCTTCGCGACGCGGTGCGCGAGCGTGATGGGCAGCGGCATGAGCTCGGGGGTCTCGTCGACGGCGAAGCCGAACATCATCCCCTGGTCGCCCGCGCCGAGCTCGTCGGGCTCCTTCCCCTCCCGCGACTCGAGGGCGTGGTCGACGCCCTGCGCGATCTCCGGCGATTGCGGTTTGATGGCGGAGATGACGCCGCACGTCTGGAAGTCGAAGCCGTAGTCGGCGTCGGTGTAGCCGATGTCCTTCACGACGTTCCGCACGAGCTTCTGCAGGTCCACGTACCCGTGCGTGGTGATCTCGCCGAGCACCATGACCGTGCCCGTCGTCGTCGCCGTCTCGCACGCGACGCGCGAGCCCGGGTCCTGCCGCAGGAGCTCGTCGAGGACGGCGTCCGACACCTGGTCGCAGAGCTTGTCGGGGTGGCCCTCGGTGACGGACTCGCTCGTGAAGAGGAGCCGGTCGGTGGCGAAGAAGCTCATCGACATCGCTACGTCCCCGCCTTCCACGAGCTCGCGTAGGCCTTCTGCTCGTCGGTCATCGCGTCGATGCGCATGCCCATCGCCTCGAGCTTCAGGCGGGCGATGCCCTCATCGAGCTCGCGCGGGACAGCGTAGACCGCCTTCTCGAGCGCCTTGCCCTCGCGGATGAGGTGCTCGACGGCGAGGGCCTGGTTCGCGAAGGACATGTCCATGACCGCCGGCGGGTGCCCCTCCGCCGCGGCGAGGTTGACGAGGCGCCCGTCGGCGAGGACGACCGCGGTGCGTCCGCTCGGCAGGCGGTACTCGTTCACGAAGGGCCGCAGCTCGCGGCAGCCGGTCGCCTGCGAGGCGAGCCACGCGAGGTCGATCTCGTCGTTGAAGTGCCCGGCGTTCGCGAGGATCGCGCCGTCCCGGAGGTTCGCGAGCGCCTCGCGGCCGATGACGTTCACGTTGCCGGTCGCGGTGACGAGGAGGTCGGAGCGCGCCGCGGCCTCGGCGATGGTCGTGACCTCGAAGCCGTCCATGGCCGCCTCGAGCGCGCGCAGCGGGTCGATCTCGGTGACGAGGGTGATCGCGCCCATGCCGCGCAGGCGCGCGGCGATGCCGCGGCCCACCCAGCCGTACCCCGCGACCGCGGCGGTCTTGCCGGCGATGAGGAGGTTCGTCGCGCGGATGATGCCGTCGACGGCGGACTGGCCGGTGCCGTAGCGGTTGTCGAACAGGTGCTTCGTGAGCGCGTCGTTCACCGCGATGATCGGGTACGCGAGGATCCCCTCGCCCGCCATCGCCCGCAGGCGGTTCACGCCGGTGGTCGTCTCCTCGGTGCCGCCGCGCACCTTCGGCAGCAGCTCGCGGCGCTTCGTGTGGAGCTCGGTGACGAGGTCCGCGCCGTCGTCCATGGTGATCTCGGGCTCGGTCGCGAGGACGGCGTTGATGTGCGAGTAATAGGTGTCGCGGTCCTCGCCCTTGCGGGCGAACGTGGCGATGCGCTCGTCGGCGACGAGGGACGCGGCGACGTCGTCCTGCGTCGAGAGCGGGTTCGACGCGCACAGCGCGACGTCGGCGCCGCCGTCGCGGAGCGCGAGCATGAGGTTCGCGGTCTCCGCGGTCACGTGGAGGCACGCGCCGATGCGCAGGCCGCGGAAGGGCTTCTCCTTCGCCAGGCGCCCGCGGATGCGCGAGAGGACGGGCATCTCGCGCGCGGCCCAGACGATGCGGCGGCCGCCGAGCTGCGCGAGGCCGAGGTCGTTGACGTCGTGGGCCCTCGTCTTCGTTGTCACTGCCTTCTCCAGATGTTCGTGATGCGCTCCCAGGGTGCCCGCCGCACGGCGGGCCCCTCGATGAACGTCGCGTGGGTGCGGTAGCCGAGGCGCTCGTAGACGCGCGTGGCCGCCGCGTTGTCGCGGCGGACGTTGAGGACGACGTCGCGGTGCTCCGCGAGCGCGGCCGCGGTCACCGCGGAGGTGACCGCCGTGGCCATGCCCCGGCCGCGGTACGCGAGGCGCGTGAGGACGTTCCCGACGGCGGCGACGCCCGCCTGCCGCGAGCGCACGTGCGTGCCCGCCGCGGCGGCGATGCGGCCCCCGTCGTAGACGGCGAAGTAGATCTCGCGCGCCAGGCGCTCGGCGGTGAAGTGCGCGCGCGAGGCCTCGCCGTACAGCTCGACGAGGTCCGCCTGGTGCTCGGGGCCGAGCCGGGTGAGCGGGTGGTCCGCGCGCGGGACGAAGCGGTCGCGGTCCACGGTCATGCGCTGCATGACGTCGGCGCGCTCGAGCCGGTACGCCTGCTCCACCGCGATGCGCCCGTGCGGCGGGAAGGACACGACGAGGCGCGGCTTGCGCACGACGCGGAAGACCTCGGCGAGCGCCTCGGCCTCCCCCATCGCGAAGCACGGCCGGAACGGGAGGACCTCGACGAGGAGCGCCGCCGCGACGACGTCGCCGCCGCGCCGGGCGACCCACCACCGCGCCGTGTCGACGTTCTCGGGGTCGAGGTCGGCGAGCGCGTACGCCGCGAGGAGGCGGTCGCGCTCGAAGAAGGCGCGCACGTCCGCGGCGGGAGCGCGTTCGTCGATGCGGATCTCGGGCACGAGCGGCGCCGCGGTCACATGTCCTCCGACGGGATGGATGTGGACCGAGCGGGGCTCCGCTGTCCCAGGTGCTGGAAGTGTAACGCTAGTACTGGATGAGGGTCGCGATGTCGTAGCCCTGCAGGCGGTCGCGGCCCTTCAGGAACTTGAGCTCTATGAGGAACGCGAGGGCCACGATGTCCCCCTGCAGCTGCTTCACGAGGTCGATCGTGCCGGCCACGGTGCCGCCCGTGGCGAGGAGGTCGTCCACGATGAGCACCTTCTGCCCCGGCGTGATGGCGTCCCTGTGCATCTCGAGCGTCGCCGACCCGTACTCGAGGTCGTATTCGACGCTCACGACCTCCGACGGCAGCTTGCCGAGCTTGCGCACCGGCACGAAGCCGACGCCGAGGGCGTACGCGATCGGCGCCCCGAAGATGAGCCCGCGCGACTCCATGCCCACGACAACGTCGGCCTGCTTGCCGCGCACCCGCGCGAGGAGGTCGTCGATCGCCGCCTTGAAGGCGGGCCCATCCCGCAGGAGCGTGGTGATGTCCTTGAAGAGGATCCCCGGCTTGGGGAAGTCGGGGACGTCGCGGATCAGCGCGGCGAGATCCGCCGGGCTCGTCGGCACGGCCCGCATTATGGGGCGCGCTCTTCGGGTGACGGCGGCCTGTCCAGGTGAGCGTCGTCGAACAGCGCCTCGACGCGGTAGGTGACGCCGTCGGTCCGGACGATGGTGATGTCCGTGTTCCGCGTCGGGGCGTGATGGCGGTAGAGCTTCGGCAGCAGGCCGAGGAAGTGGCTGACGAGGATGCGCGTGATCCCGCCGTGCCCGACGACGCACACCGTCCCCCCGGCGTGCTCCGACACGATGCGATCGACGGCCCGCTTCGCCCGCTGGAACGCCTGCTCGAGCGACTCACCTCCGGGCCACTGCACGAACGAGTCTGGCGTCCAGTCGGGACGCGTCCGCAGGTCCTCGAACAGCCTCCCCTCGGCCTCACCGACGTCGATCTCGGCGAGGTCCGGGTGGACCTCGACGCGAAGGCCGTGCCGTCGGGCGGTCGCCTCGGCGGTGTCGCGCGCGCGGCGGAGGTCGCTCGAGACGACGTGGTCGAACCGGACCCGGGAGAGCACCTCGGCGACCGCCTCCGCCTGCTGCCGGCCCCTGGGGGTGAGCGGGCTGTCCATCCGGCCCGCGAAGCGTCCCGCCGCGTTCGCCTCGCTCTCGCCGTGACGGACGAGGTACAGCGTCGTCTCCCGCCCGGTCATACCCCGAGCTTCCCCGCCACGTCGCTCCAGCCGCGCACGCGCTCGATGCGCTCGTGCGCGATGTCGCGGTTCCAGGGATGGTCGAAGAGGAACACGCGGATGCCCGCCTCGGCGAGCGCGAGGGAGATGACGCGGTCGTCCTCGCAGAAGGCCTCGAGCGCGAGCTCCTCGGCGAGCCGCACCTTGTACCGCGCCGAGCTGTCGGGGTCGTAGCGGCCGCGCGGGCGCGCCGGGTCGAAGTCGCCCGCCGGCTTCAGGTGGACGGCCTTCGCGTGGTCGAGGATGCCCTTCTCGCGGAGCCACGTCTCCGTGACGACCCGCCGCTTCTCGGCGCGCGCGGTGATGAAGTACAGCTCGTGCCCCGCCTGGACGAGCTGCTCGAGCACGACCGGGCAGTCCGCGTACGGCTCGAGCGAGCCGAAGAAGTCGCTCTCGTAGATGCGCGTGCGGAAGCGGTCGATCTCCTCCTCCGGCACGCCGGTGCGGTCGTTCAGCACTTGCCAGCCCGGCTCGTGCGGGAGCTCCACGTCGTACTCGGCCGCGAACCGGCGGAGGTACGGCACGGCGCACTCCGCCACGACGTCGTCGATGTCGATCCCGAGCCTCATTCCGACCCTCGCTCGGGATCGACCCTCGCTCGGGCCCCGGTGCTCGACCTCGTCTGCGCCTCGGTCTGCGCGCCGGGGAGACGGATGATCTCTAGGAGACGAGTGAGCGCGTCGCGGCGGTCGCCGCGGATCTCGAGGATGCCCACCTTGATCTGCCGCTGCCCGAGCTGCGCGCGCTGGAACGCCTGGCGGACGGCGCGCTTCTGCGCCTCGGTCGCGTCGGCGGCGAGCGTGACGCGGATCTCCGGCCCGCGCGCGCGGACGTCGACCGCACCCGCGCGGATGGCGCGCAGCTTCACCTCTACGCCGTAGAGCAGGTTGCGCACCGGCTCCGGCGGCGGGCCGTAGCGGTCGCGCAGCTCGTCGCGCAGCGCGGAGAGGTCGTCGAGCTCGCGCAGCTCGGCGATGCGGCGGTACGTCTCCAGCTTGCGCTGCCGGCTCGGGATGTAGTCGTCGGGGATCGCGGTCGAGAGCGCGAGGTCGACGACGACCTCGGGGAGCTCCGCCGCCTTCGGCGCGCCGCGCAGCTCGTCGATCGACTCGTGGAGGAGCTGCGTGTACAGCTCGAAGCCCACCGCGGCCACGTGGCCGTGCTGCTCCGCGCCGAGGATGTTCCCGGCGCCGCGGATCTCGAGGTCCTGCATGGCGATCTTGAAGCCAGCGCCGAGGTCGCTCGCCTCGAACACCGCCTGGAGGCGCGTGCGCGCGTCGTCGGAGAGGCGCTCGTGCTTGTCGTGGAGAAGGTACGCGTAGGCCTTCTCCGTGCTGCGGCCGACGCGGCCGCGGAGCTGGTACAGCTGCGCGAGCCCGAGCTGGCCCGCGCGGTCGATGACGATCGTGTTCACGTTCGGGATGTCGAGGCCCGACTCGATGATCGTCGTGCAGACGAGGACGTCGAAGTCGCCGTCGGCGAACGCGACCATGACCTTCTCGAGCTGGCGCTCGTGCATCTGGCCGTGCGCGACGACGAAGCGGGCCCGCGGCACGAGCTTCCGGAGGCGCTCGGCCTCCTGCTCGATGCCCATGACGCGGTTGTGGACGTAATACACCTGCCCGCCGCGGTCGAGCTCGCGGTGGATGGCGTCCTTCAGGAGCTCGTTCGTCTTCTCGACGACGCGCGTCTCGATCGGCTGCCGGTCCTCGGGCGGCGTCTCGATGCTGCTGATGTCGCGGATGCCGGAGAGCGCCATGTGCAGCGTGCGCGGGATGGGCGTCGCGGTCATGGAGAGGACGTGCACCTCGGTGCGCATCTGCTTCAGGCGCTCCTTGTGCTTCACGCCGAAGCGGTGCTCCTCGTCGATGACGAGGAGGCCGATGTCGCGGAACCGCACGTCCTTCTGGAGGATCCGGTGCGTGCCGACGACGACGTCGACGTCGCCGGCGGCGATGCGCGCGGCGATCTCCTTCTGCTCGGCGGGCGTCCGGAAGCGTGAGAGCATCTCCACCTTCACCGGGAAGGTCTCGAGCCGCTCGCAGAACGTCTCGTAGTGCTGCTGCGCGAGCACCGTCGTCGGGACGAGGACCGCCACCTGCTTGCCGTCCTGCACCGCCTTGAACGCCACGCGCAGCGCGACCTCGGTCTTCCCGTACCCCACGTCGCCGACGACGAGGCGGTCCATCGGCCGCGGCTTCTCCATGTCGCGCTTCGTGTCCTCGATGGCCTGGAGCTGGTCGGGCGTCTCGGTGAAGGGGAACGCGTTCTCGAGCTCGACCTGCCAGGGCGTGTCGGCCGACATCGCGACGCCGCGCACCGTCTCGCGCTCGGCGTACAGGCGCAGGAGCTCGCGCGCGATGTCCTCGGCGGCCTTCTTCGCGCGGCGCTTCGTCCGGAGCCAGTCCGTCCCGCCCATCGACGAGAGCGCCGGCGGCGCCCCGCCGATGTAGCGCGTGATCTTGTCGATGCGCTCGGTCGGCAGCGACGTCACCCCGTCGGCGAACCGCAGCTCGAGGTACTCGCGCACGACGCCGGCGACCTCGCGCTCGAAGAACCGCTCGAACAGCGCGATGCCGCGGTCCTCGTGCACGACGTGGTCGCCGGGCTTCAGGTCGGAGAGGAGCGACCCGAGCGCGACGCGGCGGCGCCGGCGCACGGGATGGCGGGGCTTGCGGAACCCGAAGATCTCGGCGTCGGTGAAGACGCGCACTCCCAGGTCGGGGAGCGCGAAGCCCTCCGCGAGGGGCACGTGGAGGAGCGCGAGCGCGCCCGCGGCCGGCGGGTCGGCGAGGTCGTCGCGCGGCGTGGCGGCGATGTCGCGCTCGCCGAGGAGGTCCGCGAGGCGCGCGGCCTGCGGCGTCGCGACGATGCGCGTGTCCGTCCCGCCGCCGGCGACCTCGCGCAGGAACGTGTCGAGCCGGCC
>Ga0194121_10004276_pt1 | contig 20838 bp, 19 predicted proteins | sample TA2MahCa50mmetaG_FD_148609 | JGI IMG/M metagenome (GOLD analysis project Ga0194121, IMG submission 148609) | Freshwater microbial communities from Lake Tanganyika, Tanzania - TA2015020 Mahale Deep Cast 50m | ecosystem: Environmental > Aquatic > Freshwater > Lake | place: Tanzania: Lake...
GAGGAGAGATACAAGGCGCGGCGGCTGGAATCGCAGCGCGCCTACAGCGAGCTGGTGGCACCGCTGCCCGGCGCCACCTTCACCGGCGAGGAGGGGCTGACGCGCGAGCAGCTCGTGCAGCGCGGACGCCATGCCAGCCTGGTGGTGATCGGCCGGCCCGGCGCCGACGAGGAGAACATCTCGCCCGAGACGGTGAAGGCCGCGATCTACGACTGCGCCCGGCCGGTCGTCATCGCGCCGCCCGAGCCCAAGCCGACCCCGATGGCGTCGGTCGTCGTCGCCTGGAACGGCAGCGCCCAGGCGGCGCGTGCCGTCGGCTCGGCGTTGCCGTTCCTGAAGCGGGCGGCATGGGTGACGATCGTCGTGGTCGATGCCGCCCCCGACGAAGTCGACGCCCCTCGCCTCGTGCGCTACCTCGGCCGGCATGGCATCGAGGCTGCGGTCGATCAGGTCACCTCCCACGCTCTGACCGGCCGCGGCCGTGGCCGTGCCTTGCTGGCCCATGTCGGGGACAAGGGTGCCGATCTTCTGGTAATGGGCGCCTATGGCCACGGCGAGCTGTCCAACTTTCTGGGCCTCGGCGGCGCCACGGCCAAGGTGATTGCGTCCTGCTCCGTCCCGCTTGTGCTGGCACACTGAAGGAGAAGCCGATGAAGACCGTCCAATCGATGCTCGATGAAGCCAACGCCGCGGTGCCGCGCATCGGCATCGAGGAAGCCAAGAAGCTGGTCGGTCGCGCCGACGTGCTGTTCCTCGACGTGCGCGAGCCGCCCGAGGTCGCAGCGTCGGGCAAGGTGCCGGGTGCTGTCGCCGTGCCGCGTGGCCTGGTCGAGTTCCGTGCCGATCCCGCTTCGGCCATGCACGACAAGGCCTTCGACCGCGCCAAGACGGTGGTGGCCTACTGCGCTTCCGGCGGCCGCTCGGCCCTGGTCGGCAAGACCTTGAAGGACATGGGCTACACCAAGGTGCTGAACCTCGGCGGGTTCAAGGGCTGGGTCGACGGCGGCGGCGAGGTCGAGAAGGCCTGAAGCCTACGACTTGCCGAGCATGCCGACGCGTCGCAGGTTGTCGCGCTCGATCTTGTCCTGCTCGGCGTAGGCCGCCTTGTAGCCCGCGCTGTCGAGATAGAGCGTGGGCATGCTGAACCGTTCCATCACCGCCTGCGTCGCCGGGTCGTACAGCGCGTCCTTCATGGCGTCGTGCAGCTTCTTCACCACCGCGGCCTCCATGCCGCGCGGCCCGCACACGCCGTAGGGCGAGTTCACCACCAGGTCGATGCCCGCTTCCTTGAGGGTGCGCACGTCGGGGAACAGCTTCATGCGCTGCGAGCCCCACACCACGAGCAGGCGGAACTGCCCGGCCTGGACCAGCGGGATCCAGCCCGAAGCGTCGGCCACGACGTCGATCTGCTTGCTCAGCAGTCCTTGATAGAGCTCGCTGCCGCCGCGATAGGGCACATGAGTCATCTCGACGCCCAACCGCTGCTGCAGGTCGACCATGGTGAGGTTCTGCACCGAGGCCGGCCCGAACGTGCCGTAGTTCAGCTTGCCGGGATTGGCTTTGGCCGCCGCGATCAGCTCTTCGAAGGTCTGCCACGGGCTGTCCGAACGCACCACGATGCCGTGCACCGAGCCTGAAAGCTGGATGATATAGGTGAAGTCGGTCTGGCAGTCGTAGGCCGGCGTCTCGGCCATGAGCTGGGCGCGTACCGTACCGGTGTGAATCTGGCCCAGCGTATAGCCGTCGGGCTTGGCATCCTTCAGCGCCACCGCGCTCAGCGTGCCGTTGGCGCCGGGCTTGTTGTCGGGCACCATGGTTTGCCCCAGTCGTCTGCCGGTCTGGTCGGCGATCGCCCGCAGGAAGGCATCCGCCGAGGCACCCGGCGGCCACGGAATCACCAGCCGGATGGTGCGGTTGGGAAAGTCGGCTTGAGCGTGTCCGATGGCCGGTGCTGCGAGGATCGGTGCAGCGATCGCCGACTGCAGAACGGCGCGACGCGATACGTGACGCATGAGGCCCCCTGGCTTCTCCCCCGGCGATGTTCCGCGCAGGCGTGAGACCCCGTCAAGCGCCCGTTCCGCTCTGCGCGAAGCCGATTGATGCGGCGGTGGGCCGGGCTTGATAGCCTCGCCGGCAACAGGAGTTCGGATCATGGCACAGCAGCGCAGCGCGGCCCTTCTGACCGAGGGCGTCGATCCGGTGACGCTGGAAATCATTCGCGGCGGCATCCGCGCCATTCAGTCCGAGATGGAGGTGCTGATCGAGCGTACCGCCATGTCGCCCTTCATCCGTGAAAAAAAGGACTACGCCTCCGGCCTCTACGCTGCCGACGGCCGACTGATCGCCGGCAAGGCGCTGCCCTTCGCCTCCGATCTCGTGACGCCGATCTTCGACCGCTTTCCGCCCGAGACCATGAAACCGGGTGACATCTACTGGTACAACGACTGCTACGAATCGCGCGGCGCCGTCACCCACACGCCCGACCAGGTGCTGGTCTCGCCGGTCTACGGCGAGGACGGGCTGATCGGCTTCTCGCAGACCTGGGCGCACTTCGCCGATATCGGCGGCATGCGGCCGGGCTCGCTGTCGGCCGACTGCACCGAGATCTTCCAGGAAGGCATCATGGTGCCGACGGTGCGGCTCAAGCGCGACGGCGTGGTCAACGAGGACCTGTTGCGCGTCTTCATCCGCAACTGCCGCTTCCCCGCCTTGGTGCGCGGCGACCTGCGCGCCATGTTGGCGGCCGTGGCGCTGGGCGAGAAGCGGCTGGAGGAATTGGCGCAGCGCTTCGGCGCGCGCGTGCTGCGCGCGTCCTTCGACGAGCTCCTGAAGCGCACCGGCGAGGCGGTGCGTGGCCGGCTGCGCGCCCTGGTGCCGCCCGGCACCTATCGCTTCGCCGAGGCCATCGACACCGACGGCCACGGCAGCGGCCCGATCGCGCTGCGCTACAAGCTCGAAGCGACCGAGGACGGCCGCTTCCTGCTCGATCAAACCGAAAGCGACGACCAGACGCGCGGGCCGGTCAACCTGGTGCTGAACCGCAAGGCGCCCGGCGTGCTGGTCGGCGTCTATCTCCTGGGCAGCAGCACCGAGATTTCGCTCAACGCCGGTGCCGAATCGCTGTTCGACGAGGTCAAGCTGCGCGACGGCTCGATCCTGCAGCCGCGCTTTCCCGCCGCGCTGGGCCATCGCGGCGTCACCATGCTCCGGAACCTCTCGGGCTATCTCGGGTTGATCAACCAGGCGTCGGGCGGCCAGGCCGCGGCCTCGCACAGTCCCTACGTCATCTGGCTGATCCGCGGCACCTCGATGGAAGGCGAACGCTTCCTGATGTCGGACGGCGTGGCCTGCGGCTACGGCGCGCGGCCGTTCGCCGACGGCCACGACGCGGTCTACCTCGTGGCGCAGGAGAATTATCCGGCCGAGTTCGTCGACATCTCCTACCCGGTGCGCGTGCGCACTTATGCGCTGAACCCCGACACTGGCGGTCCCGGCCGCTGGCGCGGTGGTTGCGGCGTGGTGCGCGAGCTGGAAGTGATGGCCAAGGAAGCGGTGCTGTCGGTGCGGCTCGACGCCATCGATCATCCGCCATGGGGCGTCGCCGGCGGCCAGGCGGGACGCGCCGGCCGCTGCACCGTCAATCCCGGCCGGCCCGATCAGCGCGCGCTGAAGCCTTTGAGCGACGGCAATCTCTTGAAGCGCGGCGACGTCATCCGCCTGGAGACCGGCGGCGGCGGCGGTTGGGGCCATCCCTTCGACCGCGAGCCCGAGCGCGTGCTGGCCGACGTGCGCGGCGGCTTCGTCAGTCGCGACAGCGCCGAACGCGACTACGGCGTGATCCTGAGCCGCGACAGCCGCTCGGTCGATGCCGCGGCGACCGCCGAGCGCCGCGCCGATCGGCCGGCCGCCGCGCTGTTCCATCAGAACGGCTACAAGGAATACCTGGCATGAGCGGCCCCATCATCGGCGTCGACACCGGTGGCACCTTCACCGATGTCACGCTCTACGATCCGGCGAGCGGCCGGCTGATCGTCGGCAAGACGCCGTCGACGCCGCACGATCCCTCGGAAGGCTTCGGCAACGGGCTGGGCGTCGTGCTGGGCCAGGCCGGCGTCGCGGCGGCGAAGGTCGGCCGCGTGCTGCACGGCACGACCGTCGCCACCAACCTGATCCTGGAGCGCAAGGGACCCAAGGCGGCGCTGATCGTGAGCGCGGGCTTTCGCTATGTGCTGGAGATCGGTCGTCACGACATTCCGCGGCGCGCCAACCTCTTCACTTGGCAGAAACCGCCGCGGCCGGTGCCGCCCGAGCATGTTTGGGAGGCGGCCGGCCGCGTCGCGCCCGACGGGGCGGAGATCGAGCCGCTCGACGAGGCGGCGATCCGCCGCGCGGCGCGCGAGATCAAGGCCGAGGGCATCGCCACGGTGGGCGTGGTGCTGCTGCATTCCTACGCCAACGATGCCCACGAAAAACGCGTCGCGGCGATCCTGCGCGAGGAGCATCCCGAGGCGCTGGTGTCGCTGTCGTGCGAGGTCCTGCCGGTGCTGCGCGAGTACGAACGCAGCGTGGTGACGCTGCTCAACGCCTATGTCATGCCGGTGGTCTCGACCTATGTCGAGAAGCTCGAGCGGCGCGCCGGCGAGCGCGGCATCGCGGCCCCTCTGCTCTTGATGAAAAGCTCCGGCGGCGTCGCCAGCACGCGCGCCATCCGCCGCACGCCGGTCGAGACCGCGCTGTCGGGCCCGGCCGCGGGCATCGTCGGCGCGGCCTTCGTCGCGGGCCAGGCGGGCTTCGGCGACCTGATCACCATCGATATCGGCGGTACCTCGGCCGACATCGCCCTGGTGCGCGGCGGCGTGCCCGGCCTCACCACCAACGGCCGCATCGCCGACTGGCGCGTCACTCTGCCGATGGTTGACCTGACGACGATCGGCGCGGGCGGCGGCTCGCTGGCGCGGCTGTCGGAGACCGGCGGCCTGGTCGTCGGCCCGCAAAGCGCCGGCGCCGATCCCGGTCCGGTCTGTTACGGTCGCGGCGGCACGCAGCCTACCGTCACCGACGCCCATCTCGTGCTGGGCCATCTGCCCGACGGCCTGCTCGACGGCAGCTTCACGCTCGATCTCGCGGCCGCCCGCCGCGCCATCGACGACAAGATCGCCTCGCCGCTCGGCCTGTCGGTCGACCAGGCGGCGCGCGGCATCCTCGACATCATCGACAGCACCATGCTGGGCGCGATCCGCGTCGTGTCGGTCGAACGCGGCCACGATCCGCGCGACTTCACCCTGGTGCCGTTCGGCGGCGCCGGCCCCTTGCATGGCGGCGCGCTCGCCCGGCTGATCGGCTGCCCCCTGCAGCTCGTGCCGCCGGCGCCCGGCGTGTTGTCGGCGCTCGGCCTGCTCGCCTCCAGCCTGCGCGCCGAGTTTTCGAGGAGCTGCGTGCAGCGCAAGGGCCGCTTCGATCTGGCGCAGATCGCCGAGGTCTTCCAGGGCCTGGAGCGCGACGCCCTGCAGTGGCTCGACGACGAGGGTGTCGGCGCGGATGCCCGCCGTCTCGCCTGGCATGCCAGCCTGCGTTACGAGGATCAGGGCAGCGAGCTCACCCTGCCATGGTCCGGCCGCGCCACCGATCAGGCGGCGCTCGATCAGGTGATCGCCGCGTTCCATGCCGAGCACGAGCGGCTCTACAGCTTTCGCCTCGACGAGGTGCCGGTCGAGCTGGTGACTTTGCGCGTCGACGCGCTCGGCCTGCTGCCGGCGCTGAAGCTGGGCGAGATCGCCGAGCGCGGGCCCGCGTCGAACGCCATCGTCGGCGGGCAGCGCATCTCGCTCGCCGGCGGCCCCGCCGAGGCGCCGGTCTACGACCGCGCCAGGCTCGGCGCCGGCGCACTGCTGGAGGGACCGGCGATCGTCAAGCAGCTCGACGCCACGACGCTGCTGCTGCCCGGCCAGACGGCAGAGGTGCACAAGTTCGGCTCGTTGATCGTGCGCGAGAAATGAAGCCCCACGTCATCTGCCACATGGTGTCGAGCGTCGATGGCCGGACCTGGCAGAGCCGCCAGCGGCCGACGCGCGGGAAGTCGGGCAACCTGTTCGAGGTCCTGCACGACAAGCTCGGAGGCGACGCCTGGCTGATCGGCCGTGTGACCGGCCGCGAGTTCGCCAAGCGCGAGTCCTATCCGGCGCAAGCCGCCCGCCAAGCCTATCCACGCACGCCTTGGCTGCCCAAGCGCGACGCCGCGGCTTATGGGGTGGTGCTCGACGCCCAGGGCAAGATCGCCTGGGGCCGGTCCGACATCGGTGGCGATCCCATCGTCGTCGTGCTGACCGAGCAGGTTCCCGATGCGCATCTCGAAGCGCTGCGCGCCGAGGGTGTCGGCTATCTGTTTGCCGGAAAGACCGAGCTCGATTTGGCGTTGCTGCTGGAAATCCTCAACAAGGAGCTCGGCATCGAGCGCCTGTTGGTCGAAGGCGGCGGCAAAGCCAATGGCTCGTTCCTGCGCGCCGGCCTTCTGGACGAGCTCAGCCTCGCCATCGTGCCGACCGTCGACGGCGCGCGGGGCGGGCCGTATGTGTTCGACTCTGAATCTGAGATGACGGGTCCGACGGCGCCGGTGACGGCCATGACCTTGAAGAGCTGCGAGACGCTGGAGGGCGGCGCCATCTGGCTGCGCTACGATATCGAGAACGGTTAGGGAGGACGCGATGGCCATCACGATCACGCCCCGACATCCCGCCCTGGGCGCCGCGATCGGCGGCGTCGACATGCGCCGGCCGGTCGATGCCGAGACGGTGCGACGGATCCACGACGCCTGGATGAAGCATCTGGTGCTGGTGTTCCCCGATCAGCCGGTCAGCGACGCCGAGCATGTCGCCTTCACGCGCTACTTCGGCGAGCCGGAGGTCTTTCATCAGACCTCGCTCAGCCTGCGCTCCGATCGCGTGAAGGAGATTTTCCTGGTCTCCAACGTCGACGAGCGGAACCGTCTGCTGCCGCCCAGCGAGCCCGGCCAGAAGCAGCTCTCGTCGTCACGCCAGTGGCACACCGATTCGAGCTATCGGCCGATGCCCTCGATCGGTTCGCTGCTGCACGGCATCGAGATCAGCCGTACCGGCGGCATCACGCAGTTCATCAACATGTATCGGGTCTATGACGACCTGCCGGAGGCGCTGCGGCACGAGGTCGAAGGCCGCAAGGCGCGGCATGATTTCTCCATGCTGAGCCGGCTGGTGGGCTCGCCGCCGCCGACCGAGCGGGAGCGCGCCGCCATGCCGCCGGTCTGGCATCCCATGGTGCGCCGTCATCCCGTCACCGGCCGCAAGTCGCTGTTCATCAGCTCGATCTACAACGACGCGGTCGAAGGCCTGGACGATGGCGCCGCGCGCCGGCTGATCGAGGAGCTGTCGGCCTTCGCCGCCCAGCCGCAATACATGTATCGCCATGTCTGGGCGCCGCACGACGTCCTGATGTGGGACAACCGCTGCACCGTGCATGCCGTCACGCCGCACGATCCCGCCGAGCGGCGTGTCATGCACCGCACCACCATCGTCGGCCGCGAGCCGGTGCTGGCGGCCTGAGCGTCGTCTGATTGACCTGCATCAAGTCGCCGGGCGCACCGCCGCGGCAGACTTGTGCCGGCATGACGCGGTCGATCCGGCTCCTTCTTGTCCTGTCGGCTTTGGTCGACGCGGCTCCGGCACAGGCGCAGGAGACGGTCGACCAGGCACGCGGTCTCGCCTTGGCCCGCCAAGTCTGCGCCGACTGCCATGCTATCCAGGACCACGCCCTGCGCTCGCCCAATCCGAAAGCCCCGACCTTCTCGGACATCTCTCGGACGCCGGGAATGACCGAAACCGCCCTTACGGTGGCGCTGACGACGCCGCATGCCGGCATGCCGATGTTCCGGCTGTCGGCCGGTCAGCAGGCGAGCCTCATCGCCTACATTCTTAGTCTGCGCGACAGCGGCCCGACGCCCGGCCGGTGATGCGGCTCTTTAGAGCGGAATGAGATGGAGTGGAACCGCATGCGGTTCCACCTCATCTCATTCGCGCGCAGCGGTGTTGCGTGTTGCAGCAGGCATTATGAGTTCAGCTGATTCCAGCTGAACTCATAATGTTCTAGGCGCGGCCGCGGCCGGACAGGCCGAGCGGCGCGAGCACCTCGTCGGTATGCTCGCCGAGCTTGGGAGACGGCCGCGCCGAACGCGGCCGTGCGCGGTCGAAGGCGATCGGCAGGCCGACCACCTTGGGCCCGCCGCCGGGCAGCTCCTGGACGATGTCGGCGGCGGCGAACTGCTGGCTGTTGGCGAGCTCGGCGATGTCGTTGACCGCCGCGCACGGCACGCCCGCCGCTTCGAACGCTTCGATCCAGGCGGCGCGCGGCTTGGCGCGCATGGCGGCGGCGATCTTGGGTAGCAGCTCGGTCTTGTTGGCGACGCGCGCCCGGCTCTTGGCGTATTTCGGATCGGTCGCCCAGTCAGGGTGACCGAGGACGTCGGCGCAACGTGCCCACAGTCGGTCGTTGCCCGGCGCCAGGCAAAGCGGCTTGCCGTCGGCGCAGTCGAAGGTCTGGTAGGGCACGATCACCGAGCCGCCGGTGCCGTGCCGTTGCGGCACCGCGCCATTGGTCAGGTAGTTGCTCACCTGGCCCTCGACCCAGTGCACCGCCGAATCGAACAGCGAGGTGTCGACCAGGCAGCCCTTGCCGGTCCTGTCGCGTTGGCGCAGCGCCGCCAGCGCGCCGATGGTGCAGAACATGCCGGTCGCCTTGTCGTTGATCGAGGCGCCGCAGAAGGTCGGCGGGTCCTCGGGCCGTCCGGTCACCGACATCATGCCGCCATAGGCCTGCAGCAGGGGATCGAAGCCCGGCTTCATCTTGAGCGGACCCTGATAGCCGAACGCCCAGATCGAGCAGTAGATCAGTCGCGGATGGCGCTTCAGCATCGCCTCGGGGCCGATGCCGATCTCGTCGACCACGCCCGGCCGCAGGTTCTGGATCAGGATGTCGGCGGTGTCGCACAGCCGGTGCAGGGTCTCGATGTCGTCGACCGACTTCAGGTCGAGCGTGACCGAGCGCTTGTTGAGGTTCTGGCCATAGAAGTAGAGCGAGGTCACGCCGTCGGGACCGAACGGCGGACCCCAGATGCGCGCATCGTCGCCGCCGTCGGGTTTCTCGATCTTGATCACGTCGGCGCCCATGTCGGCCAGCAGCACGCCGGCCAGCGGCCCGGCCAGCGCCTGGCCCACTTCGATCACGCGCACTCCTTCCAGCGGCAAGGTCACGGCTATCCTCTTTGTTTGCTCGGTATCAGGATAGACCGGGTGGGGGAGTGCGGGCGATGGAGCTCGGGCGGAAAAATCCGTCATGAGAAAGATGTTTAGGGTTGTCGGCGCGGCGCTGCAGGGGACGATCGCTACCGATGCGGGCAACCTGTCCGTTCTCGACGACGGAGCGCCCGTGTCGCCCAGGGCGACCGCCGGTTGTGCTCCGTAGGGGCCACACTTGCTATGAATCGCCTAAGTGCTTATTTGCCGGGACAGGTCTGCCAACATGCCGGCGCCGTCATCACCAGATCGGAGGAAACCATGCGTGTCGCTCGATCAGCAAGCAGCCTCGCCGTAGTGGCGATCGCCTGTCTTGCGTCGGTCTCCAGCCATGCCCAGACCGCCAAGGCGCTCCTCAAGGATGCCGGCGGCAAGGACGTCGGGCGAGTCGAGCTGGTCCAGTTGCCGGCCGGCGTCCTGCTGAAGATGTCGCTGAAAGGCGTGCCGCCGGGCGAGCGCGCCTTTCACATCCACGCCGTCGGCAAGTGCGAGCCGCCTTTCACCAGCGCTGGTCCGCATTTCAACCCGGCGAACCACAAGCACGGCCTGGAGACGAAGGAAGGCTCGCATGCCGGCGACATGCCCAACCTGCACATCCCGGCCAATGGCGAGCTGGTGATCGAGCTCGTCAATCCCATGGTCACGCTGGCCAAGGGCCCGCCCAACTCGCTGTTCGATGCCGACGGCTCGGCGATCATCATTCATGCCGGCGCCGACGACTACAAGACCGACCCGACGGGCAATGCCGGTGACCGCATCGTCTGCGGCGTCATCGTCGAGTAGGTGACGGACGCGGCGGGTCGGCCCCGCTGCGCGGAAAGCTGCGGTGGCGGGCGTCGGCGTGCGCCCGTACCATATCGTCGGTCAGTGCGACGACCGACGTTTTCTGGCACCACGGAGCGCGCCATGCACCACACGCTGATTTCCGGTGACAACCATATCGACCTGACCTACTGCCCGGCCGATCTCTGGTCGGCGCAGGCGCCGGCCAAGTGGAAGAAGGACGCGCCGCGCGTGGAGATGCGCAACGACGGCCTGCACTGGTTCGTCGACGACAAGGACCGCGGCATGTGGAATGGGGTCGGCCCGGGCTTCCTGCCCTACACCAAGGGCTCGTTCGGCCATGTCGACGAGATGAAGGACGCAGGCTTCGAATGGGACAGCCATCCCGGCGCCAAGCCACGGCCGACCACGCCCGAGCTGCGCATCGCCGATCTCGACCGCGACGGGCTCGCCAAGGAAATCGTCTACGGCTGTTTGATGGTGAACGACCTTATAGACGATGCCGAGCTGCGGGTTTGGGTGAATGCTCGCTACAACGATTGGGCGGCCGACTTCGCCCGTCGCGCCGATCCCAACCGCGTCTTCCCGCTCGCCATCATTCCCAACACAGACCCGGCGGCCGCGGCCGCCGAGGTGCGGCGCTGCGCCAAGATGGGGCTCAAGGGCGGCGACCTCGCCTTCAAGCGCATGGGCCTGCCGCTCTACCATCACGGCTGGTACGCGCTGTGGGAGGCGGCGGCCGAGTGCCGTTTCCCGATCTCCTTCCATTCGACCGGTTTCAAGAACGTGCGCGCGCCCGACACACCGGAGATGGAGAGGGAGTACCTCGTGCAGCACCGCCTGGTGCGCTCCGCCCTGTTCCAGCTCGACACCATGGAGGTGCTGGTGTCGCTGCTCGCCTCGGGCGCCTGCGAGAAGTATCCCGATTTCAACTTCGTGCTGGGCGAATCGGGCGTGACCTGGCTGCCCTACGTGTTCGACCGCCTCGACACCGAATACGAGGACCGCGCCCGCGCGCTCGGCTTCAAGATGAAACCGTCGGATTACTTCCGCCGGCAGGGCTACGTCACCTACCAGCAGGACAAGTATCTCGAGCCGATCGTGCCGTTGATCGGCGAGGACAACATCATCTGGGGCGCCGACTATCCGCACCCTGATTGCATCTGGCCCTGCTCACGCGAAACCTTGCGCGAGAACCTTGCCGGTTTCTCCGCGAGCGTGCAGAAGAAGATCGTCCACGACAACGTGGCGCGACTCTATGGACTGAACTGAAGGCACCATGGCGATCCAGTATTTTGCCCGCGTCAAGTCGGCGGCCGACCACGAAGCCTTCCAGAAGATCGTTCGGCACTATCCGTCCTGCAGCTACGAGGAATGGCACTTCCGCGAGACCAAGAAGATGGCCGACTGGAAGGCGCGCCGGCACGCCGTGAAAATGGTCGACGTGACGCCGGCCGAATTCACCGCCTATTGCGAGAAGACGAAGGCCAAGCCCGACCTCACGACGTTCCTGAAGTTCCTGAGCGACAAGGCGTTCTAGCCGCATGGTCGATCTCTCGACGCTGGCGCTCTTCAGCGTCGCCGCCCTCGCCCTGACGGCGAGCCCCGGCCCCGACATGTTGCTGATCGCCTCGCGCAGCGCCAGCCAGGGCCGCGTTGCAGGCTTCGCGACCTTGACCGGCATCCAGGCCGGGACCTATTGCCACGCGCTCGCGGCGGCGCTTGGCCTGTCACAGCTGTTCTTGATCGTACCTGTCGCCTACGACGCCGTGCGCTACGCCGGCGCCGCCTACCTGCTCTGGCTCGCCTGGAAGACGGGCCGCTCCGACGGCGCGGTGCCCGTGCCGACGGTCGGCCTGCGCCATCATCCGATCGGTGTCATGTTCCGTCAGGGTCTGTTCACCAATCTGTTGAACCCCAAGATGGCGCTGTTCGTGCTGGCGCTGTTCCCGCAGTTCGTCCAGCCGGAGAGAGGCTCGGTAGCACTGCAGATCATCGTGCTGGCAACCGTGCTGAACGCGATCGGCCTGGTGGTGAACGGCGCCGTCATCCTGATGGCGAGCCGGCTCGGTCGTCTGCTGTCCGCTCGAGGCCGCTGGCGGCGATTGCCGCAGATGCTGCTGGCGACGGTGTTCGCTGGCCTCGCCGCGAGGCTTGCCTTCGACAGCCGTCGCTGACGCTACTTCATCTCATAGCTCGCTATGAGCCACGGCTCGTTCTTGGCGGCATCGACCCACGCCTTCATCGGCGGGTAGGCGAGCACGGCCTTGCAATAGGCGTCGGTGTCGGAATCGACCGCCACGCCGTAGGTGCGCAACCGCGTCACCACCGGCGCATACATGGCGTCGGCGGCGCTGAACTGGCCGAACAGGAAGCCGTCGTCCTTCGCCGCCGCGCCGGAGAAGCGCTTGCGGCAGTCGCGCCACATCGAGGTGATGCGCTCGATGTCGGCGCGCACCCCGGCCGTCATGCCCTTGCCGGGGTAGGAGGCGCGGATGTTCATCGGCATGTTGTTGCGCAACTCGACGAAGCCCGCATGCATCTCGGTCGAGATGGCGCGGGCGTGGGCGCGCCCCGCCGCCGAGGCCGGCCACAGCCCGGCCTCGGGCTTGAGATCGTTGAGGTATTCGCCGATCGCCAGCGACTCCCAGACCGCGAGCCCGCGATGAAGCAGCACCGGCACGCGCCCCGACGGCGAGTACTTGCGGATCGTCGGCGGCGTCTCGGGCAGATCGAGCGGCACCACGATCTCGTCGAAGTCGATGCCGGCGGCCTTGGCCATCAGCCAGCCGCGCAGCGACCACGACGAATAGTTCTTGTTGCCGATCACCAGGGTGAAGTCGGCCATACGCCCTCCTTGCCAGCACGACACTTTGACCGGCAATGTTCAACGTTCCACTACAGATTTGCGAGCATGTCCATGGCATTGCCTTTCGTCGACCGGTCGTCTTCTTCACTGCCCGTTCACATTGTCGCTGCCACCTCGTGGCGCAGATGGCTCAAGGAACAGAGCGCCGCCCGCCGCGGCTGGCTGGACTCCACCGGCGTCAAAGGCAAGCCGGGCGATCTCGCCGTTCTGCCCGGACGCGACGGCAAAGCTGCAAGTGCAGTCCTAGTGCGATCAGCCAAACCCGAGCTGTGGGACTTCGGTGCTCTTGCCACGAGGTTGCCGGCCGGCACCTGGCGGCTCGACTCCGAAACCGAGCCGGTGTCGCCGACCGACGCTGCGGTAGCGATCGGGCTCGGCGCGTGGCGCTTCGAGCGCTATCGCAGCAAGAAGACGGACAAGAGCGGCCCGCGCTTCATTTGGCCGCATGGCGCCGACAAGGCACGCGCCACGGCGATCGTCGAGGCGATGGCGATGGCGCGCGATCTCATCACCACGCCGTCGTCCGACATGGGGCCGGCTGAGCTCGCGACAGCGGCGCAGGGACTCGCCAAGAAGCACAAGGCCAAGATCCGGGTGATCGTGGGTGACGATCTGTTGAAGCAGAACTTCCCCATGGTGCACGCGGTCGGCCGCGCCAGTGCCCGCGCTCCACGGTTGATCGACCTCACGTGGGGGCGCGAAAGCGATCCCAAGGTGACGCTGGTCGGCAAGGGCGTGTGCTTCGATTCCGGCGGCCTCGATCTAAAACCCGCTGCCGGCATGCTGATGATGAAAAAGGACATGGGCGGTGCGGCTACGGTGATGGCGGTGGCGGCGATGATCATGGCGGCCGGGCTGCCGGTGCGGCTTCGCCTGCTGGTGCCGGCTGTCGAGAACAGCGTCTCGGGCAATGCCTTCCGGCCGATGGACGTCGTGCCGACGCGCAAGGGCATCACGGTCGAGATCGGCAACACCGATGCCGAGGGCCGCTTGATCCTGTGCGACGCCCTGCACGAGGGCGCATCGGAGAAGCCGACCATGATGGTCGACTGCGCCACCTTGACCGGCGCGGCGCGCATCGCCCTCGGCACCGACCTGCCGGCGCTGTTCTGCAACGACGAGGTGCTCGCCGACGATCTTCTAGCGGCGGGCAAGGGCGCCGCCGATCCGATGTGGCGCCTGCCGCTGTTCGCGGGCTACCGCCGCCTGCTCGACAGCAAGGTGGCCGACATCAACAACGTCTCGCCCGGCGGCTTCGGCGGCGCCATCACCGCCGCGCTCTATCTCAAGGAATTCGTGCCCGACGATGTGCCGTGGGCGCATTTCGACATGATGGCCTGGAACAACAGCACGCGGCCCGGCCGTCCCGAAGGCGGCGAAGCACAAGCTGCCCGCGCGATCTTCTCCGCGATCGAGAAGCGGGTGGCGAAGTAGACCTGAATCCTGCCGGACCGCGGACCGCCAGGTCCGCATTCATGGGTCTCGAGCTGGCCTCCGGTCCGGCGAGCCTCAATACCCCGTCTTTGGATCGACGCGGTTGATCAGCTCGCGGCCGGCGCGCAGGCGCTTGATGTTTTCGATCACGCCGGGCGAGGCGGTGCGCGGGTTGGTGGCGCCGGCGATGTGCGGCGTCACGCGCACTTTGGGATGCGTCCAGTAGGGATGGTCGGCCGCCAGCGGTTCCTGATGGAAGACGTCGAGGGCGGCGCCGGCGAGATGGCCCGAATCGAGCGCCGCCAGCAGGGCCGCGTCGACGACATGGCCGCCGCGGGCGATGTTGATGAAATAGGCGCCCTTGGGCAGGCGCGCGAAAGCCGCGGCGTCGAGGATGCCGCGGGTGTCGCGGGTCAGCGGCAGGATGTCGACCAGGATGTCGCAACGCGCCAGGAAACGCGCAAACCCGTCTTGGCCGTGGAAGGTCTCGATACCCGGCAGGGTCTTGGCGGTGCGGCTCCACCCGGCGGTGGGAAAGCCCAGCGCGGCGAATTTTCGGGTGGTGTCCTGACCGATCGTGCCCAGCCCCATGACGCCGACGCGGCGATGGATGGTGTCGATGAAATCCAACGGCTGCCATAGCCGCGCCCGCTGGCTTTCGGCGTAGCGGTCGATCTCGCGATGATGACGCAGTGCCCAGTAGAGCGCGTACTCGCTCATCTGCCCGACCAGGCCTTCGTCCATGATGCGCACGATCGGCACGCCCTGGGGCAGCTTGTCGTCGGCCAGCAGATGGTCGACGCCCATGCCCAGCGAGACGATCAGCTTGACCTTCTCGAACGTGGCGATCAGGCCGCGATCCGGCTTCCAGGCCAGCGCGATCTCGATCTCGTCGGTGTTTCCCAGCCTGTCGAGGGTGCGGAAATCGATCGGGCCCAACCCGGCCTCCAGCACCGTCTTCCACTGCGCGCTGTCGGTATCACGACTGATATAGGCAATTGCTCCGGACACCCGGGCAGACTATCTCGGCAGCGTCGCTGGGTCGAGCTTGATGCCTTTCTCCCGGTAGTAGCGCACCGCGCCGGGATGGAACGGCAACACCGAATTCCGCGTGGCGTTGGCCGTGACCGTCTCCTTGGCGGCGGGATAGCCGCGCACCATGAGGGCGTTGTTCTCCAGGATCGTCTTGGTGATCGTGTAGGCCAGGCGTTCGTCCATGTCCTTGTGGGCGATCGCGAAGTTGAACAGCCCGACGGTCTTCTGCTCGTCCGGCTGCTGCTTGTAGAGCCCCTTGGGGATGCGCGATTCGGAGAATTCGGGCAGTGCCTTGCGGATCGCCGCGATCTCGGCGTCGGTCCAGGTGAAGAAGGCGATCTGCTGGGCGGCGTCGAGCTCGCTGAAGATCGGGATCGGCAGACCGGCGCCAAAGCAAAAAGCGTCGATCACGCCGTCGCTCAATTGATTGCCGAGGTCGACGCTCTGGCCGTTGCGCAGCTGAGCCGTCATGCCGAGCGCCTCGAAGATCAGCGGGAAGTAGGTGCCGGGCGTGCCGGCCTTGGGCCCGGTACCAACCAGCTTGCGGTCGAGCTGCTTGAGGCTCGTCAAGCCGGACTTCTTCAGCGCCAGGCACTGCAGCGTCATCTCGTACATCGGGAAGAGCGCGCGGATGTTCTCGTACTTGTGCCCCTTGGTCCACGCCCCGGTGCCGTGCAGCCCCTGCAACGCCACGCCCATGGTCACCATGCCGAGGGCGAGTTTTTTGTCGTCGACCATGATGACGTTCTGGTTCGGCCCCTGGGTCTGCTGTGTCGCGACCTGCAGGCGAGCCTTCTCGGTCAGGACCTGAGCGACGCGCTCGCCGTAGACGAAATAGGTGCCACCGACCGACGCCGTGCCAATCGTCAGGGTCGCCGATTGCGCAAGCACGGGCGTCGCGACGAGCCACGCGATCGCGATGGCAACCGAACCGAGGCGGACCGTACCCATCACTGGAGCCTCCCGGTCAAGAGAACGCCGGTCGAACGACCCACGCTCCGTCGGTCGAGGTTCGCTTGAATCGTTTCGCGAGTCCACCGCGTAAGTTTTTTCGTCCAGACGGAAAGCTTCAGGTCGCGACGGTGCCGCGTTCGGCGCCGATCGCCTCGAGATCGAAGGCGGCGGCGATCAAGGCCTGGGTATAGGGCGTCTGCGGCCGCTCGAAAATCTGCCGCGCCGGCCCGCGTTCGACCACCTTGCCGTGACGCAGCACCAGCACCTCGTCGGCCAGCGCCCGCACCACCTTGAGGTCGTGGCTGATGAACAGATAAGCGAGCTTGTGCCGCGCCTGCAGGTCGCGCAGCAGATCGACGATCTGCGCCTGCACGCTCATGTCGAGTGCCGAGGTCGGCTCGTCGAGCACGATCAGCCGCGGCTTCAGCACCAGGGCGCGGGCGATGGCGATGCGCTGGCGCTGGCCGCCGGAGAATTCGTGCGGATAGCGTTCGCGCGCCGCCGGATCGAGCCCGACCTCGGTGAGTGCCCGGTCGATCATCTCGCTGCGCTCGGCCGGGTTGCCGATGCGATGGACCTCCAGGCCTTCGCCGACGATCTCGCCGACCGACATGCGTGGGCTGAGTGAGCTGAACGGATCCTGGAAGACGATCTGCATCTGCCGGCGCAGCGGCCGGATGTCGCGCTGACTGAGCGCCTGCAGATCCCGGCGATCGAACTGGATGCCGCCCGTGCTGCCTTCGAGGCGCAGCAGGGCAAGCCCGAGCGTGGTCTTGCCCGAGCCCGATTCCCCCACCAAGCCGATCGTGTGGCCTTCGCGCAGGCTGAGGCTCACGCCGTCGACCGCCTTGATGTGGCCGACCGTACGCCGCAGCACGCCGCGCCGGATCGGGAAATGCACCTTGACGTCGTCCAGCCGCAGGATCTCGGCAGCCTCGGGATCGGCAACCGCCGGCCGGCCCTTGGGCTCGGCCGACAACAGATGCTGGGTGTAGGAATGCTGCGGATCGTCGAACACCTCCGCCACCGGGCCCTGCTCGACGATGCGGCCCTGGGTCATGACGCACACCCGGTCGGCCATCTTGCGCACGACGCCGAGATCGTGGGTGATGAACAGCAGCGCCATGCCGTAGCGCGCCTGCAGCGTCTTCAGGAGCTTCAGGATCTGCGCCTGGATGGTGACGTCGAGCGCCGTCGTGGGCTCGTCGGCGATCAGGAGATCGGGCTCGTTGGCGAGCGCCATGGCGATCATGACGCGCTGGCGCTGGCCGCCCGAGAGCTGGTGCGGATAGGCGTCGAGCCGGGTCGCTGCCTCCGGAATGCCGACCTGTTCCAGGAGATCGAGCGTGCGCTGGCGGGCGGCGGCGCGCGTCAGGCCCTTGTGCAGGATCAGCACCTCGTTGACCTGCCGCTCGATCGTGTGCAGCGGATTGAGCGAGGTCATCGGCTCCTGGAAGATCATCGACACGCGATTGCCGCGCACGTCGAGCAGCTCGCGCGGCGGCGCACCGACCAACTCGCGGCCCTGGAAGCGGATGCTGCCGGTCGGATGGTTGGCCATCGGATAGGGCAGGAGCTGCAGGACCGACAGCGCCGTCACCGACTTGCCCGAGCCCGATTCGCCGACCAGCGCCACGGTCTCGCCGCGCCGGATCTCGAAGCTCACATTGCGCACCGCGCGCACGGCATTGTCGCCGGTGCCGAAATTGACCGAAAGGTTGCGGACCTCGAGCAGGGTGCCGTCGGGCGATGCCGCGCTCATGCCATCACCTTGCGCGGGTTGAAGGCGTCGCGCACCGCCTCGCCGATGAAGACCAGCAGCGACAACATCAGCGCGATGATGACAAAGCCGGTGATAGCGAGCCACGGCGCATTGAGGTTGTTCTTGCCCTGCAGCAGGAGCTCGCCCAGCGACGGCGAGCCGACCGGCATGCCGAAGCCCAGGAAGTCGAGCGAGGTGAGGGTGGTGACCGAGCCGGCCAGGATGAACGGCAGGAAAGTCAGGCTCGCGGTCATGGCGTTGGGAAGGATGTGCCGGAACATGATGCGGACGTCCAGCATACCCAGCGCCCGGGCGGCCCGGACATAGTCGAAATTGCGGCCGCGCAGGAACTCCGCCCGCACCAGCCCGACCAGCGCCATCCAGCTGAACAGGAGCATAATGCCCAACAGTACCCAGAAGCCGGGCTGGATGAAGCTCGCCAGGATGATCAAGAGGTAGAGCGTGGGCATGCTCGACCACACTTCCATGAAGCGCTGGATCGAGAGATCGACCACGCCGCCGAAATAGCCCTGCACCGCGCCGGCCACGACGCCGATGATGGAACTCAATATGGTGAGCACCAGGCCGAACAGCACCGAGATGCGAAAGCCGTAGATCAGCCGGGCCATCACGTCGCGCGCCTGGTCGTCGGTGCCCAGCAGGTGACGCCACGACGGCGGCTGCAGCGCGCTGCGGCCTTCGCCCTTGATGACGGTGTCGTAGCTGTAGGGAATCGGCGGCCACAGCATCCAACCCTTGGCGTCGATCAGCTTCTTGACCTCCGGATCGGTGTAGTCGGTGTTGGTCGGGAACTCGCCGCCGAAGGTGGTCTCGGGATAGTCGCGGACGAGCGGCGAGTAGAACGCGCCATCGTAGTAGATCAGGAACGGCTGGTCGTTGGCCAGCAGCTCGGCGAACAGCGACAGGAAGAACAGCAGGCCGAAGATCACCAGCGAACAGACGCCGCGCTTGCTCGAGCGGAAGGCGGCCAGGCGGCGACGGCTCAGCGGAGTCATCGGCCGCGCGCCTCGAAATCGATGCGCGGGTCGATTACCGTGTACATGAGGTCGCCCACGATCCCCATGACCAGGCCGATCAAGCCGAAGAAGTACAGAGTGCCGAACATCACGGGATAGTCGCGGTTCAACGCCGCCTCGAAGCCGAGCAGCCCGATGCCGTCGAGCGAGAAGATGACCTCGATCAGGAGAGAGCCGGTGAACAGCACACCGATGAAGGCGGCGGGGAAACCGGCGATCACGATCAGCATGGCGTTGCGGAAGACGTGGCCGTAGAGGATGTGCCGCTCGACCAGGCCCTTGGCGCGCGCCGTCAGCACGTACTGTTTGTGAATCTCCTCGAGGAAGGAATTCTTGGTGAGGAAGGTGAGCGTGGCGAAGCCGCCGATCACCATGGCGCCGATCGGCAGAACCATGTGCCACAGATAGTCGAGCACCTTGTCGATCGGCCCCAGCGAGCTCCAGCCGTCGGAAACCAGGCCGCGCAGGGGGAACCACTTGAAATAGCTGCCGCCGGCGAACAACACGACCAGCAGCAGCGCGAACAGAAAGCCGGGGACGGCGTTCAGCACGATCAGCGTCGTCGAGCTCGACAGGTCGAAGCGCGATCCGTCGCGCACCGCCTTGGCGATGCCGAGCGGGATCGAGATGAAGTAGATCAATAGCGTCGTCCACAGGCCGAGCGAGATCGACACCGGCATCTTCTCGATCACCAGGTCGACCACCCGCTTGTTGCGGAAGAAGCTCTCGCCGAAGTCGAACACCAAATAGTTCTTCATCATCAGGAAGAAACGTTCGACGATCGGCCGGTCGAAGCCGTACATCTTCTCGATGCGCTCGATCAGGTCCTTGGGCAGGCCGCGCGCGCCGCGATAGGTGCCGCCGCTGCCGCCCGACGTGTCCGGTGTGGCGCTGCGTAGCGTCTCGCCGCCGCTCGTGCTGCCGGAGAAGCGCTCGGTGGCGTCGACCGCCGTACCCTGGATCTGCGCCAGCATCTGCTCGACCGGTCCGCCGGGCGCCGCCTGGATGATGAAGAAATTGATGACCATGATGCCGAACAGCGTCGGCACCACCAGCATCAGACGGCGCAGGATGTAGGCGACCATCAGCGAATCATCGGATCGCGGGCCTCCAGGCCCGCATCTTCGTTGTTGCCGTGAGCGGGCCTGGAGGCCCGCGGTCCGATGATCACTTCTTGTCCCCGCGTTGCAGGGCCTTTTCCTTGGCCTCGTCGATCCACCAGGTGTCGAAGGCGACCGGCGCATACTTGGCGCTCTTGGCCGGCCGGTCGAAGCGGTTCCAGTAGGCGACGAAAGCCTTGGGATTGTGCCAATTGGGCACCACGAAGTGGCTCCACAGCAGCACGCGGTCGAGCGCGCGGGTGACGTTGATCAAGCTCTCGCGGTCGGGGGCGGCGATCAGCGTCTCGATCAGCCGGTCGATCGCCTCGTCGCGAATGCCGATGGTGTTGCGGCTGCCCGGCGTAGCGGCGGCTTTCGAGCCCCAGAAGTCGCGCTGCTCGTTGCCGGGCGACAGTGACTGGCCGAAGCTTTCCACCATCATGTCGAAGTCGAACTCGTCGTTGCGACGCTTGAACTGCGCGGTGTCGATGGTGCGCACGCTCATGTCGACGCCGATGCGCTCGAGGTTCTGCTTGTAGGGCAG
>Ga0194121_10004282_pt1 | contig 20821 bp, 22 predicted proteins | sample TA2MahCa50mmetaG_FD_148609 | JGI IMG/M metagenome (GOLD analysis project Ga0194121, IMG submission 148609) | Freshwater microbial communities from Lake Tanganyika, Tanzania - TA2015020 Mahale Deep Cast 50m | ecosystem: Environmental > Aquatic > Freshwater > Lake | place: Tanzania: Lake...
CACCGATAGATTTCCCGTTCTCATGTTCGAATCGTTGAGCGACCGCCTCGGTGCGGTGGTCGGCAAACTGCGAAACCGCGGACGACTCAGCGCGGCCGATGTCGACGAGATTCTCGGCGAAATTCGTACGGCGCTGCTCGAGGCCGACGTCAACGTCACGGTCGTGCGCAACGTGCTGGCACGCATTCGTGAGAAGGCAGTCGGGGTGGATGTGTCGAAAGCGCTCGACCCCGCCCAACAAGTGGTCAAGATCGTCCACGCCGAATTGATCGGGTTGCTCGGTGGTGAGGCACTGAAGATCACATATGCCAGCCAGCCGCCAACGGTGGTGTTGATGGCCGGCTTGCAGGGTTCCGGCAAGACGACGAGCGCGGCGAAATTGGCGTCGTGGTTCAAGAAACAAGGCCGCCAACCGATGCTCGTCGGCGCCGACTTGCAGCGCCCGGCAGCCGTCGAGCAGTTGCGCGTGCTCGGGTCGCAAATCGGCGTGCCGGTGTTCAGCGCGCCAGGCGACCCGGTGGAAACCGCGCGGCTCGGTCTCGAAGAAGCCCGTCGCCTCGGTCGCAACGTATTGGTCGTCGACACCGCGGGTCGCCTCGCAATCGACGCGGAGATGATGGATCAAGTTCGTCGCATCAGCGAGACGGTGCAGCCTCGCTACACGTTCCTCGTCGTCGACGCGATGACTGGTCAGGATGCCGTCACCGTCGCCGAGGCGTTCAACGCGACGTTGTCGATCGACGGCGTGATCCTCTCGAAACTTGATGGCGACGCGCGAGGTGGTGCAGCGCTGTCGGTGAAGGAAGTGATCGGCAAACCGATCGCATTCGCGGCGACTGGGGAGAAGCTCGATGCATTCGAGCAGTTCCACCCCGACCGCATGGCCGGGCGCATCCTCGGCATGGGCGACATGCTCTCGCTCATCGAGCAGGCCGAGCAGGTCTTCGAGAAGGAAGAGGCCGAGAAGACCGCGAAGAAACTCGTCAGCGGAAAATTCACCCTCGACGACTTTCTCGATCAACTGCAGCAGTTGAAGAAGATGGGCCCGGTACAGAACGTGCTGGGCATGCTGCCCGGAGTCGGCGCCCAATTGAAAGGTGCAGAGATTGGCGACGATCAGGTGCAGCGCACCGAGGCGATCATCCGCTCGATGACACCCGAAGAGCGCGAGAACCCGTCGATCATCAACGGCAGTCGCCGCACCCGCATCGCCAAGGGCAGCGGCACGCAGGTGCAGGATGTCAACCGTCTCGTGAAGCAGTTCGGCGAGATGCAGAAGATGATGAAGCAGTTTGGGGGCCGCCTACCGCCCCGATAGCCTGCACAGAGCATTCGGGCGGCTTGCCTGATGCGTCGCAATCACGTCAGGAGAATCATGTCCGTCAAACTTCGTCTCGCCCGCATCGGCAAGACCAAGCAGCCGCACTATCGCGTCGTCGCGGCTGACACAAAGAAGGCTCGCAACGGCGAGTTCCTCGAGATCGTCGGCACCTACCGTCCGCTGGAAGACCCGTCGGGCTTTGCCGTCGACAACGCCAAGGTGTTGCAGTGGCTGAACAAGGGCGCCCTGCCCACCGAGCGCGTGCGCAAGCTGCTGGAGACCACCGGTCTCTGGGGCGAGTTCATGGCCACCAAGTCGCCGAAGAAGAAGTAGTCGCCGTGGCCGAAGCAGCCGTCGCCACGAAAGTGCTCGACCACATCGTTCGATCTATCGTCGACAACCCCGACTCGGTGCGAATCGAAGCAGTCGATGACGATGGCGTCATCATCCTCGAAGTACGTGTCGCCGACGGCGACCTCGGCCGAGTGATAGGTCGTCGCGGTCGCACCGCGCAGAACATCCGCGCGCTCGTGCGTGCCGCCGCAGAAAAAGACGGCGTCGATGTAGACGTTGACTTTCTTGATGACTGACGTATCTCGCCGACTGGCGTAGCGAGAGTCGGTGCCCACCATGCGCATCGACGTCTTCACCATCTTTCCATCGCTCGTCGACGGCTTCTGCGCTGAGAGCCTGCTCGGTCGCGCGCGCAGCGAACACTTGCTCGACTTGCGCGTGCACGACATTCGCGCCCACACCACCGACGCCCATCGCACGGTCGACGACTCACCGTTCGGGGGCGGGGCGGGGATGGTGATGCGACCCGAACCGATCTTTGCCAGCGTGCGTGCCGCGCAACCGCCGCGACCCCTGCTGCTATTGTCGCCCGGCGGCAAGCGCTTCGATCAGGCGATGGCCAAGTCGCTCGCATCTTCGGGCGGTTTCTCGCTGCTGTGCGGTCGCTACGAGGGCGTCGATCATCGCGTGACGCAGCAGTTGTGCGACGGTGAAGTGTCGCTCGGCGACTTCGTGCTCGGCGGTGGCGAGGTCGCCGCGTGCGCCATAGTCGAAGCCGTCACCCGATTGGTGCCCGGCGTAATGGGCAACGACCAGTCTTCCGCCAACGAGTCGTTCGAGGGTTCGTTGCTCGAGGCACCGCAGTACACGCGACCGGCCGACTTCGAGGGTCACGGTGTGCCGGAGGTGTTGCGTAGCGGTGATCACGCGCGAATCGAGCGGTGGCGCCTCGCCCAGTCGCTGCATCGCACCATGTCCACACGCCCCGATCTCATCACGCAACGCGGTGGGCTGAGCGACGCCGAAAAGCGTCTGTTGGAAGAGTTCCCGGCCGTGCCGTATCCTGAAAGTTCCCTATGAAACCCACTGACATCGTCGACAAGCAGCACCTCCGCACTGACATCCCCGAACTGCGACCCGGCGACGAAGTCAAGGTGCACGTGCTGATCAAAGAAGGCGACAAAGAGCGCACCCAGGTGTTTCAGGGCGACATCATCGCCATCGAGGGTTCGGGCATTTCCGAGAGCTACACCGTGCGCAAGAACAGCTATGGCGTCGGTGTCGAGCGCACCTTCCCCATGCATTCGCCATCGGTGGAAAAGGTGGAACTCGTGAAGCGCGGCCAAGTGCGTCGCGCCAAGCTCGGCTTCTTGCGTGAGCGTGCGGGCAAGTCGGCGAAGATTCGCGAGAAGCGCGAAGAGTAAGTCGCGCCCGACTTGCACGGCGTGCCACTTCTTCGGAGCTGCTGCACACACGTGATTGGCGGTGCATCATGAACACCGACGACCTCGAGCAATACGAAGCCGAACGCGAGTTGCAACTCGCGAACGAGTATCAAGACGTCGTCAAGATGTTCAAGTACGCCGTCGAAACCGATCGCCGGTTCTATCTGGCCAACCATGTTGATGTGCGAGTCGTCTCCGACGGCCCGCGCCCGCTTTTGGAGATCACGCTTACCGACGCATGGGTATGGGACATGTACCGCAAGACCCGACTGGTGCCGAAGGTGCGCGTGCTGAGTTTCAAAGACCTCAACATCGAAGAACTGCCGGCCGACGCGATCTAGCCCGCGCGAACCAAGCGGGGGTCGACCGGGCGCGCGCCAATAGCGCGCGCGCCAGATTCGCCGAAGACCTGGCTGCCGCGTGGTACGTGCGCGAGGGCTACGAGATCGTCGCCCGCAACTGGCGCTGCCCGCGCGGCGAACTCGACATCGTCGCATGGCGCGATGGTGTGCTCGCCGTGTGCGAAGTGAAGGCGCGTAGCAACGCCAATTTCGGTGACCCGTTCGAAGCCATCACACCGCGCAAGGTGCTGCGGCTGCGTCGGGCCACCGCCGCGTTCGTGGCATCGTTGCACCGGCCCACCAAGGAGATTCGCTTCGACGCCGCATCCGTCATTGGCGCCCGCCTCACGATGAGGCAGGGGATCATCTAGATGGGCTACTCTCCTTCCTGCACCACCCAAGGAGACACATCATGACCACGAATCGACTCACTCGAACCGCGCTCGGCTTCGCCGCGACACTCGCTGTCGTTGCAACAGGCTTCGTGGTTCCGGCCGCATCGGCAAGCAAGACCGATGGCAAGGCCGTCACGCTCACGCTGCTGCACAACAACGACGGCGAGTCGTCGCTCGACACCTCGACGCTCAAGTCTGGCACGACCACATATCGTTACGGCAGTATCGGAGCGTTCAAGGCGGTATTCGACCGCGAGAAGGCAGCCGCACGCGACGCAGGTAACGCCGTCTTCGGCGTGTATGCCGGCGACTCGTTCCTCGCCAGCAAGACCCTGATCTGTAGCCAGCCTGCAGTCGCCGATTCGAAGATCAAACCGTATGACGCTCTCGCACTTCGCGAGATCGGGTACGACGCGCTCGTACTCGGCAACCACGAGTTCGACTACAGCCCAAGCTTTCTCAGTCGCTACCTGAAGGCGTTCGGAAAGAACGACAAGCCGACGATTCCGGTCTTGAGCGGAAACATGGAATTCAAGGACGAGCCGGCGCTCGCCGATCTCATCGGCCCAGTGGGGCAGACGAGTAACCAGGCTGCCCCAGGCAAGATCTTGTCTCAGTGGATGATCTACACCGACGAAGAAACTGGGGCGAAATTCGGCGTCGTCACCGCGATAACACCGTTGCTCCCCACGATTTCGTCGCCGGGCAAGAGCAAACTGCTCACCGCCAGTATCGATGCCGTGGCTGCGCGCGTGCAGCGACAGGTAAATCAACTCACCAAGCAGGGCATCAGCAAGATCATCTTGGTGAGTCACCTGCAGGACCTGAATAACGACAAGGCACTCGTCGCTCGCCTGAGAGGTGTCGACGTTGCAGTGGGTGGCGGCGGTGACGAACTATTGCAGAGCGATTACATCGCCAACTCGATCGAATTGCTCCCCGGTGAATCGGCACCCGTTGGTACGTATCCGACGAATGTGACCGACTCGTCGGGCAAGGTCGTCCCGATCGTCACGACGAGTGGCAACTACAAGTACGTCGGCCGTGTCGACGTGAAGTTCGACAAGAAGGGGAATGTAACGGAGGTCGTGCAAGCAACGTCGTATCCGCGGCGCGTAATCCCGGCCAGCAGTGAGTCCATCAGTCTTGGCATCACTGATGCCGTGATTCCTGACTTCGTCCTGCAGACCAAGGTGCTCGGCAAAGTGAACACTTGCCTGGCAGGCTTCACCACCCCGTTCGCGAAGTCAGAGGTGCTCTTCAACACCGCTCGCGGTAGCGCGACGGCGGCGGGTGTGCGCACGGTGGAAACCAACGGAGGCAACCTCGTTGCCGACTCGTTCGTCTACTTGTACGACCAAGTGGCGAGCAAGGAGGGTTTCGCTGCTCGCAGCGCGACCAACCCCGTCGTTGCAGTGCAGAACGGTGGCGGAATCCGCCAGAACGCCGGCGACCTCTTGCCGGTGTCTGGTGCCGCGCCCGGCACGATCAACCGTGGCAACACGTTCGACCTGCTGCCGTTCGACAACCGCTTCGCGCTGTTCGTCGACATGAACGCAACGCAATTGAAGGAGGTCTTCGAGCGCTCGTGTGCGATCGGCACCAGCGGCGGCGGACAATTCCTGCAGATCTCGGGCCTGAAGGTCACGTGCAGTCGCAGCGGCACGGCCCAAACGGTCGGTAGTCCGCCGGCCGGCTTGCAGTACGGCGCAGTGACGCGCGTTGGCTCACGAGTGACCTCGCTGACGCTCGCCGACGGCACCAAGCTGGTCGACAATGGGGCAGTAGTTGCGGGTGCACCAGCAGTGGACGTGATTACCAACTCGTTTACCGCGAGCGGTGGCGACAACTTCCCCACGTTCGGTGCCGTATCATCCAAGGTGCTCGGCTACTCGTACGAGGAAGCCCTGTACCGCTATCTGCTGAGCTTCCCGAAGGGTGCCGACGGCTTGCCGACGGTGCCGGCCGCTGATGCCCGATACAAGTCGGGTGGCGAAGGCCGAATCACCTGGGTGCCCTGAGAGCCGACTGAACGAAGAAATCGCGGCGCGACCGCTGCGTTGGGTGCCCGCGAGGCGCTCAGCGCAGCGGTCGTCTGAATCTGGCGTCGGTGGGTGGGTGTGGCGTCAGGCAGACCGTGAGGCGCGGCGTTCCCAACAGCCCTTGTGCCAGTGGCGACGCAGGTCGGGTGCGTCGCGCGGCACGCACACGAGATGCCCGACACCGACCGCAATCGTGCGATGGCATCCCGGGCAGACGTACTCCTTGCGCGCCTCGTAGGGCTGCACGCGACGCACTTCGACCGTGCCATAGAGACCGTCCCACATCGACGATGCAGCTCGTCGAGCCGCCGGACCGCGCTTCTTGCGTTTGCCTTGCTTGGTTCGATGCTCGGTCACGCCAGCAACGCCCACGCCACGAGCGCGGTGATGATGACGAGCGCGCTCACAATCACCACGTAATCGAGCGGTGACGCCTTGTATTTGCGGTGAGGATCAAAACCCACACTGCAAGTATCGTCGTTGCATGGCCGAAATCGAGGTCACGCGCAGCGAGTCGATCGCCACTGTGACCATCAACCGTCCGCAGCGCAAGAACGCCGTGACGGGCGACATGTGGGCGCAACTCGCCGAAACCTTCCGGTCGTTGTCCACCGACTCCGATGTGCGTTGCGTGGTGATCACGGGGGCAGGTGGCGAATTCTGCTCGGGTGCCGACCTGTCGGCGCGCACCTCGAGCGGCAAGCCGGTGCATCAACTTGCCGCGATGCGCCATGTGAACGACGCAGCGTTGTCGCTGCACCGTATGCCGCAGCCGACCATCGCCAAAGTACGCGGCGTGGCCGTCGGTGCCGGCTGCAACATGGCGCTGGGCTGCGACCTCGTCGTGGCGAGCGAGACCGCGCGTTTCAGCGAGATCTTCGCCAAACGCGGACTCTCGGTCGACTTCGGCGGCACGTGGATCTTGCCGCGCCGCGTGGGTTTGCACCGCGCAAAGGAGCTCGCACTGTTCGGCGACATCGTCTCGGCTACCGACGCGCGCGAGATGGGGCTCGTCAACCGTGTGCTGCCCGACGGCGAACTTGATGCCTTCGTTGATGGATGGGCCAAGCGCCTTGCAGCGGGCCCGCCGATCGCTCTCGCGCTCACCAAACGCATGTTGAACAATGCGATGAACGTGACGATGGAAGGAGCGCTCGACGACGAGGGCGTCGCGCAAACCGTCAACTTTGGCACCCAGGACACGCTGGAAGCGATGGAAGCATTCATGCAGAAGCGGGAGCCGAAATTCAAGGGCTACTGAGCGTCGTCGTCGCGGTACTCGCACTCGTGGCACCGTTCGCCGACGAAGGCGACGGCACCGACGAAGAGGGCGGCACCGACGCCAGCGAATCGCTGATCATCGAGTCTGCGGTCACGACCGTGCCGACGTCGTGCACGACACCCGAACCGCTGCGCAGCGTGTTCGTCGGCGAGGTGTCGCGGGTCGAGGCCAACTTCGTTCTCTTCGAAGTGGTGTCGGAGCGTTACGGCACGGTCGCCGACCTCTTGCGCGATGGTGTGCTCACCGTCCGGTATCCGATCGACGACGTGCGGCACCTGGATGTCGGTCGGCGCTTCTTGGTTGGTGCCGTCGCGGCGCCGTCGGGTATCCGCGGCAATATTCCGGTGCTCGAATCGAAGGTGCGCGTGCGGCCCGACATGTTCGGCGGCGATGCCGTCGCGGCGGTACAGCGTGTGTCGTGCCCCGATCATGAAGACCCGGTTCGCACCTTGCGTGTGAACGGCGACCCGATTGACACGGGGATCTTGCGCCCGCTGCTCAGCAATCGCGCCGGCCTATTGCGCGCAATCTTGCTGCCGATTGGAGCGGGGCTGGCGTTGTTGTTCTTGCTCGCGGCAACGCGCGTGCTGATCGCAGGTTCTATCCGCGGAATGCGGAAGTAGCCAGCGAACGAATCTCGCTGACGGCGTGGCCGAGACCCGCCTCATCTTTGAAGAGCGCACTGCCGGCAACGAGCACGTTGGCACCGGCCGCCGCCGCGCCAGCGACGGTCGTGGGGGAGATTCCTCCATCCACTTCGAGATCCACCCTGTCGTCGAGCCCGGCGCGCGAAATCATCTCGCGAACCGCGCGAATCTTCGGCTCCATCGTCGCGATGTACGACTGCCCGCCAAAGCCCGGATTCACGGTCATCACCAAGACGAGGTCGACGAAGTCGAGCACTTGTTCAATTTCGTCGGGAGGCGTCGAAGGGTTCAGCGCCACTGCAGCATTGGCGCCGAGTTCGCGAATCTTGCCGAGCGTGCGGTGCAGGTGTTCGCAGGCTTCCACGTGCACGATGAGGCGCTGGCAGCCGGCCTCCACGTAACGCCTGGCCATCGCATCTGGCGTCAGCACCATGAGGTGGGCTTCATACGGCTTCTTCGTGAGGTGTCGTGTCGATGCAATGACGTCGGGGCCGAAGGTGAGGTTCGGCACGAACTGGCCGTCCATCACATCCCACTGAATGAGGTCGACGCCCGCGGCATCAAGTGCGGTGATCGCTTCGCCGAGTTTGGAGAAGTCGACCGGCAGCACCGACGGGGCAATTTGCACGGGGCGCATGCTCGTTCAAGCCTAGGGTCGATGGTCGTGGTGAGCACCGATTCAGTTGTGCGCGTCGGTGCCACTCGACGACTGCACATCGAACGACTCGTCGCGGGCGGTGACGGCATGGCGCGCGACATCGACGGCCGAGTCGTTTTCGTTGGCGGCGTCGTTGCGGGCGAGCACGTCGAGGCCGAGTTTGTCGAAGTAAGGCGCGATTTCGCACGGGCGCGGCTCGTGAGTGTCGCGACGCCGGTCGCGGCGCGGGTGCAGCCCCCGTGTCGGCACGTTGCCGACGGTTGCGGCGGTTGCAACTGGCAACACATCGCGGCAGCAGTTCAGCACGATGCGAAAGTGGAGATCGTTCGCGAGGCGTTCGCCCGCACCGGTCGGTTGCCCGACGTGCAAATTCGTAGAGGCGCGAGCGTCGGTCACGATGCCTTGCGCACGACGGTGCGTATGGCGGTGACCCACGACGGCCGACTCGGATTTCGCCGTGCTGCGTCGCACGATGTGGTGGGTATCGACACATGTTTGGTGATGCACCCGCGTCTGGCAGAACTCGTGTCGACGGTGGGCGTGCGACAAGGGCGAGGCATACGACAACAACGAGGCGCGCGGTCGGGCGAGCCCGCCGAGGTCACCCTTCGCTGTGGCGACGCGACGGGCGAGCGCGCCGTGTGGTCGCACGACAAGGCTCGGCTGCTCGGTCTTCCGGACGACGTCGCAACCGGCGCGAAAGCAGTGGTGCACGAAGAAGTCGCTGGTGTGCGGTTGCGTGTGTCGATGGAGTCGTTCTTTCAGGCGTCGCCCCAGGCCGCTGAGTTGCTGGTGGATGCCGTATCGCGCGGATCGGAAGGCGCACTCGACGGAGCCGACGGACCGGTGATTGACGCCTACGGCGGTGTCGGGCTGTTCGCTGCCACCGTCGTGCCGGTCGGCGTGCACAGCGTGGTGGTCGAGTCGAGCGAATCGGCGTGCGACGATGCCCGCATCAACCTGCGGGGCCAGACCGCCAAGGTGGTGCACGCGCGCTTCGAGCACTGGACACCGCAACGAGCCGGGCTCGTCATTGCCGACCCTGCGCGCAGCGGCCTCGGCAAGCCGGGGGTCGGCGTGATCGTCGAAACCGATGCACCGCGCGTGGTGTTGGTGTCATGCGACGCAGTCGCTGCGGCACGTGATGCGCGACTGTTGGTCGACGCGGGCTATGCGCCGACCAACGTCGAAGTGCTCGATCTCTTCCCGCACACCCACCATGTCGAAGTAGTGACGGCTTTCGAACGCACCTAGCCTCTCGGCGTGCCCACGCGAAGCGGAGAGCGGTCGGCGCACTTCCCGCGCATCGAGAAGAAGCACGGCAGGCCCGTCGCGTACTTTCTGAAGCAACTTGCATCGTTGCGCAGCGACAAATATCAGGATCAGATCGATCTGCTGCGCGAACGCCACGGATTCAGTCGCGAGCATGCGAACGCGGTGGTGATGTATCACCGTGGCTCAACATCGTCGAAGCGTCACGCCGACCCAAAGCAGTATCTTGCGACCCTCGATGCCGCGACAGCCCGCACCGTGAAGGCGATCTTCCGCGCGGTGCAAGCCAAACACAAGGGGCTCGGGCTCGTGATTGCGTGGAATCAACCGATGCTGCGCAGCGGCACTGCCTATGTGTTCGGTGTGTCGGTGTCAAAGAACCACATCACGCTGAACCCGTTCAGCAAAGCAGTGATGGATCAGTTTCGCCCGGCGCTTGCGAAGTACAGCCCGTTGAAGCACACCTTCAAGGTGCCGGTCGACTGGAAGGTCGACACCCCGCTACTGCAGAAGATGGCCACAGCCCGCCTCGCTGAAATACGGCGTTAGCAGCAATCGACTGCGGGTCGCCGGGTCAGTGCGACATCGTGTGACGTCGGCGGACAACATGCCGCGCCTTGTGGTATCTCGGCTGCCGATGCCGGTGCCGAACCTTGTGAGCTCGCCGAGGCTGACATCGTGTCGGCATCGGCCAGCACGGTGTAGACCTCAAACGGGTGCTCGCCACCCTGGATCCAAAACTTGTCTTGCACCGAATAACAGCAAACGGTCTCGCCCTCAACATGAACCGGCAAACCCGCTTCGGTCGCCCGGGTGTGCTCGGCGCGCACTTCATCAACCGATGCCACTTCGACTCCGAGGTGGTTGATCGAGTCATTTGCGCCCGGATTTTCCAGCAGCACGAGTTTGAGCGGGGGATTTGTGATCGCAAAGTTGGCATACCCTGGTCGCACCTTTGCCGGCCCGACGCCGAAGATTTTCGTGTAATGGGCTATTGCCGACCCGAGATCATCGACGTTCAATGCAAGTTGCAGTCGCGACATACCCTCACCGTAACGCATGCATTTTGTGCCCCCCCTCGGATTCGAACCGAGGACCTGCGGATTAAGAGTCCGTTGCTCTAACCAGCTGAGCTAGAGGGGCAACAATCGCGAATTGCGACGCCAGAGCCTAACTTGTGCGAAGCACCGCGGTCATATGCGACTCAGCAAGGAAAACGTGCGGCTTGTCGGCGCGCGACAGCGCCAAATTCATTGGGGTGGACGACGGGGCTCGAACCCGCGACCTCTAGGACCACAACCTAGCGCTCTAGCCAACTGAGCTACGCCCACCATGGGCACTCCATTCTGCCACCAGTAGCCTGAAGGCACACACCTGTTTGGAGTTGATAACCATGCCAGCGGCTGACAAGACGCTGACGCAATCTCTGGTCGCTCGGGCCAAAGAGATCACTGCCCGTGAACTGCAGGTCTACGCCGACCGCACCAAGGGTTCGCAATCGGCCAACGCCCGGGCCCGTAAATCGCTGCCGCTCGGTGTGCCGTCGAGCTTCCAGGATTACGACCCATATCCGATCGTGCTCGCCCGCGCGCAGGGCTATTCGTCGTTCGACGTCGACGGCAACCGCTACGTCGACTACAACATGGGCTTCGGCGCGTTGTTCGCCGGGCACATGCACCCCGCCGTGCGCAGGGCGGTGTCGACCCAGCTCGACGACGGCACCCTGTTCGTCACCCCGTGCCCGACCAATGCCGAAGTGGCGGAACTGCTGACCGCCCGCTACGGCTTCCCGCTGTGGCGCTTCACCAACTCGGGCACCGAAGCCACGATGGATGCGCTGCGCGTGGCGCGCGCCGCAACAGGCCGCGACAAGATCGTCAAAGTCGAAGGCGGCTACCACGGCCACCACGACGAAGTAATGATCTCGATGAAACCGGCCCTCGACAAGGCTGGCCCGGCTGACTCGCCCAATTCGGTGGCGTCGTCGGCTGGAATCACCAAGGGCGTCGTCAGCGACACCATCGTGGTGCCGTACAACGACGCCGAGGCGCTCGAGCGAGCGTTGCGCGACGGAGACGTGGCCGCCTTCATCGTCGAGCCCGTCATGCAGAACATCGGCATCTGTCTGCCGCGTGACGGTTACTTGCAGGCGGTGCGCGAGATCACCCGCAAGTACGGCACGCTGCTCGTGTTCGACGAAGTGAAGACGGGTATCACCGCTGGCTGGTCGGGTGCGGCGGGCGCACTCGGTGTCGAGCCCGATCTTGTGGCACTCGCAAAATCGATCGGCGGCGGTCTGCCGCTCGGAGCCTTCGGTGGAAAGCGCGAATACATGGACGAAATCACCAACCGTCGCGTGGTGCACCTCGGCACCTACAACGGCAACCCGCTGTGCATGGCGGCGGCGCGCGCGGTGCTCGCCGAGGTGTGCACGCCCGAAGTGACGCGCACAGTGATCGATCGCAATCATCGTCTGGTCGAGGCGTGTCGATCGGTGATCACCCAGCACTCGCTTCCTGCGAACGTGGTGGAATTCGGCGCCAAGGGCTGCGTCACATGGTCGCCCGAGCCGATTCGTAACTATCGCGACTACAAAGCGACCGATTTTGATCTCGCCTTCGCGCAGTGGATGCATGGCATCAACCGCGGCGTGCTGCTTCCGCCGGGTCTCGATGAACAGTGGCTCATCTCCGTGATGCACACCGACGAAGCCGCGATGACCTACGCCGGCGTGTTTGCCGACTTCGTCGAAGAACTCGTTCGCTAACAGCTCGGTAATTGCGCCGGAGATCGGTTGATGAATTAGACAGCTCGCGCAACGCCCACGCCTGGTGCGCCCACGCTTGGCATGATGCTGTGGCGTGGGCTCTTCCGCCGGTCTCCACATTGAAGACGACGGGGAAGCCCACGCCCGCACGATCCTGAGTGACGCGCCAAAGCAGGCGGCCGAGGCCGAGGGGCGCTAGAGCAATCCGAGTAGGGCGGCCAGCCCGACCGCCCCGATTGGCCCGCCGGCCCGGCCACCCTGATCCGGCCGCCAGGATCTGCCCACCAGCACAGCCCGATCGGGCCCAAAGTGCCCAAAAACTGCCGCAGGGTGCTTGACCGAACACCTGTTCGTAGGTAAGGTCGAAGCAGTTCGCGGCCGCTGGTGCACACAGCTCTTCGAATGCATATCGCTACAACGCTTATCGCGTGACACCCGGTCACTACGGTGCCACGTTCCCCCCAACAACCACGTCATACCGATGAAAGGACACCAGCAATGACCACCGACAAGAAGGCCGACAAGGCCGTAGACAAGCCCGCCGACAAGCCAGTCGACCAGCCCATCGACAAGGCCCCCGCCAAAGCGGCGAAGCCCGCCGCCGACCCCGATCGCGCCCGTGCCGCAGAGCGCGCCAAGGCCCTTGAGGCGGCCCTTGGCCAAATCGACAAGCAGTTCGGTGCCGGCTCGGTGATGCGCATGGGCGAAAAAGAAACCATGGCGATTGAGACCATCTCGACTGGTGCGCTACCGCTCGACATCGCGCTCGGCGTCGGCGGTGTGCCGCGCGGTCGCGTGGTCGAGATCTTCGGCCCAGAGTCGTCGGGTAAGTCGACGCTGGCGATGCACATCGTCGCCGAGGCCCAGCGCAACGGCGGCATCTGCGCCTACGTCGACGCCGAGCACGCGCTCGACCCGGTGTACGCCGCCGCAATTGGCGTCGATACCGACAACCTGCTCATCTCCCAGCCCGACACCGGCGAACAGGCGCTGGAAATCGTCGACATGCTCGTTCGTTCGAGCGCGATTGACGTCATCGTCATCGATTCGGTAGCAGCCCTCACGCCGCGCGCCGAAATCGAAGGCGAAATGGGCGACACACACGTCGGTCTGCAGGCCCGCTTGATGAGCCAGGCGCTGCGCAAACTGACGGCCAACCTCAGCAAGTCGAACACCATCGCCATCTTCATCAACCAGTTGCGCGAGAAGATCGGCGTCATGTTCGGCTCGCCAGAAACCACGCCTGGTGGCCGTGCGCTCAAGTTCTACTCGTCGGTGCGTCTCGACATCCGTCGTATCGAGTCGATCAAAGACGGTGCCGAAGTCGTCGGCGCTCGCACTCGCGTGAAGGTCGTGAAGAACAAGGTGGCCCCGCCGTTCCGTCAGGCCGAGTTCGACATCACCTACGGCAAGGGCATCAGCCGCGAAGGCGCCGTGCTCGACCTCGCCGTCGAATTGGGCATCGCGAAGAAGTCCGGCGCGTGGTTCACCTACGACGGTGAGCAGCTCGGGCAGGGTCGCGAGAACTCCAAGCAGTTCCTCACCGAGAACCCCGATGTGATGATGCAGATGGCCGAGCGCGTTCGGGAAAGGGCGATGGCGCGCAACGAGGCCGCTGCCGATGCTGGCGGGTTCAGCAAAGACGACGACGAACCAATCGACCTCGAGTAGTCGCGCACGCGTCTTCTCGAAGTCGCGCAACGGGTCGTCGGCGAAGTGCCGCGAAGTGTCGGCGACCCGCATCAGTAGCCTTCAACGTGCTGTGACACGTCGTTATGTGGTGCGCACGTTCGGCTGTCAGATGAACGAGCACGACTCCGAGCGCATCAGCGGTCTGCTCGAACACGACGGATTCGAACAAGCCACCGACGAGGCGTCGGCCGATGTGGTCGTGCTCAACACCTGCTGCATCCGCGAAAATGCCGACAACAAGCTCTACGGCACGCTCGGCACGTTGAAAGCCTGGAAGGACGCCGACCCGTCACGCCAGATCGTGGTCTCCGGATGTCTGGCCCAGAAAGACCGTGAGACGGTGCGCGAGCGGGCGCCGTGGGTGGATGTGGTGCTCGGCACCCACAACGTGCACCGCACGGTGGACCTGCTCGACCACGCCCGCACGACAGGGCCAATCACCGAAATTCTCGATGAGGCAGTGGTCGATGACTACGCGCTCTTCCCGTCCGCCCTGCCGGTGAAGCGTGAGACGTCGTACCGCAGTTGGGTGACCATTCAAATCGGTTGCGACAACACCTGCGCGTATTGCATCGTTCCGGCCGTACGTGGCAGAGAAATGAGCCGGCCGTTCGACCAGATCGTTGACGAAGTGCGCACGCTCGTGGCAACGGGCGTATCGGAGATCTTCCTGCTCGGCCAAAACGTCAACTCGTACGGCCGCGACCTGTCGCTGGCCAGCCGTCGCGCGGGTGACGATTCGGTGCGCATCGCCCCGCAATTCGCGGCGTTGCTGCGTGCCGTGGGCGAGGTGCCCGGGGTCAAGCGTGTTCGCTACATGAGCCCGCATCCCAAGGACATGCGCGAAGACACGTTGCTTGCGATGGCACAGACGGCTTCGGTGTGCGAGCACCTGCACTACCCGTTGCAGTCGGGTAGCGATGCCGTGCTCGCCGCGATGCACCGCGGCTACACCGCACAGCGGTATCTCGATCGTCTGCACGAAGCACGCCGCACTATCAATGATCTCGCGGTGACCACCGACGTGATCGTCGGATTCCCGGGCGAGACCGAAACCGATTTCCAACAGACGATGGATGTCACCGCGGCGGCCGAGTTCGACTCGGCGTACGCGTTCATCTTCTCTCCGCGCGAAGGCACGACCGCGGCGGAGATGGTCGACAAGTTTTGTGACGCCGCCGAAGTGGGAGGGCGCTACGAACGACTCAAAGTGGTGCTCGATCGCTCTGCGGTGCAAAAGCACCGGGCGCGAATCGGTCGAATCGAAGAAGTGGTAGTGGAAGGCACGAGCAAGAAGAACCCCGACCACATCACCGGTCGCACTCGACAGAACAAACTCGTGCACTTCACCGCCGACGAAAAGTTGCGACTCGGCACGTATGCGAATGTCGAGATTCTCGGCGCCGCGCGCTTCCACTTGTCGGGTCGACTCGTCGAGGTTACGGCGATACCTACGCACCGCACGCGCCTCGCCGTCGCCTCGGCGTAAGCATGCGCCAAGTCGCAATCGTTGCACCGACGGCAAGCGGCAAGAGCGATGTCGCAATGGCGGTCGCGCGCGAAACCGGTGCCCACATCGTGGCCGTCGATGCCATGCAGGTGTATCGCGGTATGGATATCGGCACGGCGAAGCCCACAGCCGACGACCAAACTGCGGTGCCGCACCACTGCCTGGATCTCGTCAATCCCGACGAACGTTTCACCGTCGCTGATTTCAAGTCGCACGGGGTGGCAGCGTGCGAGCAGATCAGCCAGGCAGGTGCCGACGCGTTGTTCGTCGCGGGGACTGGCTTGTATCTCACCGCGGTGATCGACGACTTGCAGCTGCCGGGCGAGTGGCCCGAGGTGCGTGCCGCGTTGCAGGCCGAACCCGACGTCGATGTTCTCTTTGCGCGTCTGCAAGAACTCGACCCACGTGCCGCTTCGCGAATGGACAAGTCGAATCGTCGGCGCATCGAGCGTGCACTCGAGGTGTGCATCGGCAGCGGAAGACCGTTCTCGTCGTTCGGCCCGGGTACCGGTGCATATCCGCCCAGCAGTGCGCGACAGATCGGCATCCTGTGGCCGCGGGAGACATTGTCGCAGCGCATCGAGCGGCGTGTGCACGCGATGATGGCGGCAGGGCTACTCGGGGAGGTGCGGGGTCTTGCCGCTCGCTTCACGCTCTCGCGCGAGGCCCGCCAGGCTCTCGGTTACAAGGAGTTGCTCGAACATCTCGACGGGCACTTGTCGCTCGAGGAGGCCGTCGCCAAGATCGTGTTGCGCACACGCCAATTCGCAGTGCGTCAAGAACGCTGGTTTCGTCGCGACCCGCGCATCGAGTGGGTGACCGTGCAGGCCGACCCGGTTGCCGAGGTCGCGCCGCGCGTGCTCGCCGCCCTGCGTGGTGCGCCGTGACCCCGCCCGCCGCCCTGCATGGTGCGCCGTGACTAAGCCGGCCGCCCTGCGATAGGCATGAAGGCACGAACATGACGGTGCGCATCAACAAGTTCGATGGCTGGGGCAACGACTTTCTCGTGCTCGACCTCGCAGACCTGCGCGCTCATCTGGCCAGCCGTACCGGTGCCGATTTGCCGAACATCGACTGGTCGGCTGTCGCCCGCACGTGGTGCGACCGCACGACGGGCGTCGGTGCCGACGGGCTGTTGCTGCTCGAGCGAATCGACGACGTGAATGCCCGCATGAAGTTGTACAACAGCGACGGCTCCACTGCCGAGATGAGCGGCAACGGTGCGCGATGCTTTGCCCACACGCTGTACAGATCCGACGACGCACGCGGCGAACGGATGTACCGCGTGCACACCGACGCCGGCGAGCGAGCAGTCACCGTCGGCGCACGGTCGAGCGACTCGGCGACGGCGAGCGTCGACATGGGCGAGGTCACGCGCATCGAAGCACCTGCCGGTTGGGAGAAAATCGGCGCGCAACCAGATCGCCCGGTGATGCACGTATCGGTCGGCAATCCGCACACGGTGATGGGTGTGGAGGATGTCGCGGAAGTCGACATCCTGCAGTTGGGGCGGATGATTCCGCAGGTGAATCTTGAAGTCATCGCGCCTGGGCCGGAGACGAATGCCATCACCATGCGCGTGCACGAGCGCGGCGCCGGCATCACGCAGGCATGCGGCACCGGCGCGTGCGCGGGTGCGTGGGCTGCGGTGTGCTGGGGTCTCGTGCCGCAGGCCACCGAGCGTTGCGAGGTGCTGGTGCACATGCCAGGTGGCGACGCAGTGGTCACGCTGAACGCGCCGTCGCTCGGGCGGGTGCAGTTGACGGGGCCGACAACGTTCGTCGGCACGTTCGAGGTGGCGCTGTGAGCACGCCGTACCAGGAGGCGCTTGGCCGCACACTGATCGAGCGCACCATTCGCGAAAGGATCGTGCTCGTCGGCGTGACACTCGACGGCGATGACGACGATCAGACGAATGAAAGTTTGGATGAACTCGAGCGGCTCGTCGACACCGCAGGTGCCGATGTGGTGGCGCGGCTCACGCAGCGGCGTCACGCGCCCGACCCGGCAACCTACATCGGCAAGGGCAAGGTGGACGAACTCAAGGCCACGTGTCTTGCTGTTGACGCCGACACCGTGGTCTTCGACAACGAGCTGTCACCGGCACAGCAGTTCAATTTGGAGAAGACATTGGGGCGTACCGCAATCGATCGCACCGCGGTGATTCTCGATATCTTCGCGCAGAACAGCCACACGCTCGAAGGCAAGGCGCAAGTCGAGCTGGCGTTGATGCGCTACCGCCTGCCACGCATTCGTAGGGGTGCCAGTGCCCGGCTCACCCAGCAGGGTGGTGGCATCGGCACGCGCGGCCCCGGTGAAACAAGGTTGGAGACCGATCGTCGTCGCATCAACGACCGCATCGCCAAACTCGATCGTGAACTGCGCGAACTGCAGCGCACGCGCGACGAGCAGCGTAAGGGTCGCTCGCGCAGCGGGCTGGCCAACGTCACGATCGTCGGATACACGAATGCCGGCAAGTCGACGTTGCTCAATCGCCTGACCAACGCAGGTGTGCTGGTGGAGAACCGGTTGTTCGCCACGCTCGACCCGACCACTCGACGCCTCGCTCTGCCTGGTGGCGAGCCCGTGTTGCTCACCGACACGGTGGGTTTCATCAAGCGTCTGCCGCACACGTTGATTGAGGCGTTCAAGAGCACGCTCGAAGTCGCCACGCACAGCGATTTGTTGTTGCATGTCGTTGATTCAAGTGCGGTCAGCCCCGAGGGCCAGATTGCCGCCGTTCGCGAAGTGCTCGGCGAGATCGATGCCGACCGCGTGCCCGAACTGCTCGTCTTCAACAAGTGCGATGCCAATCACGACGCCGCGAAGCGGCTGGTGTATGACAATCCCGGCTCGGTTGCCATCTCAGCCGCCACTGGTGAGGGCGTCGATGATTTGATGCGCACCATCGCCGATCGCGTGCGGTCGCTGACGGCAGTCGTCGAGCTGTTCGTGCCATATGAGCGCGGCGATGTGATGGCCTCGATTCACCGTGAGGGCGAAGTGGTGTCGACCACGCACGAAGACGGCGGCATTCGGGTGCGCGCCAGATTGGCCGATGCATCGCGCGGCCGCCTGACAGAATTCGTCGTGCAATGACCGCCCGTCTCGTCGCCACACCGTCATGACCGCACAGCCATTCGTCCCACCGCCGTACCCGTACGACCGGCTCGACGCGCTGGCGAAGTTGGCCGCGAAACACGACGGTGGAGTCATCGACCTCTCGATCGGCACACCCTGCGACCCGCCGACCGCTGCGGTGGTTGCTGCGTTGTCGTCGTCGAACTCCGAGCGCGGGTACCCGCCGAGTATCGGCTCGGAACCATTGCGTTCTGCGGCGCGCGACTGGATGATGCGTCGTTTCAAGATTGACGTTCCGCTCGCGCAGGTTGCCGCGTGCGTCGGCTCGAAAGAATTCGTGGCGACGACTCCGCAATACATGAGACTTCGTCGACCCGACCGCGACACGGTGTTGTATCCCGCCGTTTCCTACCCGACCTATGAAATGGGGGCGACGCTCGCGGGTTGTCGTGCCGTGCCGGTGCCGATGAACGCCAGTGGCGGACTTGATCTCGCATCTATCAGCCCAGCCGATGCGGCACGAGCCCTGATGCTGTGGGTCAACTCGCCGAGCAACCCCACCGGCGCGCTCGATGATCTCGCGACGGCTGCCGCATGGGGCCGCAAGCACGGCGTGACGGTGTTCAGCGACGAGTGCTACGTGGAGTTCACATGGAGCCGCAACTGCGAGAGCATCCTGCAGCACGGGCTTGACGGTGTGGTGGCGTTGCACTCGTTGTCGAAGCGCTCGAACCTGGCCGGTGTGCGCGTCGCGTTTTACGCCGGCGACAATGACGTGGTCAACTACCTCAAAGAAGTTCGCAGACATGTCGGCATGATGGTGCCCGGCCCGGCACAAGCCGCCGGCGTGGTGGCGTTGAACGACGATGCGCATGTCGCTGCACAACGTGATGTGTACGCACGACGACTGTCACGCACCGCCGAGATTTTGTCAACGTGGTCGGGCGTCGCCGTGCCGCAACCAGCCGGCGGTTTCTATCTTTGGTTCGATGCCGGCGACGGCTGGCAGTTCACCGAGGGTCTGGCGCGCGAAGGGGGAGCCCTAGTCAGCCCGGGCGACTTCTACGGTGCAGGTGGTGCCAACAACGTGCGCGTCGCCGTGGTGCAACCCGACGCAAGAATCGAACTGCTCGCCACACGCCTCGGCCTGTAACGCTTCACGCCGGCCGCGTCCCCTCAGCGGGTGATTACATCCGTCGCAGAAGTTGTCGCTGGTTCTGCCCCGGCCTACATCCGCCGCAGAACGGTCACCACTTTGCCGAAGATGCTGACCTCCGACGAGTCGAAGCGCATCGGCTTCATCTCCGAATTCGACGGCACGAGCACGATCTTGTCGCCATCGCGCTTGAACGTCTTCACGGTCCCCTCGTCGCCGGGGATGCCGGCCACGACCACGTCGCCGCTGCGCGCCACGTTCTGCTGGCGACACACGACGAAGTCACCGTCGAGGATTCCGGCCTCGATCATCGAGTCGCCGCGCACCTTCAACATGAAGAGTTCGCCGTCGCCGGTGAAGTCCATCGGCAGCGGCACGAGATCCTCCACGTTTTCTTGCGCGAGCACATTGACGCCAGCGGCCACTTCGCCAACGAGCGGGATGTACTTGGCTGGGCGACGCTCCATCGCCACACCCGACGCCGCATCGAAGCGCACCTCAAGAGCGCGGGGCTTGGCGGGGTCGCGGCGCAGGTAGCCGAGTTCTTGCAGGGCAGCGAGGTGGTTGTGCACGGTGGCCGACGACGACAGCCCGACCGCCTCACCAATCTCGCGCACCGACGGCGGGTATCCGCGGTCGCGCATGCACTTCTCGATGTAGACGAGGATCTTGCGCTGACTTTCGCCGAGTCGGGCGATGGGATTGGTGTTGTCCTTGGTCATGGGTAGAGCGTACGCCTGTTCGCCCCCAAGGTCAAACATATGTTCGGGATTTTGCAGTGGGCTCGGCAAACCGTTGCTGGGCTTGGGTTTGCGCGGGGGTTGTAAAGCGAACACCCGTTCGCTACGGTGGACTTGCTGAGGAGAACATCTGTTCGCCGTAGCGAACACACCGTCAGTGTGTTCTCACTTCCCCCAA
>Ga0194121_10004285_pt1 | contig 20811 bp, 19 predicted proteins | sample TA2MahCa50mmetaG_FD_148609 | JGI IMG/M metagenome (GOLD analysis project Ga0194121, IMG submission 148609) | Freshwater microbial communities from Lake Tanganyika, Tanzania - TA2015020 Mahale Deep Cast 50m | ecosystem: Environmental > Aquatic > Freshwater > Lake | place: Tanzania: Lake...
TCATTCGCTTGTCGGACCAAGTATCTGTATTTAAAGCGCAGACCCTTCCTGCTGATGGCAGCTTTTTAACGAGTCTGCCCCGCGGCGAACGCTATGCCTTGCAGGTTCAAAAGAGTGGATTTTTGTTTCATAGCCAACATTTTGACCTGAATACGGATACGGCCAACAAGCGTTATTTGGTTCCCTTATCTCCCATTCGGGCGGGTCGTGAGGTGATCCTACAAAATGTGTTTTTCGCCCCCAATGAATCCCAACTGGATACCTTTTCACGCGCTGAAATCCTCAAGTTAGCCGATTTTCTAAGGCAGAATAGGGGCATCCGCCTGGAAATTCAGGGTCATACCGATGATGTTGGTTCGGATATGGCCAATTTGGAGCTGTCGAGCAAACGTGCCAAAAGTGTTTACGATGCCCTTGTTGTCCAAGGTGTTGATCCCAAAAGAATGAGCTACAAAGGATATGGGGAATCACGACCCATTTCCGAAAATGAGTCCCAAACCGGTAGGAGCAAAAACAGACGGACGTCCTTTGTGGTTTTGCCCGACTAATGCGTAATGTTTATAATCCGAGCTACCTATAGTTTCAATACTTCATACACATAGCTGCTTGTAGTCGCAATAGACCATACACTTAGCTGCAGGTAGTCGCAATAGATCATACACTGAGCAACCTATTGGCTCAAGAGATCATACACTGAGCTCGCTGTAGTCTGCGAACTTGAATTCTGGCCTCAGATCCTAGACGGCCTTTCTGATCCGGACCAAGACTTCCAAAAGCTGAGGCAAATCGCTAAGCGGCAGCATATTGGCGCCATCCGAAAGGGCTTTTGAAGGATTGGGATGTGTTTCGATAAACAATCCGTCGGCCCCAGCGGCCACGGCGGCCCTGGCGATCAATGGAATCAACTCGGGCCTGCCTCCGGTAACGCCAATGGCCTGATTAGGGATTTGAAGCGCATGCGTCACATCCATCAACACCGGCACGTTTAGTTGTTGCATATCATGAATGTTCCTGAAATCCACAACCAGATCTTGGTAGCCGAATGAGTTTCCCCGCTCCGTTAACCAGATTTTTGGGTTTCCCGTGGCCAACACTTTTTCGACAGCGAATTGCATAGAGGCCGCCGATGAAAATTGCCCCTTTTTAATGTTTACCCCTTTAGCGGTTGCCCCGGCTGCTTGGAGAAGATCGGTTTGTCGACACAAAAAAGCAGGTATCTGGAGCACATCAGCGACTTCGGCGGCCATGGCGGCTTCATGGGCCTCGTGAATATCGGTGAGAACGGGAATAGACAATTGCTTTCGGACCTCAGAAAGTGCTTGGAGACCCGCTTCATCACCCGGGCCCGTATAGGAGCGCAAACTACTGCGGTTTGCCTTTCGATAAGACGCCTTGAAGACATAAGGTATCTGTAATCGTTCACAGAGCATCTTAACTTTTGAGGCGACTTCGAGGCATAAATCTGTCGATTCCGTGACACAAGGCCCCGCAACCAAAAAGAAATTTTGTTGTTTCCTTTTGGAAGGGTCGGCATTCCAAAGGCCTTCAAGGGAGTGAATCATAATGCTGTTTGTGGAATCATGGCATCGGTTCGCCGCAACTTCCCCTGCCCTTTGCCCATAAACTCCACCATTTCAATTGGAGAACGCCAAAAGCCGCTTCTTTAACGATGCCTCGTGTCATCTTACTCTGACCAAGCGTTCGGTCTGTAAAAACTATTGGGACTTCATCTATCTTGAATCCATAAAACCAAGCTTTGAATTTCATTTCGATTTGGAAAGCGTATCCCACGAATTTGATTTCGTTTAAGTTGATGTACGCCAACACCTTTCGTCGGTAGCATTTAAAGCCCGCCGTGGCATCATTCACCGGCATGCCCGTGATGAGTTGAACGTAGCGTGATGCAAAAACAGAGAGAAGAACGCGACTCAGGGGCCAATTCACCACATTGATTCCGGAGATGTATCTCGAGCCAACCGCCAGGTCGGCACCTGAAACACAGGCCATACGAAGGCGCGGCAAATCATTGGGATTGTGGGAAAAATCGCAATCCATCTCAAAAATGTATTCATAGGGTCGATCCAATGCCCATTTAAAGGCGGCAATATAAGCTGTACCCAAACCCTGTTTACCCGACCGCTCCAGTAGATGCAATCGCCCAGTATACAGGGTCATTTTCGCCTTCACCAAGCCGGCAGTGCCGTCGGGTGAGCCATCATCGACCACCAATACGTCGAAAGCCGGAGTTAGGGAAAAAACCCGATCCAACATCGCCACGATGTTTTCTTTTTCGTTGTAGGTGGGAATAACCACCAATGAATCGGACGTCAATGCCTTTTTTGTTTGGAAATGCAATAATAAGTAGGTAGGCCGACAATTTCCCTCTATTTTTGGATGAATGTCGAGGAATCCACTCACCAACAGCGAATCGCCCGTACAAGATCAGCAAGAGCGCGAATTGGAGCGTTTTCTTCGTCCACGGAGTTTCGATGATTTCACCGGTCAGAAGGAAATTCTGGCCAACCTGGGTGTTTTTGTGCAGGCCGCACGGATGCGTTCCGAGTCGCTCGATCATGTGTTGCTTCACGGTCCTCCCGGCTTGGGCAAAACAACCCTGGCCCACATCATCGCCAACGAAATGGAAGCGGGCATTAAGATATCAAGTGGCCCAGTTTTGGAAAAACCGGGTGATTTGGCAGGTCTGTTAACAGGGCTCGATACGGGTGATGTCTTGTTTATCGATGAAATTCACCGGCTGAGTCCGGTTGTTGAGGAGTACCTCTATTCGGCCATGGAAGATTACCGCATCGATATCATGATCGACAGTGGGCCGAACGCCCGGAGCGTCCAAATTACCCTCAATCCGTTTACCCTCATAGGGGCCACCACCCGATCGGGCCTCCTGACCTCACCCCTACGGGCACGCTTTGGTATTAATGCACGACTTGAATACTACGATGCTAAACTCCTAACAACTATTGTGTTGCGCTCAGCAGACATTTTGAAAGTACCGATTGAGGAACCGGGTGCCTTTGAAATTGCGCGCAGATCGCGTGGAACACCCCGAATTGCGAATGCCCTCCTGAGGCGAACACGCGATTATGCGCAAGTAAAAGGAAAGGGAATCATTACCTCCGATATAGCAAAAATTGCTCTTGAGGCGCTGCACGTCGACCAACATGGGTTGGATGAAATGGACAACCGCATCCTCCGGACGGTCGTGGAGAAGTTTAAAGGCGGGCCTGTGGGCCTCACAACAATTGCCACTGCTGTCGGTGAAGATCCAGGAACCATTGAGGAAGTCTACGAGCCCTTCCTGATTCAGGAAGGCTACCTCAAAAGAACACCCCGGGGTCGGGAGGCCACAGAAGCCGCCTACAAACACTTGGGATTAACACCCCCAGGCTATACCCCTGGTTTGTTCGCTTAATCCTTAAGCCCCAGATTGGGCAGTCGATCCAATTTGTTCTTTTAGGACATCGCCAAAATCAAAAACACCGGTCTTGCCGATAATCCAGCGGGCCGCACGCAATGCCCCTTCTGCAAAGGCATCGCGGTCGAAAGCTTGGTGCTGCAGGCTAATCTCATCACGGTATGAACGAAAAATCAATTGGTGGGTACCCACGACCCCATCTGTTCTGTGCGATATAATCGGAATATCCGCCGAAAATGCATTGTTCGGCGCAGAAGATGCTAACTGAGCAGCCACCCGCTGCCTTAAGGTCAAGGCCGTGCCGCTCGGAGCATCTTTTTTTTCGGTGTGGTGTATTTCTTCAATCCCGATTTGGTAGTTCGTCCAAGGTTTCATCCATTGTGTCATGCGTTCAGCAAATTCCCAAAATAGATGAACACCTACCGAGAAATTGGTGGCGCACAACATGGCTCCTCCTTGAGCGGTACACAAATCGGATAATTGATCATAGTCGGCATACCAACCCGTTGTGCCTACAACCACAGGTATTCCACGTTCCAGGCAAGCTCTAATGTGCCCGGTTGCGGCAGAGGGTGCTGAAAATTCAATAACAACGTCCAAATCGGGTACATCTTCGGGAAACTCAAAAACCAAAGGATCAGTTGATTGTGCTGGACTGTGCCATACCACCTCGAATCCTAGTTCATTTGCCCTTCGATGAATGGCTTTCCCCATTTTTCCGTAACCCAAAAGACCAATTCGCATCACAAATTTGCCTATTAAAAATGATATACAAGACCTAGTTGAAAACCGACTCCATTTCCCAAACCCAAACCTGCACTTCCACTGTGGCCACCGGGGCCGCCAAGCCATCGGGCTGGGGCCACATCCCACCGCAAGCTCAAATCGTCGCCCACTGTAAAAGAACTCAAATGGGCATCAACGGCTGCATCAACGACTTGAAGCAGATAGGCTCCCAATGTAAGTAGAAAAAAGGAATCACGGCCTTGTCGGAAAGCATCCCGATTGCTCTTTAACAACGCATTGGTTTGGGTGAGGGCATATTCATCGATAGTCAGGGAATCACCGTCAACCCGAATTCGGTAGGCATCGCGGTAACGTATGTATTGCTTATGGTAGGACATTGCCTGAGCCCCTGAAATTCCTATTAGGCCATAAACAACAGGAATCTTCCAATAACTGCGGTTGTAGGCTTGCCCCCAGCCCGGGATCAAGAGTGATTTGTGCGTGGCCTGCTTAACCCGAATGCGATAAAGCGAATCAGATGGCACCCCAGTGGATTGTTGTGCAGCGACAAGCGGAGAACAAAACCAGCAGAACAGCACCAAAAAAAACGAGCATGTTGGATGGTTGATCATGCCTCTAAAAGCATATCGAGCAGCCGATTCAAGTCGGAAGGGTCGCTGAAGGGAATGCTGATTTCCCCTCCACCCTTGCCATTAACCTTGATTTGTACGGCTGATTCAAATTGTCGTTTCAGTTGCTCTTGACTGATTCGGTATTCGGAAGGGGTGTTCGGTGAATGAAGGGCTGATTTTTTACGGCTACTGCCTTCCTTCATGGATTTAACCAAAGCCTCGAGTTGCCGAACACTCATTTTTTGCGCCACTGCACGACGATATACTTCCAAGAGTACCTCTACCCGATCAAGACCCATGAGCGCCTTGGCATGTCCCATATCCAATTTTCCGTCGCGTATACCCGATTGTATTTCTGGAGGCAGCTTCAATAACCTCATGTAATTGGAGACCGTACTTCGATCCTTCCCTACGCGATCACCCAATTCTTCATGAATGACTTGGCACTCCTCCTGGAGTCGACTCAAACTGATGGCAATTTCCATCGGGTTGAGGTCGGCCCGTTGAATATTCTCAACTAAAGCCATTTCCAACATGCTTTGGTGGGTAGCATCAATCACATAGGCGGGAACCTCTTTCATGCCAGCCAATCGGGATGCCCTGAGTCTGCGTTCACCCGAAATAAGCTGGTATTGACCTGCTGCCAACCGGCGAACCGTAAGCGGCTGTATCACTCCGTGTATTTTTATAGAGGCCGATAATTCTTTGAGGGCCTTTTCATCGAAATCGGTCCGTGGTTGAAGCGGATTGGTTTCAATCTGCTGGACCGGGATCATCGAATTGGAGGTAGCCTGAACCATCAGATTTTCCGCATCTGTTGCAGACAGCAGCGCATTCAATCCCCTTCCGAGGGCATTTCTTCGGTTTTGATTCATGTTCATTTTAATTCACTTGCGGGTCCTGTTCGATAGCCACTCTTGTGAGGTTGTTTTTTTGTAGAATTTCTCGAGCCAAATTCAGGTAATTAATGGCCCCTTTACTGGCTGCATCGTGCATAATGGCTGAGCGTCCAAAGCTGGGCGCCTCACTTAAACGAATATTCCGATGAATAAGCGTATCGAATGTAATGGCCGACAGATTTTGGCGAACATCGTCCACAATCTGATTAGACAGGCGTAAGCGGGGATCATACATGGTCAGCAAGATTCCTTCGATTTGCAACTGCTCCTGAAAGCGATTCTGAACAATCTTGATGGTGTTTAGTAGTTTTCCCAAACCTTCAAGGGCAAAATACTCACATTGAACGGGTATCACTACCGAATCTGCCGCCGTTAGCGCGTTGATGGTGATGAGTCCGAGCGATGGACTACAATCGATGATCACAAATTCATATTGCTCGCGTACCTGCGCCAAAACCCGTTGCATGATGTATTCACGGGCCGGCCGATTGACCAATTCGATTTCCGCACCCACCAAATCAATGGTGGCTGGCAGAAGATAAAGGTTGGGCACATCGGTTTCAATGATGTTGTTTTGTACGGGCACTTCGTTGACCATACATTCATATAAGCCCGTTTTCACCAAACGCGGGTCTATACCGATACCAGAAGTAGCATTGGCCTGCGGATCAGCATCAACCAACAAGGTTCGGTATTCCAGGACCGCCAAACTGCTGGCCAAATTGATGGCTGTCGTTGTTTTGCCGACTCCTCCCTTTTGGTTGGCAATAGCTATAATTCGGGCCATAAAGTGTCTGGAATGGGTTGAAATGTGTTTATTTAGCGGGCATGAAGCAACCTACAAAATTAAGGCGCTATTCGACAATCTCGATAGTTTTTGTAGGACTTTTTTATACCCTTTTTATAGGGGCATCTTGCACCGCACCCGATCATTCGGTGAATCGTCGCGTGTTCCGCTACAATCAGGAAGGCGGTATCAGTTCACTCGACCCGGCGTTTGCCAGAGACCAAGCCAATATTCGGGCCGTCGCCCAGCTCTTCAGCACCCTGGTACGGGTCGATGAAAACCTGAATGTTCAACCCCAACTTTCTACGCACTGGGAAATCATGGATCAGGGCAAGTTGTATCGGTTTTTTCTTAGAAGGGACGTTCTATTTCACCACGACCCTTGTTTTCAAGGAACTTCTGGTCGAAAGCTGACGGCGCATGACGTCGTTTTCAGTTTACGTCGTCTTTGTGAACCCAGCCTGGCCTCACCTGGTGCATGGATTTTTCAAGGCAAATTGGCAGGAGATGGATTTTACGCGCCAAACGACAGCGTTTTTGAACTGCGGTTGATCCGACCGTTCCCACCCATTCTCGGCATGTTGGGCATGGCCTATTGCAGCATAGTTGCAAAAGAAGCAGTAGCCCTTTATGGGCAGTCGATGGGCATTCATCCGGTTGGGAGTGGACCATTTCAATTGGCCTATTATCGACCGGGAGATGGCCTAATTCTCCATAAGAACCCACGATATTTTGAAGTGGAAAATGGGAAACGCCTTCCGTGGTTAGAAGCTGTTCATATTAAATTTTTGGCCGACAAACAATCTGCATTTCTAGCCTTTCTGAGCGGAGAACTGGAGTTTTTGAACGGGGTGGAGCCCGCTTTTCGCGATGAGCTGTTTTTAAAAAACAATGAATTGCGATCGGAGTATGGCGAACGATTTAACGTGGTGCGTGCCCCCTATCTGAATACGGAATACCTGGGTATACTCAACGACAAGCAGCTGGAGGCCTGTCATCCTGCGCTACAGGACCCACTGGTTCGCAAAGCACTTTCGTTGGCCATCAACCGGGAGAAACTTGTTCGTTATTTGCGTGGAGGGATAGGCATTCCAGCCTATGGTGGACTCATACCTCCTGGACTTCCAGGATCGATTGACCCGAGTTCCAAGCCCATCAGTACCCATTCGACAGGTTCTGCCCTGCATGAAAAGAAACGTACGCCCTCAGCTAATGTTGAACAAGCACGACAGATTTTAAAAGAGAAAGGCTACATCAGCGGAAGCATCCGATTTACACTGGCTACCAATCCTTCCTATATGGATATGGCCGTTTTTGTTCAGGACCAATTGGCGCAGATCGGGGTCGTCGTGGAACTCGAAGCCAGTCCGGGCCCCACCTTACGTCAGATGATCAATAAAGGTGAGCGCGGTGTGTTTCGCGGGAGTTGGATTGCCGATTACCCGGATGCCGAAAATTACTTGGCATTGGGGTATTCTGGTTATGCCGCTCCCAATGGCCCCAACTATACCCGATTCGCTCATCCTCAGTATGATGCTTGGTATGAACAAGCGCTCGAAACCACCGATGAGCACCTCAGATTTCGCCTTTATGAACGCATGGACTCCATGCTTCTTGCCGAAACGCCTTTTATTGTGTTGTATTACGACCAAACCTTGCGCCTGGAACAGAAATATGTGCACGGCCTTCCGGCCCACCCCTTAGACCTGCTCGATTTGCGTAGGGTTCGTTATCAAAATAAAGCTTCCTAAACGCCAATTTTCGCGCATTTTTGCAGCGCTATGGGTGGACAGGAATGGAAGCGTATTGTGCTGCTGGCTTGGCCTGTTGTTTTGGGTCAATTAAGCCAAGTGGCGCTATCCGTTATCGATTCCATTATGATTGGCCCATTGGGTGCGGATCACCTCGCCGCAGTGGCGCTGTCGTCTGGTCTATTTTTCGTACCCATGGTGTGCGCTATGAGTCTCATGTTCGTGATCTCTCCGCTCGCTTCGATGGCCAAAAGTGCAGGTGATGACCATTTACTCGAAAAAACCCTCAAAAATGGCCTGATCATCGCCGGGGTGGTTGGATTGCTTTTGGTGGGCACCATGTATCCGTCGACCTTTCTGATGCATCTGCTGGGGCAACCCGACAAGGTGGTGGCTTTGGCTCAACCCTATCTTCAAATTGTCGTACTCTCTATGCTTCCCATTATGCTGTTTCAGGGTCTGAGGCAGTTTAGTGAAGGGCTTGAAATCATGTATCCACCATTAATAATCGGCCTGATCATGATTCCCCTCAATGTTTTTGGGAATTGGTTGTTAATCTATGGTAACTGGGGATTTCCAAAAATGGGACTTGAAGGTGCGGCTTGGGCCACCACTTTAAGCAGGACAGCCTCGGCATTGATCATGTTGGGCATTATGGCTTACGGTGCAAGGCTTCGTGCCTTTCGCATCTTGCATTGGCGCTTGTCTGATTATTGCCATTCAACCCTCAAAAGAATTCTCAAGTTGGGGGTACCGGGATCCTTGCAGTACCTGGCTGAAACATCAGCATTCAGTTTGGCTGCGCTCATGATTGGCCATCTCGGTAGCGTTTCACTCGCTGCGCATCAAATAGCCATTAATCTGGCCAGCATCAGTTTTATGGTGTCTTTCGGCATTTCATCGGCAGGTGCCATTCGAATTGGACAGGCCAGAGGAAGAGGCGACCTTCAATCAGCGCGCAGATCAGGCTTTTCTGCGCTCGCCCTTTCCGCTGCATTTATGGGCTTTTGTGGGGTTTTATTTTGGTTTCTGCGCATGGAATTGCCTGCATTATACATCAATGACCCAAAAGTCATTCAAGTGGCTGCCCGCTTATTGATTATTGCGGCAGCATTTCAATTGGCCGATGGCATACAAGCAGTAGGTGTTGGCCTATTAAGGGGGATGGAGGATGTCAGAATGCCCACCATTTATGTGCTGCTCGCGTATTGGCTGATCGCCCTTCCCTTGGCTTGGTTTCTATCTAATGTGCTTTCCTACGGGGTGGAAGGCATTTGGTCTGCCTTAGGCCTAGGCCTCGCCTGCTCTGCGCTGATGCTAACGATTCGCTTCAACAGAATCACCCGAACTTAAGCCGAAACATCACCGAAATCAGCCTTGAATTGAATCAATTTTTGGCAACCAACCAAGGTCAATTTTCACTACTTTTGCAGCGGAGAGATGGCAGAGTGGTCGATTGCGGCGGTCTTGAAAACCGTTGAGGGTTAAACCTCCGGGGGTTCGAATCCCTCTCTCTCCGCCAAAACAATCAAAGCCCGATGCGTATGCATCGGGCTTTATTATTAGGGCAGTAAAATCTCGTTTGCTCTCGTGCTCAAGCACCGACTTGTACTGAGATTGAAGCCAAAGTCCGCAAAATAGAATCAGTGAACAAACACCACCTCTGAATGGGGCACACGAAACCGTGGGCCCCAAACACCTTTTTCGGTACCCAAACCGACCGAAACGATCATCGTGATTTCAGCGCCACGCGGTAATTGTAAAAGCCGCTTTACCCGAACTTCATCGAAACCCTCCATTGGGCAGGTGTGAAAGCCCTCCGCTGCAATGGATAGCATAAAAGTCTGGGCAGCCAGCGCACATGATTTGTGGACCATGATTCTTTGCGAAGAAACGCCTCCTGTTCTGTAAAATGGTCTGAACATACCTGCAAAAAAGGAAATAGACATGCGTAAGAGACCCATAAATCCAAACGGATCGTTGGCATAGAGGAACGGCATGAGTTTTCCATAATACCGCAAGCCAGCTTTCTGCAATCCGTTGGGTTCTCCCTGAATGCCCTTTTTGATTTGATCAAGATTCCATGCGGCACGCGATTTCCATAAATCCCGCCGAGCGGCAAAAACGACCATTTGTTTGGCCGTTTTTGCTGCTTGCTGGTTTAGACACAAGGGAACAATCTTTTCAAGAACAGCCTCCGATTGGATCCAGTGAAACGACCACAATTGCATATTGCTGCTGTTCGGCGACAATACCGCCTGATCGAGTGCACGCTTGATGACCTCCTCTGGTACAGAAACACCCGGGTCAAATGAACGATTGGATCGCCTAAAGGAAACAATCTCCTGAAAAGCCGATGAATGGCTCGTCATGTTACCCATGCTCAGGCGTACAAATCAGCATTCATCACCTTTGCCCAGGCACGCACAAAATCATGCACAAATTTGGATTGGTTGTCATCCTGCGCATATAACTCCGCATAAGCCCTCAGTATAGAATTTGATCCAAACACCAAATCAACCCGTGTAGCCGACCAGCGAATTTGACCCGATTTCCGATCCACAACATGATAAAGGTTATCAGCGACCGGCTCCCATTTGTAGCGCATTTCGGTGAGATTCACAAAGAAATCATTGGTGAGCGATCCCACCCGATCCGTGAATACACCATGCCCAGATCCACCATGGTTGACGCCCAGTACACGCAATCCACCGACCAAAACAGTCATTTCAGGCGCAGTAAGCCCCATGAGTTGGGCCCGATCGAGCAACAACTCCTCAGGAGCCGATGCATAATGTGCCTTCAACCAATTTCTGAATCCATCGTGGATCGGCTCCAAGACTGAAAAAGACCCAGCGTCGGTGCCTTCAGCCGTTGCGTCTCCGCGGCCTGCGGTAAAGGGCACCGCTACCTCCACACCTGCATGGCGGGCAGCCTGCTCGATGGCTGCAGTTCCCCCTAATACAATCAGATCCGCCATCGAAACGGGGAAACCACACGAAGATTGAATTTCGTTGAGCGTCGTTAAGACCTTATTTAGACGGACAGGTTCATTGCCCACCCAATTTCTTTGGGGTTCAAGTCTAATACGGGCACCATTGGCCCCGCCCCTGTAATCCGATGATCGGAAGGTTCGGGCACTATCCCAAGCCGTGCTGATGAGCTCAGAAGAGGTCAGCCCCGAGGACAGAATTCGACTCTTCAAACTGCTGATCTGTTCAGCCGTTGGCTGATAAGGAGCGGCTGGAATTGGATCTTGCCAAATCAAGTCCTCCTGAGGAACATCTGGGCCCAAATAACGTGCACGAGGGCCCAAATCACGGTGGGTGAGCTTAAACCAAGCACGTGCAAACACTTCTTCAAAATAGGCTGGATCTTGGTGAAAGCGCTCGGATATTTTTCTGTATTCGGGGTCCATTTTCATCGCCATATCCGCATCGGTCATGATGGGGTTGCGACGAATCTGAGGGTTGTATGCATCAACCGGCTTATCTTCATCCTTCATGTGCACGGGTTCCCATTGCCAGGCACCCGCTGGACTTTTTTTCAGCTCCCAATCGTGGTTGAGCAAAAGATGAAAATAGGTTCGATTCCAACGATCAGGAGTTGATGTCCATGCACCCTCCAAACCACTCGTAATGGCGTGCACACCATTTCCCGTTCCGGCTGGATTATGCCATCCCATGGCTTGTTCGTGTAGGGCACCCGCCTCCGGATTGGGTCCAAGCGCCGATGCATCACCATTTCCATGCGCTTTACCCACTGTATGTCCGCCGGCTGTAAGTGCAACCGTTTCTTCATCGTTCATGGCCATTCGGGCAAATGTTGTGCGCACATCATGTGCTGTGCGCAGAGGGTCCGGCTTGCCATCTACTCCTTCTGGATTCACGTAAATTAAACCCATCTGAACAGCAGCCAAGGGATTTTCCAAAGAATTGCTGTCGGCCGGATTGGCATACCTCGATTTACCCAACCATTCTTGCTCCCCGCCCCAATACACATCTTTTTCTGGATGCCAAATATCCTCACGACCTCCGCCAAATCCAAAGAGCTTGAAGCCCATCGACTCGTAGGCCATGTTTCCCGCCAAAATCATCAGATCTGCCCATGAAATTTTGTTGCCGTATTTCTTCTTGATGGGCCACAACAATCGTCGGGCTTTGTCGAGGTTTGTATTGTCGGGCCAACTGTTGAGTGGTGCAAAGCGTAAATTGCCGGTGTTGCTTCCTCCCCGTCCATCGGAGGTGCGATAGGTACCCGCTGCATGCCAGGCCATTCGAATCATCAATCCACCGTAATGCCCCCAATCGGCGGGCCACCAATCTTGGCTTTCGGTCATCAACGCCTTAAGATCTGCCTTAAGACCCTCGTAATCTAAGGAAGCAAACGCCTCGCGGTAGTTGAAATGAGGATCATTGGGGTTGGATTTGGCATCGTGCTGGTGCAAGATGTCGAGGTTCAGTGTTTTAGGCCACCAAGAGGTTACCGAGTGCTGCGATTGGGTGTTGGCTCCGTGCATGACGGGGCATTTTCCAGAAGATGTTGGGTTCATATCCATATTTTTAGTTTAGTCAGCAGGCCTTAATCATCTTCACCGAAGCATGTCATTCGAATAAGCTCAAAAGGATTTAGAGCCTTCTACGGGATTCGAACCTGCGACCTACTCATTACGAATGAGTTGCTCTACCAGCTGAGCTAAGAAGGCAAAAACAAAGTTGCAAAGATACGATGAAGGGAGTGAGTCTCAAACCTAGGCACCCGATTTTCGCTCCCATCTTTGCCGCAACAATTCAACGCTCAACGAAAAACAAAGTGCGAAATACAAATAGCCTTTGGGCAAATCGAAGTGAAAACCTTCGAGCAAGAGCATAAAACCAATGAGCATCAGGAATGACATAGCCAAGATCTGCATTCCGGGATTTTCTGTAACAAAACTTTGAATGGGTTCTGCCAGCCAAGCCATGACGGCCATAGACAGCACAACGGCCGTTATCATCAGCCAAAGTTCATTGCTGAGGCCGACGGCCGTTAAAATTGAATCAACCGAGAAAATAAGGTCAATCATGACGATTTGGGCCAATATCCAACTTTTTCGATTGGACTTGCTCGGAATGGCAGATTCGGAGGTCTCACCCTTTATGTGGTTGGGATCATTCACCTTTTTATGAAGTTCTAATGTGCTTTTGGCCAATAAAAATAACCCGCCCAACATGAGGATTAGATCGCGAATGCTGATGCCCTTGTCATCGAGGTTAAATAAAATCTGGTTTAACCCCATTAAATAGGAAAGACCCATGAGCATCATCAACCTAAAAATCAGAGCCAGGGCCAAACCGGTCCTGCGCAATTGCTTGCCTTCATCCCCAGAAACATGCCGGGTGAGCAGCGTAATAAAAATAATGTTGTCGATACCCAAAACAATCTCCAAGAGTGTTAGGGTGACCAAAGCCGCAATCATTTCCATTTAACTAATTTTTAGCGTTGACTAATTCAAGCGCAGGTGCTGGCTTCCAATGGGCACGAAAAAGCACGGACAAGAAGTAATAATGCAGCAGAGCCGCTGCTTCAAAGCCCAAAATGTAGTAGGGCCATTCACCAATGATCAGCGGATTATCGACATGGGGTGGTTCAATCAGATACATATAGTTGGCGCCCAGCCAGAGGTTCACGCCAAAAATGGGAACGAGCAAAAGATTGTTGTAAAGCAGCGCCTTCAGCCAATCGTAGCGCTTTAAGCGCCAGCCGTGCACCCGAATCATATACAGCGGAACTAAAATGATTGAGGTATGATAAACATAGTACTCAGCGATCAACAAGGGATGGTTACCAGCCGTTACCTGCGGCGTAAGCAAGGCCTGTATACCCCCTACAGTCCCCCAAAAAAACAGCGGGATGAAAAAACGTTTCTCCCGAAATAAGAGCACACTGATCGACAAAAGATTTGAAATGCCGCATAATTGAAGGGGAAGGTCATTGTTGAGCCGCCACCAACCTTTATAGGCCATAAAAATTTCGGCACTCATCCACGATGCAAAAATCATGATTCCCCAAACCCGTTCCCAAAGTCGTCGATTTTTGACACGAGGGCTCTTCGACCACCACCAAATACCAGCCGAATAAACAATCAAAAATACAAATCCCAACCACCAGACTTGGGACCCAACCGGTATGGCATAGTGCGGTTGCATCAAGAAATATTGGCGTTATAACTCTTAGAAATACTGGTCGGGCCCGAAACGGACCCTTTCATGCGCATTTCGCCCAATCGATCGCGTCGAAAACATACTTCCTCGTACTTCTCTGAGTAGTCCTTTCTCAAAGTTCCCAATAAACGGTCCCAAAACAAAAAATAGAGCGAGTAATTTCCGGTGAAATACTGATGATGCTGGTTGTGGTTGACGGAGGTATTGACCCATCGTCCCCATTTGCTGTCCGAAAAACCGCGGGGGTAAAGTTCAAAGCCGAGATGGCCATAGACGTTGTAGGCAATCATGGCCAAAAAGAACAAAATGATGTGGGTGAAGTGTACGGGAATCGTGAACAAAAATAAGGGCAAAATGCCGAATTCAAGTAGGGCTTCGAAAGGATGAAAAGAATAGGCAGCCCAAGGCGAAGGATTGGTTGACCTGTGATGAACCTTATGCACATGCTTGTATAGAAATGGTGTGTGCATCAACCTGTGGATCAAGTAAAAATAAGCATCATGAACAACAAACAAGGCGGGAAACAGCCCGAAATAATAAAACCAACCCCGGTCTGAAATATGGGGATACAGAGTGGTTAATGGACGAATGTAGGGATGGTACAACAATAAGACACCCATGACCGCAAACATGGAAATTGTAAGTGCCGAATAAAAGAACTCGCGCAAGTATTCAGAATTTTTGGGGAACTTATTTTGAATTTTCTTGTATGCCCAGGCACGACCTTTCCAGACGTAGAAAATCAAAAAAAGACTGCCTGCGAATATCAGATAGCGTCCGCCTATGCGCATGATGACAAATGGAAACACCGACCAATCCATGCACAAAAATAGAGTTTATGGAGTTTAGACCAACTAAAGGTCCAAAAAAGTAAGTTGATCCTTATTTTTGCGTCCCATGCATTTTCTAGAATTTGAAAAACCCATTCAGGAACTCCACGAAGAGTTGCAGCGCTTAAAAGGCATTCATGCCAAGGGCAAAACCGATCTTTCTACGGCCATTAAAGAACTCGAGGATCAATTTATGGCCGAACGAAATGCGCTGTACGGCAAACTTTCAGGTTGGCAAAGGGTCCAGGTTTCTCGTCACCCCGATCGACCCTACACCCTTTTTTACGCGGAGAACACCTGCACCGACTTCTTGGAAATTTATGGGGATCGATCATTTCGCGACGACAAAGCCATTGTAGGTGGTTTCGCACGGCTTGATGGCAAAACCGTGATGATCATTGGGCACCAAAAGGGAATCAACACCAAAATGAGACAATATCGAAATTTTGGTATGGCCAATCCTGAGGGTTATCGGAAGGCGCTCAGGCTGATGAAAATGGCTGAAAAATTCGGCAAACCCATCATCACCTTTATCGACACCCCCGGTGCTTTTCCCGGCTTAGAAGCCGAAGAACGTGGTCAGGCAGAAGCCATTGCGCGAAACATCCAGGAAATGATGCGGTTAAAAGTTCCCGTTATTTGTCTCATCGTTGGCGAGGGCGCTTCGGGAGGAGCCATTGGAATTGGCGTTGGAAATAAGGTATTTATGCTGGAGAATACATGGTATTCGGTCATTTCACCCGAATCGTGCAGTTCTATTCTTTGGCGCAGCTGGGATCACAAAGAACAGGCGGCTGAGGCGCTGCAACTGACGGCTGAAAAAATGCTGGGGCACGGACTGATCGACGGTATTATTCCGGAACCAGGAGGTGGAGCGCATAATGATCCAAAGGCCATGGCCGATACTCTGCGCAAACACCTCATTTCGACCCTGGCAGGGTTTGACGGCTGGACACCCGCGCAATTGGTGGCCGACCGAATTGAAAAGTTCTCCTCGATGGGTGTTTTTCAGTCCATCCAATAGGGATTGTTCTGGGAATGGGCGGCAAAATCGAGCATCTTAATGCATGTTAATAAGGACATGCGAAACGGATAGAATCGGGCAGCTGACACTCGATGCGTCCACCAACATCAGGATTCCAAATGTAGCCGCTTGTGCCGTTCCATCCAACCAGCCTACTGAATTGTGTATCGAAGTGCAGATCCGAAACCTCATCCTGAAATCGTCGCTGCCACGCCCCGTTTTGAACGTCCAATGCAGGTTGGAAATTCCAAATACCGCTAACCCCTGCCAGCCAAAATCCATCACGTCCGGGAACAATGGCTTTAAACCGATGCTCTATATTGTTTGGTGACTCTTCTTGCAGTTGTTGAGCGGACAGTTGATACCGCCAAAGCCTCCCTATACCCGTATTTTGTTGCTCAATCAACAACACCCAGGCATCGTTCGCGATGCGCGCTGCCCCCAAAATATTCCCACCCACAGTAAATTCCCTCAAGATTCCTTGAAAATCCGCGTGGTAAATTCTGATCCGGCGTATGGAGGAAGGAGGACGGGCGCGAAGTTCCACCAATAACTGTTCTTGCTCCCGGCAATTGAATACGGGAACAAAGTCGGCAGGGATAAGAAATTGCCCTCCCAATGCCCCTGAGTGCGAAAAGCGCAGAATATCCCCGAGTCCGCGGGATGCATAAATACCTTGCTCGCTACTGCTCAAAAACGTAAAAGGCGACTGACCGGGATCGAATGCAGTGTTATAAACAGGCCTCGTTAAACCTGAATCGAGATGAAATCGCCACAGAGTCGCGGATGTTCGTCCCCGCAACCAAACCTCCCGTAATCCGGGAGCAGAAGTCGCTTGAATCAGGTCAAAAGCCAGGTGCGATTCAAGCGGTGCCATGATCCCTTGTGAATCGCATCGTTGAACAGCAGCCAGCGTTCCCGATCGTGTAAACCACACCACCCCATTAAATGGGCGTGGAACGGGCCGGATATGAAGCGGCATAAATAATGAACGGGTCTGATCGCCAGAAAAGGCCTGTAAAACCAACTGAAACTGACCCGAAGGCAACATCGAATCGGTTAACGCCAAAGTCCATGCTAATGTCGTGTCTTGGTTCGAAAGAAAGCGAACGATTGGCGGAAGAAGCGCAACACCATCTTGCCTTTGCACACGGAGTACGGCGCGGTTGAGTACTTGATCGGAACGTATTCGAACCTGAAAAGAAACCGTATCAGGAATCTGTACATCAAATGCACCCAAAGCAGACAGAAGTTCAATGCTGGGAGGTGATGTGGATTGACGATCCTGTTGACAAGCAGCTAAGAGAAACATTCCCCAAAACAGGGCAAAGTGCATGTATTTCATGCCCCAACATTTCATGAGGCTGTACAAGTTTTTCGGTTCCATCCGCTGACTTAATGGGAACAAATTACGATATTGGAGGGTTATTTTCCAATGAACGAGGAACAAGCCCTGCATCGGATTCTCGCGCTCACGCGAGAACTCAACGACCACAATTACCGATATTATGTGCTCGATCGACCCATCATCAGTGATCAGCAATTCGACCACCTCCTCTCCGAGCTCACAGGACTTGAACATGGCTGGCCTCACCACACCCAGCCTGATTCGCCAACCCGTCGTGTTGGCGGTGAGCCCCTTGAAGGATTTGAAAGCGCGAACCACGCTACACCCATGCTGTCGCTGGGCAACACTTATTCTGAATCCGAATTGCGTGACTTCGATCAAAGGGTACAAAAATTGCTGGGCAGAACCACCCCATACCTTGCGGAACTCAAGATTGATGGCGTAGCGATTTCTTTAACCTATGAAAATGGCGAACTTGTACAAGCCATCACCCGAGGCGACGGCAACAGAGGTGATGTGGTTACGGCCAACATACGAGCGATCCCCAGTATTCCCATCCAACTGAGGGGCAATGACTGGCCGGCAAAAATGGAAGTGCGCGGAGAAGTATTCATCCGAAGACCAAAATTCGAAGAATTAAATCGAAGGCGCCTCGAAAACGGTGAAGAGGCCTATGCCAACCCAAGGAATTTTGCATCTGGGAGTCTAAAATTATTGGATGCCATGGAGGTGAAAAGGCGCGGGCTTGATGCTTATTTCTACGCATGGAATCAAGAAAAATCCACCCTCGGCGATCAAGAAGAGATGCTGAACAATGCAATAAACTGGGGATTTCCGGTCTGTAGCCACAACAGTGGTGCGGGCAATCTCGAACTGATCTTTAGGTTCATCCATTCATGGCAAACGAAACGGGAATCGCTTGATTTCGATATCGATGGAATTGTGGTGAAAGTAAATAGCTATGCTGATCGAGAAGAATTAGGCCATACCGCTAAAGCACCGCGTTGGGCCATAGCCTACAAATACAAAACCCAAGCGGCCTCCACGCATCTGATCTCGGTGGATTTTCAAGTGGGCCGCACAGGTGCGGTTACCCCCGTAGCCAATTTAGCACCGGTATGGCTGGGCGGCACCACGGTGAAAAGAGCATCGCTCTACAATGAAGGCGAAATTGAACGACTGGGACTTCGACTAAACGACCGGGTTTGGGTCGAAAAGGGGGGCGAAATTATCCCTAAAATAACCGGAATCGACACATCTACCGGTGAACGGGGCCGTGAAGCGATTCATTTCCCTCAGACTTGTCCGAGTTGCGCGGCTCCGCTACAGAGATTGGAAGCACTTCATTATTGCTTCAATTCAAAAAATTGCCCGCCCCAGCAGTTGGGCCTCTTAGAGCATTTTGTGGCCAGAAAAGCCATGGATTTGAACAGTTTAGGAAAAGAAACACTCGAATTACTCTGGCAGCAGGGACTCGTTCGCAAGCCTGCAGACCTTTATGATTTGCAACATGATGCGCTAAGCACGCTGGAGCGCATGGGCAAAAAGTCGGCACAGCTTATTTTAGACGGTCTATCCGCTTCCCGATCAGTACCCTATCAGCGGGTCTTGTTCGCCTTAGGAATACGTCATGTCGGCGAAACCATCGCCAAAAATCTAGCCAAGCACTTCAACAGCATTGATTTATTGGCGTCGGCAAGCCTGCAGGACTTAACATCCGTGCATGATATCGGGGAGAAAATTGCCGAACAAGTGGTGAGCTGGTTTTCCGACTCAGAAAATATGCTTCAGATAGAACGTCTGAAGCGTTCTGGACTTCAATTCAGCGCTGTTTCAGAAAATGAACCGGATTCCAATCGCTCCCAAAAATTAATGGGGCTCTCTTTTGTGGTGAGTGGTGTCTTCGAACGACATGAACGGGAGGAACTAAAATCCCTTATCGAGCAACATGGTGGTCGGGTAGCATCCTCTTTAAGCAATAAGACCAATTACCTTCTATCTGGTAGCGATGCTGGACCCAGTAAATTGGAAAAGGCCAAGGCACTCAATGTGCCACTGCTTTCAGAATCCGAATTTGAACAACTCATCGCATGAAGTACCCCGATTGGATTCGTCATTTTCTTTGGGTGCAAACCTACCGTTTGCAGACAAGGAAACCTGCGCTGGCTATTCAAAAGACCAACGCGTGGCTCATTTTTTTTGATGCGCGGGATCCGCATCAATTGCAGACTGCACAATTACTCAAAACCCAGATTTACCCCCGGGTTTGTCGATGCATTGCCTATGAACCCGGAAGGGTAGAGGACTGGTTTATTCCGATGTGGCAATCACAACTGGATCTGCGCTGGCAAGCACCCGCGAATGTGAAAGGCGTTGTTGTCGACAACCATTATGCCTACCTCATTCAGCTGGGTCCTGACCCACACCCAAGCATGAAATCACTCGAATTACTGGCACCCGTGACCTACAGAGTGGCCATCAACCCGGTCAAGGAACTCCCCCACTATCAGCTGACCTGCCGGTGGACCGAAGCCTGTAGTGCGGCCGAGGCATCGCAAAGGATTGTCAAGTATATAGAAAAGTATATCCGTCTATGAAATTCAACTTAACAGGATCGGGCGTTGCCCTGATCACACCATTTGACAGCCAAGGGAACGTAGAACATCGCGCGCTCCAAACAATGGTCGATTTTATGGTGGATGGCGGCATCGATTTTATCGTTGCCCTTGGCACAACAGCTGAAACCCCCGCGCTCAGCAAAAATGATCGTGAGGCTGTTCTCGATACCATTCGAGGCCGTTTGAATGGCCGCATTCCGCTTGTTTTGGGTATGGGTGGAAATGATACCCATGAGCTTTTGGAGCACATCAAGTCATTTGACTTAACCGGTGTGGATGCACTCTTGTCGGTTACACCCTACTACAACCGCCCATCCCAAGAGGGACTCTATCGCCACTATGCCCAAGTTGCCAACGCGACAGACCTGCCCATCATTCTTTATAATGTACCATTCAGGACTGGGTGTAATTTAAACGCTGAAACCACACTCCGCCTGGCCCACGATTTCCCGAATATAGTGGGAACAAAAGAAGCATCAGGCGATTTTGGACAAATTGCAGACATTCTGTGCCATCGCCCTGCCGGCTTTAAAGTCTATTCGGGCGATGATTTGCTCAGC
>Ga0194121_10004286_pt1 | contig 20808 bp, 13 predicted proteins | sample TA2MahCa50mmetaG_FD_148609 | JGI IMG/M metagenome (GOLD analysis project Ga0194121, IMG submission 148609) | Freshwater microbial communities from Lake Tanganyika, Tanzania - TA2015020 Mahale Deep Cast 50m | ecosystem: Environmental > Aquatic > Freshwater > Lake | place: Tanzania: Lake...
CTCGGAGCAGATCCCCAGGCGTGCCCACATTCGAGATCACCACGTCGGCGCGGGCCTTGCGGGTTTCGTCATCCATCTGCGCGCCGATACGCTGCAGCGCCTGCGCTTCAGTGGCCCCGTCACGCGCCATCACGCGCTGCACCCGCAGCCCGGGCGGGGCATCCACAACCCACACTTCGTCGACGTCGTCCTCCCCACCGGCCTCCAGCAGCAAGGGCGCCATCAACACCGCCACCGGCGTCGGAGCGGCCTCCACCCGGCGAGACATTTCCCGCATGATCGGTGGATGCGTGATGGCATTGAGACGCGCCACCTGCTCCGGCTGCCCGAACACGCGCTCCGCAAGCAGCGGACGATTCAGGCTGCCGTCCCCGCGCAGCACGTCCGCGCCCCAGGCCGAGGCGATTTCCCGAAGAATCTCCGAGCCCGGCCCCATCAGCTCGCGCGACACGACGTCCGCGTCCACAATACTGGCGCCCAGAATTCGGAGGCGCTCCGCCACGGCGTTCTTTCCGCTGGCGATTCCTCCGGTCAGTCCGATTACGTACGCGCTCATTGTCTCCCAATTTCAGCCCTCAACGGCTGACGACTGACTGCCAAAAAAAAACGCCCAATTGCTGGGCGTTTTCGGCATCGCAGCGATGCCCTATGCGGTCGTGTGCTCCTCAGCGGGCGCCTCCTCAGCGGCGGGAGCCTCCTCAGCGGCGGGAGGAGCCTCCTCCACAACGGGAGCCTCCTCAGCGGCGGGAGCCTCCTCAGCGGCGGGAGCCTCCTCAGCGGCGGGAGCCTCCTCAGCAGCCGGCGGCGCTTCGGCAGCGGGCTCCTCAGCCATCGCCTCGGTCGCGTCCGTGGTCTGCTTCGCCGCCTCATCCTTAAGATGCTCGGCCACGCTGGTAATGCCACGCTCCTGGAACTTGTCCTTGAGCAGCTGCGCCATGGTGAACTGGCCGGTGCCGCGCTCGGTGCGATACTCGGCGGGCATGCCGCCCTGCGCCTGCTTGAGGGACAGTTCGATGCGCCGCATTTCCGGCTTCACCCGGGTGACGCGCACCTCAATTTCCTGGCCCTGCTGCACGACGTCCTCGATCCGGTTGACCCGCTCGTGCGACAATTCGCTGATCGGAATCAGACCCTCAACGCCCTCGGCCAGCTCCACGAACACGTAGTTCTTCACGAGCTTGGAAACCGTGCCCTTGACGTTGGTGCCTTCCTTGAACTGCTCGTCAATGGTGAGCCACGGATCGGGACGCGCCTGGCGCAGCGACAGTGAGATGCGCTCGCGCTTCTTGTCCACCTTGAGCACCAGCACGTCCACTTCTTCGTTGATCTTCACGACTTCGCTGGGGTGCTTGATGCGCCGGTAGGACAGCTCGGAGATGTGCACCAGGCCGTCCACGCCGCCCAGGTTGATGAACGCGCCAAACTGGGTGAGACGCGCCACCGTGCCGTTAATGATCTGGCCCTCGCTCAGATCCGACATGGTGGTGAGCTTCACCTTGGCGCGCTCCTCTTCAAGGGCCTTCTTGCGGGAAAGCACCACCTTGCGGCGGCCCCGATCGATCTCGATGACCTTGAGCTGGAGCGGATCGCCGACGTAGTCGCCGAGATCCTTCACCGGCCGCAAATCCACCTGGGACGCCGGCAGGAAGCCGCGCAGGCCGAGGTCGACGATGAGGCCGCCCTTCACCTGCTCGATGGCCGTGGCGGTGAGAGTCTCGCCGCTCTCGTGGGCGTCCATCACGCGCTTCCACGCCGACTCCAGGTCGGCACGCTTCTTGGACAGCAGCACGTTGCCTTCGCCATCGTCCATCTTGAGGACGACCACGTCGATCTCCTCACCTTCCTTCACCACCTCATTCGGGTCGGTGACGAAGCGGTGCGAGAGCTCCGAAATCTTGATGATGCCTTCCGACTTGAAGCCGATGTCAACCAGCACGCCTTCCTTGTCCACGCGCACGACGCGCCCGCGCACGAAGCGCCCGGGGGACAGGTTGCTCAAGGATTGCGCCAGGGCCTCGCCCATCGTCATTTCCTGCGTGGGCTCGCCCCCCTGGGCGACGGCTGTGTCCTCGGCCGCGGCAGGCGCTTGCGGCTCAGCGGCGACGGCCGCCTCTTGCGTGGTCGACTCCGGATGGGTTCCGGTGTTGCTATCCATATCCAGTGGTCCCCTTTCAACCGTACGGGCCACCCGCGGGGTCGTGGGCGGCACGCATCTTCAGTTCAATGCCCTTCGCCAGAAACGGGCGTCAAGATCATCCCAGATCTTACCCACGGCGCTTCACTCTCGCTGGCATCGCGGGCAGAACCAGGTCCTGGCGTCACTTGTGGTGGTGCAGCGAATCTGCGCGCGGCACACCTGACACGGCGCGCCTGTTTGTCCGTGCACGGTCAGAAACCTGCCGAAGGAACCGGATCGGCCCTCCACCAGCGCGAAATCCTCCGAGGAGACGCCCCCGAAGCGGGCCGCCTTCTGCAGCACTTCGAGGATCGCGTAGTAGAGATGGCGTACGTCGTCGGCCTTCAGGGCGGGGATGACGCGCGTCGGGCGCACTCTCGCGGCGAACAGGATCTCGTCTGCGTACAGACCACCAATGCCCGCGAGCAGTTCGTCGTCTACCAGAAGCGCATGCGTGGTTCGCTTCTTCCTGCTTAAGATCCTTTTGAAATTCGCCAGTGAAAAAGCGCTGCTGAGCGGCTCCACGCCTGGAGAGAGGACTTTTGAGTCGGAGTCCGACAGTGATGCGTGGATGATTCCGGCCGGCGCGCCATACCACAGGCGGCCCCGATCGGCGAATTCCAGCGCCAGCCGCAGGTCCGCCGGAGGCGTTCCAGTCCCGAACGCCAGGTACGCGACGCCTTGCACCGGCAGCGCGAGCCGTTCCGCGCCAACCTGCAGCACCAGCGTGCGGCCGTGACGGCCGACCCCGTGCAGCGTGCCGTTGAGCAGCCGATCCACGATCTCGGCGCGCGGCTTGCCGGGAAACAGGCGCGGCGTCACCACTTCGACCGCGCGGATGGTGGCGCCCACCACGTGCTCCTCCAGATGGCGCCGCACCCACTCGATCTCGGGAAGATCGAGGCGGGACCCACCGCGCGCGACCTCGACGCTCAAGCCGGGTGGACCGCCTCTCGAGCCCGCCAGGGCGACAAGTCAATGGAAGCAGGCCGTTCAAACATAGGTGGCGTCGGCTGTGCCGACCCGTTTCTCCAGATGCTTTACTTCGTTCCAGTCCAGGCCCACTTTCACGTCCACCTGGATAGGCACGCGCATCTGGATCGCGCTTTCCATGACCTGCTGCACCTTCGCGGCCACCTCGTCTGAGCGATCGCGCGGCACTTCAAAAACCAGCTCGTCGTGGACCTGCATGATCATGCGCGCCGCCAGATCGCCCGCGGTGATCATCCGATCGAGCCGCACCATGGCCAGCTTGATGAGATCCGCCGCGGAACCCTGGATGGGGGCGTTGATCGCCATCCGCTCGGCGGCCGCGCGAATCATGCGATTCTGGCTGCGCACGTCCGGCAGATAACGCCGGCGACCGAGCATGGTGGAGACGTACCCCTTGTCGACCGCCTCCCGAACGATCTGCTCGGTGAAACGGCGCACGCCCGCGAACGTGGACAGATATTGCTCGATAAACGCCTTTGCCTCGCGGCGGCTCACGTGGATGCGCGTGGACAGGCCCTCGGGCCCCATCCCGTACATGATGCCGAAATTCACTTCCTTCGCCTTACGGCGCATGTCGGTGGTGACCTGGGCCCGATCCACGTGGAAGATCTCCGCCGCGGTGGCCTGATGGACGTCGCCGCCTTCGGTGAAGACGCGCACCAGAGCCGGATCCTCCGACAGGTGCGCCATGATGCGCAGCTCGATCTGGGAATAATCCGCGCACAACAACAACATGTCCGCGCCCTCGGCGACAAATGCGCGTCGGATCCGCCTGCCCAGCTCGCTGCGAATCGGAATGTTCTGCATGTTGGGATCGCTCGACGACAGGCGCCCGGTGGCCGCCACCGTGGCGTTCCACGAGGAGTGCAGCCGCCCGCTGCGGGGATTGATGAGCCGTGGAAACGCTTCCACGTACGTCCCCTTTAATTTCGAAATTTCGCGGAACTCCATGATCGACTGGCAGACCGGATGCTCGACGGCCAGCTTCGTCAACATCTCCGCGTCGGTGGTGTAGGCGCCGGTTTTGGTCTTTTTTCCGCCGGGAATCTTCATGTCGTCAAACAGCACCTCGCCGAGCTGCTTGGGGCTGTTGATGTTGAATTCCCGGCTGGCCAGTCCCCAGATCTCACGCTGCTTCGCATCCAGCTCGCGTTCCATCTCGACGGCAAGCGCGCGCAGGTAGGGCACGTCCACTGCCACTCCGGCCCGCTCCATGCGGGCCAGCACCGGCGCGAGATCGGTTTCCAGCGCGAACAGCGGCTGGAGGTTTTCCTGCACGATGCGCTCGCCCAGAAAAATCCCCACGTCCAGGGTAGAGGCCGCCGTCTCGCCGGCAAAGTTGAGCAGCTCGTCCTTGCCCAGCGCGATCCAGGACAGCGCTTTCACGCCCTTGCCGAGCAGCGTCTCCGCTTCCGGGGGACGGCGCCGTCCATGCCGCAGGGCCACTGCGGCCAGCGATTTCTGGCTCTCGCCGGACTCCAGCAGGTACGAGGCGACGGCCACGTCGGCCAGGGCCCGATCACGCGGGAGTCGATCGAGGGACCATTCCACCATGGCGGCCTTCCAGTCGAACGACCATCCCGTGCGGCCATTCGCGCCGGCGATTTTGAGCACCCGCTCGGCCAGCGCCTCCGCCGAAATTCCCGACGAGGCGAACAATTCACCCTCTCGGGGCGCCTCCACCGGCATGGCGTACGCGGTGTGATCGTCGACCGCAATTCCCAGCGCGACAGTCGCACCGTTTTCCCGCACCCACGAAAATCCCAGCGCGGGCGCCGCGGCCAGGACCGGCATCGCGGCGTCGAGCCCGGCTTCATCCTCCACCACGTGCAACACCAGGGGCAGCACCTCGGCGGGGGGAGGGGGCGGCGTGTCATCGTCCTCAAGCTTCAAGCGCCCGATGATCCCGAAAAATTCCAGGCGCCGCAAAAGTTCGGTGGCGCCGCGCGGCACGCTCTGCCAGGCGCACTCGCTCCAATCCACGTCCAGATCCACCTCGGTGTTGATGGTGGCCAGGGATTTGTATTTTTTCACGTCCTCGACCACCGCCGCGATTTTCTCGCGCCAGCGGGGAGGCACGTCGTCCAGCCGCTCCAGCAAGCCTTCCAGGCTGCCGAATTCCTGAATCAATTTGGAGGCGGTGCCCTTGCCAATCCCCGCGACGCCGGGAATATTGTCCGAGGAGTCACCGGCCAGCGCCTTGTAGTCTGGAATTTTGTCCGGCGAAAATCCGTAGCGGTCCCAGACCGCCTTCTCGTCGTAGCGCACGGTCTCCGCCACGCCGCGGATGGTCGCCATGACGCGCACGCGCGGACCGACGAGCTGCAGCATGTCGAGGTCGCCGCTCACGATCACCACCTCATAGCCGAGCGCTTCCGCGCGGCGGGCCAGCGTTCCGATGCAGTCGTCGGCCTCCTGGCCGGGCGCGGTGAAAATCGGAATTCCGAACGCGCGCACAACCTCCTCAATGACCGGCAATTGCGCGCCCAGCCCCTCGGGCATCTTGTCGCGGCCGGCCTTGTACTCGGCAAACGACTCCAGGCGCAGCGTGGGGAGGCCGCGATCAAACGACAGGATGAGAAAATCCGGCGCCTCCACTTCCACCGTCTTGAGCAGCATGTTGGTGAAGCCGAGCACGCCGTTGACTGGCTCGCCGCTCTTGGTGTGCAGCGGAGGAAGGGCGTAGAAGGCGCGGTAGGCGAGGCTGTGCCCGTCCATCAGGACGACGCGCCTGGTGTCACTGTTTGCCGGCATAGGCGAGGCTCTTTCGAAGGCGTTTTCAAGATTCCTTTGCCGCGTGCTTTACTTAGGGAAGGGGTCGCGTGATAACCCATCGTGACGCGCGACACCCGAGGTCAGTTGATGTCCCTGCAGCCGGAGCTACTTGTGTCGCGCGCCACTGAGGAAGGTGTGGGATTGTGAGCGTGTGGGGGAAGTTGTGTGAGGGCGCGCGGAACCTGCTCGGTGGAGGCCGGACCTCCCGACGGGCCCGCCGATCCGAACGAGTGCGCCGCATCCGCGAGAGCTATGCTTGCGCCAACGTGCAGACCGCCGATCTGCTCTCCACCAGCAGCGCCTTCGAATCTGGCGTCATCCGCGAGATGCGCCGCCTGACCAGCGTGGAGAACGCGCCCTTCAACCTTCCCCCCGAAGTCGCCGGAGCGGACCCTTCCGCGGCGCAGTCACTCTCGGTCCGCGAGTTCGAGAATCTTCCGATGGTGCAGCCGGCTGGCCTGGACGTCCTCCCCGCCGACGTGCTGCGCTACTTTGACGCCGTGGGCATCATGCCCATCGTGGGCCCCAACGATCCCGCCCTCCGCCAGAAGCTTGCGAACCCCACCCAGTACGGGTGGCGCTCCAGAGTGCGCCGCACGTTAACGACCAGCGGCACCTCGAACGCCGCCCTCTCGAGCCTTCAGATGTGGCACCTGGAAGCCCCTCACGAGGCCGGCGCGCGGGTTGGCCAGAACGTGATTCTGGCGGACGACGGCGACGTGTTCGTGGAGACGGCCGGTCCCTGGGGCACCACCTGGATGCATTGCTCTGCGTCCGGCATAGTCTCGTCGCGCGAGCACCGGGTCGCCCAGGTCCGCATGCCGGCCCAGCGTCCCCGCGCGCACGGCGGCGTGTCACGGCTCGCACGCCTGTCGGCCTGAGCCGGACCGCGCCACAACAGGAGAAATCGCGCCGCTATCGAATGATTTTTGCGCCGGGACTTGATTTCCCGGCGCAACTTACCCTTTTGGTGGAGGGAGGGAGGCGCGCGTGGAAGCCCGCGGAGATTTCAACGAGCATCGAGTCAGCAACGTAGTTGAATTGTCTTCCAGCACCGGCGTCCGTATGCGCGCTTCCGACCAGGGGGAGGACGCGGGGCACGTGCAGGACCGCCGCGCGCTCGGCTCCCTTTTCTTGATCGGCGGCGCCGAGGACAAGAGCGGCAAGGGCGTCGTGCTGCGTCGCTTCATGGAGTTGTGCGGCGGCGAGTCGGCCAGCATCGGCGTGCTCGGAACCGCCAGCGCCAACGGGCAGTATTCCGCCGACGCGTACGTGGATCTCTTCCGCCGCATGGGCGCGAAAGACGCCTTCGCCATGCCCATCGCTTCCCGCAGCGACGCCTACAATCCCAAGTACATCCGCTTCATGCAGCAGTTGAGCGGGGCGTTCTTTACCGGCGGCAACCAGCTCGCGCTGACCAGCGCCATCGGCGGCACCAGCCTGTCCCAGGCGCTGTTCGACATGTACGCGCGCGGCGGCGTGGTGGCCGGGACCAGCGCGGGCGCGTCCGCGGTGTGCCGCCACATGATCATGGCCGGCAAGACGGGAACCGCGCCCCGCAAGGGGATGGTGAGCATCGCGGCCGGCCTGGGCCTGCTCAAGAACGTGATCATCGATCAGCATTTCTCGGCGCGCCACCGCATCGGACGCCTGCTCACCGTGGTCGCGCACAATCCCTTCCTGCTCGGGGTGGGGATTGACGAGGACACGGCCGCGCTGATCGACGCGAACCACATGATGCACGTCGTGGGCCGCGGCTCGGTCACCGTGGTGGACGGCAGCGAGATGTCCTACTCGAACGTCCCCTGGGTGGAAAAGGGCAACGTGCCTCTGTGCATCTACAACGTGCGCATGAACGTCCTCATCGACGGCTGCACGTACGACGTGATGCGCCGCCACCCGGTTCGCACGCCGCCCGCGCCGGGGTAGGTGCTGCCCCGCCGCCCGCGTTTGCTTAAGAAGCGCCATGATCCCCCCTGAGGAAGGGTTCCGGACCCTCACCGCGCAACTGTAGGCGCCGAAATCCTACCAGGGGGGCGCCTTTAAATGGCCCTGAACGCCCAGACCCGCAGTCCCCGGAACTTTGAGCGGGGACTCGACATTCGCAAGATCCGCACCTACCACGGCCCGAACCTCTGGGCCTACAAGCCGCTGATTCACATGATCCTCGACCTGGGCGAGTTCGAGCAGTTTCCCTCCGACAGCCTGGAGGGGTTCACCGATCGCCTGGTCGGAATGGTCCCCACGCTGGAAGAGCACAAGTGCTCGGTGGGCCGCGCCGGCGGTTTCATCCAGCGCCTGCAGGAAGGCACCTGGATGGGACACATTGTCGAGCACGTGGCCCTCGAGCTGCAGTGCCTGGCGGGCAACATGGTCAAGTTCGGCAAGACTCGCTCCACCGACGAGGTGGGCGTCTACAACGTGGTGTACGAGTTCCTGGAGGAGAGCGTTGGCATCGAAGCCGGCCGTGTGGCGGTCGAGCTTTGCCAGGCCCTGGCCGAGGGGCGCGACTATCCGTTGCGCGAGAAGCAGATCCGCCTCGCGGAGATGGTCGAGGAACTGGCCTACGGCCCCAGCACCATGTCGATTCTGGTCGAGGCACGCAAGCGCACCATCCCGGTCATTCGCTTGAACGAGGCCAACCTCGTGCAGCTCGGCTACGGGCGCTACCAGCAGCGCATCCAGGCCACGACAACCTCGCTGACCCGCATGATCGCGGTGGACATTGCCTGCGACAAGAACCTCACGAAGAAACTGCTGTCGGATATTGGCATTCCGGTGCCCGGCGGCGCGCTCCTGCAAGAGAAGGAAGCGGCGGTGGCCGAGGCCGAGACCATCGGCTATCCGGTGGTGGTGAAGCCGCTGGACTACAGCCACGGGCGCGGCATCTCGCTGAATTTGCAGAATCGCGAGCAATTGGAAATTGCCTTTGACAACGCGCAGCGCTTCACGCGCGGCGTGATCGTCGAGAAATTCCTGAGCGGCCGTGATTTTCGCATTCTCGTCGTGAACGGCGAGGTGATTGCGGTCGCCGAGCGCGTGCCGGCCCACGTTACCGGCAACGGCCGCGACAGCGTTACAAAATTGATCGAGGACACCAACGCCGATCCCCGCCGCGGCGTGGGGCACGAGAAGGTGCTCACCCAGATCAAGGTGGATGATCACACACGCCGGCTGCTCGGCGAGCAGGGCCTGTCCATGGAATCCGTGCCGGCCGAAGGCCGCATGGTGCTTTTGAAAGCCACCGCAAATATCAGCACCGGCGGCACCGCCATCGACCGCACCGACGTGATCCATTTCTCGAATATTGAGATGGCGCAACGCGCCGCCCGCGTGATCGGACTCGACATCGCCGGCATCGACGTGATCTGCGAGGACATCTCGCGGCCCATCTGGGAGACCGGCGGCGCGATCATCGAGGTGAACGCGGCGCCCGGCTTCCGCATGCACGTGGCGCCTTCGGAGGGCAAGCCGCGCGACGTGGCGGGCCCGGTGGTGGACATGCTGTTTCCGCCCCTGTCGCGATTCCGGGTGCCCATCGCCAGCATTACCGGTACCAACGGCAAGACGACCACGGCGCGCATGTGCGCTCACATCCTGAAAATGAACGGACACAAGGTCGGCCTCACCACGACCGACGGCATCTACATCGACGGCAGCCTGATTCGAAAAGGCGACATGACCGGGCCCTGGAGCGCGCGCATGGTGCTGAAGGATCCGGGCATTGACTTCGCGGTGCTGGAAACGGCGCGCGGTGGGATCTTGAGAGCCGGGCTGGGCTTCGACCGCTGCGACGTGGGCGCCGTGCTCAACGTGTCCGACGATCACCTGGGACTGGGCGGCGTGAACACGCTCGACGAGCTGGCCCACGTGAAGTCGCTGATCGTCGAAGTCGTGAAGCCCGGCGGCTGGGGCGTGCTGAACGCCCAGGACGAGCGATGCGTCGCCATGGCTTCGAAATGCGATGGAAAACTTGCCTATTTCTCGCTGGATTCGAACAACGCGCTGCTCGCCGAGCACCTGGAAACCGGCGGACTGGGCGCCACATGCGAGCATGGGACGATTATCATCCGTGACGGCCCGAAGCGGATTCCGGTGGTGGACTGCGTGGACATTCCCGCAACCTACGGCGGCATGGCGGAAGCGAACGTGAAGAACGCGCTGGCCGCCACGCTGATCTGCCACGTGTCCGGAGTGGGGCTCGACGACATCCGCCAGGGCCTGAAAACCTTCGACGCGTCGTACCATCTCACGCCGGGCCGCCTGAACTTGATGGATATCCGCGATTTCCGCGTGCTGATGGACTACGCGCACAATATCGCGGCGTTCGAGGAGATGGCGCGCTTCGTCGGCGCGTTCTACAAGAACCGCTGCATCGGCGTGGTGACCGCGCCCGGCGACCGGCAGGACCGCAACCTGGAAATCATGGGAGAAATCGCCGGACGCACCTTTGACGTGGTGGTTTTCAAGGAGGACGACGATCGCCGCGGGCGGGCGCCCGGCGAGATTGCCGGCCTGATGGCCGCCGGGGCGCGCCAGGCGCGGGGCAGTGACGAGAACGTGCACGTGGTGCTGACCGAGCCGGAGGCGGTGCAGCGCGGCCTGGAAATGGCGCGGCGCGACGATCTCGTGGTGATCCTGGCGGACGACCTGACGCGCACCTGGGACCAGGTGACCAAATTCCGGCAGAGCCTGATCGGACACTGAGGCATTTCCGCACGGGCCTGTTGCTGGCGGCCTGGCTGCTGTTCTCTGGGACAGCGGTTAGCGCCGAGCTGTCCGCCACGGATCGGCTGCGGATTTTTCACAAGGCCGAGCGTTGGGCGCGCTTTACCGAGCTACCGACCAGCCCCTTCTTGCGCGCAGTGTTTCCGGAATTGCCGCGCTGGGTGGAAGTCTCCGTCGCGGAAGGCCCCTCGATTTCGTCAGCCGAGCCGGTGCACGCTCGTGTGACCTCGTACGGGGACACGTCGGTGGCGCTGGTCGGGAGCGCCGCATGCGCGATGGCGCTCGACTTCACGACGCCGAGCGGGGTGACGCGCGCCCGCTTCACGCTGCGGTTCTGCAAGGTGCGCACCCAGGAGGAAGGGGAGAAGGCGCAGGTCGGCTGGATGCTGGCGGACGTTTCGGCGGTTGGCACGCCGGAGCGCGTGGCCGACGCGCGCGGCCAGCGTACGATTGAAACGCGGGACTTCTATGCGCTGGCCGGCGTGTCGGGAGGACCGCTGCGCGTGATGCGGTTGGGGACCGGACCGAACGTCACGCTGCTGCTGGCGGCGATTCACGGAGACGAGCGCAACACGGCACCCCTGCTCCATTCGCTGGTGGCGCGGCTGGGGTCGGACCCCGCGGTGTACGAAGGGTGTACGGTGGTGATTATCCCGGTGATGAACCCGGAGGGTTGGGCCCGCAACCGACGCTCGAACGTGCAGGGAATCGATGCGAACCGCAATTTTCCGCATGGATATCGGCCGGATAATCCGGCGCGAAAACCGGGCAACCAGTTTTATCGCGGCGAAAAGCCGATGCAAACGCCGGAGTCGCTCGCCCTGGTGCACTTGATTGAGTCGTATCGGCCGGACAAAATCGTGTCGGTACACGCGCCGTTCGACCTGATCAATTACGACGGTCCGGCGGCGATGCTGGCGGAAGCGATGTCGGCGGCCAGCGGCCAGGGCATCGCGCCAAACCTGGGCTACCCGACGCCAGGCTCGCTGGGGACCTACGCGGGGCTGTATCTGGGGATACCGATCGTCACGCTCGAATTACCCGACGGCGCGGCGGACGAATGGCCACGGCAGGAGAAGGCGTTGCTGGAGGTTATTCGATTCCGGGCGCGGTGAGATCCTTGGGGGGTCGCACGTCTGCCGACCGAGGTGGGTTACTTTTCCACGTTGGCGGGCGGCGGCACCAGCGCCAGGGTGAATGAGAATTTCGTGCCCTTGCCCTGCTCGCTCTCCACCCAGATCTTGCCGCCGTGGGACTCGACGATCGACTGCACGATGGCCAGGCCCAGGCCCGTGCCGGCCGGCGCTCTCCTCTCCGGCAAGTCCACGTGGTAGAAGCGCTCGAAAATGCGGCCGAGGTGCTCCGCCGCAATGCCGTGCCCCGTATCGCTGACCTCGCACAGCACGTGGCCATCCTGCGGGGTCACGCGGATGGTGATGCCGCCCGTCTCGGTGAATTTCAGCGCGTTGCCCAACAGGTTGTAGAACACCCGCACGATCATGCCCCGGTCGGCGTGCAGTTTGACGTCCTCGAGGACCGACGCCTCCAGCGTGATGCCTTTCTTGCGGGCCGCGAGCTTGAAGTTGGAGACCACCTCGTCCACGATGTCCCCCAGCCGCATCTCCTGGAGATTCGGGCCGAGCAGCACGCCTTTCGTGGAATCAATACGCGACAGCGACAGCAGGTTTTCGATCAATTCCTTCAAGTGATCGGTCTGGTTGTCGATGGTCTCCAGCGTGTCGTGGGTAAACGCATCCAACTGCCGCTTCAAGAGAACGAATAAATACCCCTTGATAATCGTCAGCGGGGTGCGCAATTCGTGGGCCACCACCGACAGGAAATCCGACTTGATGGCGTCCATCTTGCGGAGGTCCTGGTTTGTCCGCCGAATCTCCTCGAACATGCTGGCGTTGCGGATGGCGGTGGCCAGGTGGTCCGCCATTTCCTGCAAAATTTCCATGTGGTCAAGGTGAAACGCATTGGGCCGCTTGCTGGCAAGATTCAAAGTGGCCACCGTCTTGCCTTCGACGATGAGCGGCACCACCAGCATGCTGCGCATGCCCGTGGCGTACAGGTGCTTCTCCAGATCAGACATCGAAGCTGAAAGATCGTCCACCAGCACCGGCTGGCGCGTGCGCGCCGATTGATCGACCACGCTCTCCTGCAGGGGATAGATCTGCGTCGGATAGGACGACTCATCGTCCGCATAGCTCATCACCGGCAGGCGCATGATCTTGCGCTGGCGCTCGATAATCGCCAAACTCGTCCAGTCGACCGGGACGATGTGCCGCGTGCTGCGCGCCACGATGGAGAAAATCGACGATACTTCCTGCGCCGCGTTGATGCCCTCGGTAATGTCCGAAATGGCCTTCAAGCGCTCGGCGCGCACCTTCACTTCCTGGTACAAACGCGCATTCTGCACGAAAATCGCCGCCTGGCGGGCAATCCCGTCCATCAGGTCGCGCGTGCGGTCGGTGACCGTGGGACGCTCGCGGAACAGCACCAGCAGCCAGCCCAGCAGCGGGCCCTGGGACACCAGCGGCCACGCCACCATCGCCCGGGCCGATACGGTCATCGCCAGCAGCCGCTCCCACGGTCCCAGCACCGCCTCGTCGACGTCCTCCAACAAACGCAGGCCGTCGCCGGACATCACGACTTCGCTCTGCAAATCGATCTCCGCGTTGGCCAGCAGGCGCACGCCCTCCGCGTCCACGCCGTGGCTGGCCATCAGGTCCATCGAGCGCCCGCGCGGCGCCGTCAAGGCCACCACGCATGCGTCCCCGCTCAGACAGCGCGCGGCCAGCTCGCAAAAATCCTCCAGGCCGCGGGCCAGGTCCAGCGACGAGGCGGCGATGCGCGCGGCCTCCAGCAGCAGCGCCTTTTCCTGCGCCTGCTGCTTCTCATCGGCCAGCAATTGCGCGTTCACGATGGTCACCGCCGCCTGATTGGCCAGGGCTTGCAGCAGGCGATACTCGTCGTCGCGGAAGGTGTCGCCCACGCGGCGCAGCACCACCAGCGCAAGGCCCAGCACGCGATTCTGGTAGACCAGCGGAATCAGGGAGGCCGCCGCGCAGGTGCGGCTGTTCGCAAGCTGCACGATGGCGTCGCCCTCGTTCTCGGTATCCAGGGGCAACGCCTGACCCAGCTGCAAAACCTGTCGCGCGGACGGCGAATTGTCCAGCCGCGGCCGTTCGACCGGGGCCAGCGGCCGTCGCACCGCCTCGCCGCGTCCCCCGCTGCCACCGCGGTCAAGCTCCTGACGGGTGGCCGTTTCCAGGCTGGCGCCGGCTTCCCAGGTGGCCTGCGCGTGCAGGTGGAACGCATCACCCTCGCGGAGCAGCAGGCCGCACCATGCGTCCCCGACCACCCGTGCCATCTGCGCCGAGAGCACCGCCAGCAGGTCGGACAGATCGTGGACGCCCGCCATGGCGTCGCTGCCCTGCAACAAAATTTCCTTTTCGCGCAGCCGCTCGCGCAGGCTCGTGTAGAGACGCGCATTTTCGATCGCAAGACTGGCCGGAGTCGCCAGCTGGGTGAGCGCGACGACTTCTTCCGGATCAAAATCGCGGGCGTCCCAGCACGCCGCGGTCAGGGTCCCGATCACCTTCTCACGGAAAAGCAGCGGCACCCCCACCACCGAGGCCGGCATTGGCGCCGAGCGGCCTCGCGAGCGCGGAAAGTGTGGGAACGTGCTGGTGTCGGGGATGATCATGGGCGCCACGCTCTGTACTACAAGGCGCTCGAGGATGCCGGTCCAGGGCGGCGGCCCCTCCGCGCGGCCGCTGGAAGGTGGCGGCGGCGGGGTTCCCTTGCGCGGACGCAAGGGCAAGATCCGCGCGCCCTGAGCGGTTTCCGGGCCACGCCCGCTCGACCAGCGCGCGTTCAGTGCAAGCTCGGAGGTCTCTTCGTCGACCAGCATCACGTAGCAGTCGTCGAGCTCGAGAATCTCACCGACGTTCTGCACGATATGGTTGAGAACGTAGTCGGCGTCCAGCGAGAGAACGTACCCCAGCGCCGTGTCGTACAGCTTGTGAATGCGCCGCAAGCGCCTGCGGATGACCCTCGAACTGTCGGTGGTCTTGATGGCGGGCCTTCCTAAAAAAGAGGGCTAGTACTTGATTTTCAGGATCAGCTCGATGCTGTGGATCAGATCCTGGGGCTCGAAGGGCTTCGTGATGTAATAATTCGCGCCCATGCTGTACCCCTTCATCAAGTCCTTGTCCTCGGTCTTCGCCGTCACGATGATGACCGGCAGTGTGGAGGTGGCCGCATTCTCGCGCATCTGCTTGAGGATCGAGAAGCCGTCGACGTTCGGCATCATGATGTCCAGGATGACGAGGTCGTAGGTGTTGTTCTGCAGCTTGTCGAGCGCCTCGTTGCCCTCAACCGCCTCGTCGATGTTGATGTCGTCACGACGGATGAGGATGTGCAGCAGCTTGCGGATGTGCTGGTCGTCTTCCACTATGAGAATTTTCTTCAAGCCGCCAATCCTCCTTCCCCACCATTCGGGGGATTTGCGGGGGCCTATTCTCTCAGGTCCTATTGAATCCTCCACGTCCCCCTTGAAGGCCGTTCAAAGCTGGGCGCGGATGCGGGCCACCGTTTCCTCCGCCCAGGTACGCGACGGAGACTCCGCCACCACGCGCAGGACAGGCTCGGTGTTGGAGGGCCGCACCGCCACCCAGGAGCGGTCCGCAAAGCGGATGCGGAGCCCGTCCGCGCGGGAGATCTCCCCGTCCGGGAACTGGCCGGCCAGGGTCTCCAGGAAGGCGTCCACCGGTCCGGAGAGCGGCACCTTCACCTTGATCAGGTGAAACTCCGGCAACGCGGACACCAGTCCGCGCAGCGTCTGGCGGTGGCGCGCCATGTGGTCGAGGATGACCGCCGCGGCCACCACGCTGTCCCGCCCCAACAACAGCTGCGGAATGATGAGCCCGCCATTGCCCTCGCCGCCGAAAGCCACCCGCCCCTCCCCGACCAGCCGGGCCAGCGCGCGGGACAGGTTGATCTCGCCCACCGGCGTCTCCACGAGCTCGCCGCCGTGGCGCTCCACCAGGACGTCCACCACGCAGGTCGTGGAGAGGTTCTTCACCACCGCCGGGCGCCGCCCGGCATTTTTCTCCAGCAGGTCCTGGACGGCCAGCGCCAGCGTGTAGTCCTCGCCGATGGGATGGCCGCTGTCGTCGACCAGCGCGAGACGGTCCCCGTCGAGATCCTGCGCCAGGCCCAGGTCGCAGCCCCGCTCGCGCACCGCGGCGGCGAGCCCGCCGAGGTTCTCCGGCGAGGGCTCCGAGTCGCGGGCCACGTGGACCTCCTCCACCCGACATCCCAGCCGCTCCAGCAGGCGCAGCAGGGGCCGCGCGCCGGCGCCGCCTCCGGTGTCCACGCCCACGTGGAAGGCGCGGGCGCGGACCCGCTCGGCATCGACGAGCGCCATGGCCTCGTCGACGTGCATGTCGATGGCCCGCTCGCCATCCTCGGTCACCTCAGGCAGGGGGGTGGCAGCGGCGAGGTCGGACGGGTCTCCCACCTCCTGGTACAGGTCGAAGAGCCGCCGGGTCTGCGCGCCGTCCAGCACGGTATTCTCCGGCCCGAGAAAGAACTTGAACCCGTTCCACTGGGCGGGATTGTGGCTGGCGGTCACCACCACCGCCCCGCCCGCCGCGAAGGGCCGCATGGCGAACTGCACGGTGGGCGTCCCCATCACGCCCAGGTCGCGGATGTCGGGCACGGCCGGCCGCATCGCCGCCAGCAACGCGGCCTCCAGGGCGGGCCCGGAGGCGCGGGTGTCACGGGCCAGGAGTACCGGGCCCTGGGTCGCGCGCTCGGCCATCAGTCGGACGAACGCGGCGCCAAACCGCCACGCCACGGTTTCATTGAGCGACTCGCCCACGATGCCGCGGACGCCGGAGTAACTGACCTTCAAAGGTGCCATGTCATCAGTGATTACCTTCCCGTCGGTAAAATCCCCGCATTCCCCCCCGGCGTAAAAGGAGAGTGCCCGACGCGGGCGAAGACGCACGCCATTGGGGCATATCCACCTTGGGGGCACGCGCGGCGCCGCGCCGCTGTTACGCCACTTTGATGATCGGGTTGGAGGGACCATCCTCGTGTTGACCAAGCCGGGCACCACCACGCACAACGAGATTCTGGAGCAACCGCAGGCCTGGAACGACGTCCTCGCGGTGCTGGACGAGAAACGCGCGGAGCTGGGCGCGTGGATGAAGGCGGAGAACTTCGGGCAGGTCCTCCTGGTGGGCTGCGGATCGTCGTACCACGCCGGGCTCACCGCCGCGCGCACCTTTCACGGCATCGCCGGGGTGAACGGCATCGCGCTGCCCGCGTCTGAGGTGCTGTACGCGCAGCGCCCGCCCTACGACATCCGCATCAAGACGCTGCTCATCGCGGTGTCCCGCTCGGGCGAAACCTCCGAGACGGTGTGGGCCGTGGAGAAGCTCAAGCGCATCGACGGGCGTCTCAAGATCCTCGCCGTCACCTGCAAGGAGAATTCCGAGCTGCAGGGCCTCGCCCACCAGACGCTGGTATTTCCAAAGCTGCACGAGGAGAGCGTGATCTCCACGCGCTCCTACACCGGCTCGCTGCTCGCGCTGCAGGTGCTGGCCGCCTGGCTGTCCGCGAACGACGCCTTCCTCGCCGAGCTGAAAAAAATCCCCGAGCTGACCGACGTCAAGAAGCACACCACCGAAGTGCAGAAGGCGGTCGCGCTCAAGCCGCAGCACGTGACCTTCCTGGGGAACGGGGCCTGCTACGGGCTGGCCGCGGCCTCCTCGCTGCTGGTGCGCGAAATGGCCGGGATGCCGTCGGACTACATGCACCTCCTGGAGTTCCGCCACGGCCCGCAGGCGGCCGTGCTGCCCAACCACATGATCGTGGCCTTCCTGTCGGACACGCTGCGCAAGGCGGAGGAGGACATGGTTCGGGAGATTGCGGTGATGCGCGGTCCCCGCATGGTGATCTGCTCGGAGGCGGACAACAAGACGAAGATGGGCACCGAGTTCGTGTTCGAGCTGGGCCACGACCTGTCCGAGCTGGCGCGGCCGGTGCGCGAGGTGACCATCGTGCAGCTTCTTGGGTTCTATCTCGCGATCCAGCGGGGGCACAACCCGGATCGTCCCAAGCACGTGCAGGCGCTGATCAAGCTGAAGGAAAAAATCGGCTGACATGCACTGTCCCAGGTGCGACCAGTCCTTCTCCGATTTCCAGAGCATCTGTCCGAACTGCTTTGCGGAGCTGGTGGCCGGGGAAGGACGCACGCGCCCGTCGGACAGCGCCGCGGTGGCATGGCCCAGCATGGCGGAGTTCTCCACACTGGAGATGCCGCGCATCACGCTCGACGCGATGTCCGCGGTGAACTCGCTGGATGCCGAGGCCGACCGCGCGGTCGCCGACCTGGCGCGCGACGCCGCCGAAGGTTACGCGGAGGCGGCGGTGGCCCACGTCCCCGACCGCAACATGCGCGACATGGCGCGGGAGCGCCTCGACAACGTCGCGAATCGGCTTGAGGAGCGCCTCCCCGAGGGCCTGCGGGGGATGGCGCACGAGCGCTTGCAGCAGACGGTGGAGCAGCTCGCGGGGATGGTGCCCGACGAAAACGCGCGCGAGTATGTGCAGCAGCACGCCCTGGAGCAGGCGGGCCGGCTCCCCCGCGAAACCCCGCGCGAGATGGCCCAGCAGGCCCAGGAGTGGGCCGAGCGGCAGGCCGAGAACGCACAGTTCTGGGGCGAAAAGAAGGCCCAGCAGGCGGCGCAGCGAGCCGAGCGGCGGTCCCAGGCGCAGCAGCAGGCCCAGCAAGCCGGCTACCAGCGGCCGCCGAACGCGCGCTCGCCGCAGGAGATCGCGCCGAATTTCGACGTCTGGTACAAGGCCACGCAGACCACTGAGAGCCAGCCGGCGGCGACCGAGACCAGTGGGAACGTCGGGTGCCTGAACGTGATCATGGCGGTAATTTCCCTGGTCGTGCCCGGCCTGGGACAGATCATCGTGGGCCCGCGCGGCTTCGGCGTCTTCCTGTTTTTCGTGTGGGTCTTCGCGCACGGCGCGAAGGCCGAGGGTTTTGCGACCATCGTGGCCATCGTCGCCGCGGTCACCGCCCTGGTCGGCTTCGGGCGCAGCAAATAGAGTGGCCCCGCGTCCTCCGGTCGTGCTCCTGGTGGATACCGCCGCGCACGACACCGCCGAAGTCGCGCGCGCGATGGCCGGCGCCGGCCTGCACGTATTCTGGACGGCGGCCTCTGAAGTGGGTTTGCGGCTCTCCCGAGAGTATTTCTTCGACGTAGTGCTGGTCGACGTCGGCGTCGACGAGGATCCCCGCGGGCTTGCCGAGGCGCTGGCCCGCGACGGCCACCGCTGCGTGGTGCTCACCGCCGACAGCCAGGGCTGGCCGCCCCTGGCCGGCCAGTGGGGGCGCGCGGTGGAAGGGGCGCTGCGGCGCCCGCTGGACGTGCCACGCCTGGCCCGGCTGGCGGAGCGGCTGGCCAGGACGGGGGACGTGGATGCGTTTCGCAGGGGGCTTGATCTCGCCCGGCCAGGGTAAATCAGGGGCTGGGTAGAACGATCCTGAATCAACTCTCTGGAAAGGAGAGACCACAATGGCAACCACAACGAAGGTCGTGATCTTCGGAAAGGCCCATTGACCCTACACCACCGCGGCCCGTGAGGATTTCGCGAAACGTGGAGTGGACGTCGAGTACGTCGACGTGAAGAAATCGGACGCCGAACTGAAGCGCATGCTGGACCTGAGCGGCGGACGTCGAGAGGTGCCGGTCATCGTCGAAGCCGGCAGGGTGACCGTCGGATTCGGAGGCACCTGAGGGGTCTGAGCACTGCCGGCAGTTGGCCGGCCTCGAACGAAGGCTCGCGCGCGCCGCGGGCTTTTTTCATGCACGAGGATCCGCCTGCCGCGAAACCGAACACCGAGGCCGCATGACGGCCGTATCCGCACCCAGCCGCACGGGATTTTCCGAGAAGGTCTTCCGCGACCCGGTCTACGGGAATATCTCGGTTTTCAGCCCGGCGGTGATGGAGATCATCGATTCCCCGGAGTTCCAGCGCCTGCGCCGCATCAACCAGCTGGGGATGTGCCACACCGTGTACCACGGCGCCGAGCACTCCCGCTTTCAGCACTCGCTGGGCGCCATGTGGTTGATGCACCGGGTGCTGCGCAACTGGGACGACAGCCGCAAGATCGACATGTCCCCCGAGGTGCGCCTCGCCGCCACGCTGGCCGCGCTGCTCCACGACGTGGGCCACGGTCCGTTCTCCCACGCGCTGGAAAACGTGTTCACCCATTTTCACCACGAGGAGATCGGCAAGCGCATCGTGTCCGAGCGCTTGCGCCCGATCCTCGAGCGCCACGGAGTCGACACCGATCTGATTCTGGGCATCATGCGCGGCAACGCCGGCATGCCGTTCCTCACCGAATTGATCGCCAGCCAGGTGGACGTGGACCGCATGGACTACCTGCTGCGCGACTCCCTGTATGCCGGCGTGCGCTACGGATATTACGACATCGACCGCATGATCTACGCGCTCACGCCGATTCCGGACGCAACCGGCTACGTGCTGGCGCTTGATCCCAAGGGAATCCACGTCGCCGAAGAATACCTGTTCTCGCGGTATTCCATGTACTGGCAGGTGTATTTCCACAAGACCACGCGCTCCTGCGAGATTGCCCTGCGCGCGGTGCTGGCGCGGGCCCGCGACCTGTTCGCCAGCCGCCCGGAGGCGCTCTATATCCCGCCCAATCTGGGGTTCGTCTTCGAGCCGCCGCTCTCCGGGCGTTCCGGCGCGAAGTCGAAACAGGAGTGGCTGGAGAATTTCATCCAGATCGACGACACCGATTTTTATCACGCCATCAAATTGTGGCGAAAATCCGACGACGCCATCCTGGCCGATCTGGCGGACCGCTTCATCAACCGGCGGCTTTTGAAGACCATCCCGGCGCCTCGGGAAAGCGGCCGCCGGGCGGCCATCCGAGATCTGGTGGCGGCCCGCATGGGCGCTGAGGCAGCTCGCTATTATTATCACCTGGATCGCCCCAGCGACAGTGCCTACGACTACTACGGGCCGGGAAAAACCGCCATCCGCGTGGTAACCCGCTGGCATGACGACGGCAC
>Ga0194121_10004287_pt1 | contig 20807 bp, 9 predicted proteins | sample TA2MahCa50mmetaG_FD_148609 | JGI IMG/M metagenome (GOLD analysis project Ga0194121, IMG submission 148609) | Freshwater microbial communities from Lake Tanganyika, Tanzania - TA2015020 Mahale Deep Cast 50m | ecosystem: Environmental > Aquatic > Freshwater > Lake | place: Tanzania: Lake...
TCGCTCTCCGAATGGCAGGGCCAGCCCGAAATCCACGTGCGCGACCTCACCGCGCAGAAAACAGTTCGTTATAAGTCGGGTGATACGTTGGCGGGAGGAACCATTGTGCTGGTGGATTATCGTGCACTGCCATTGCCCGGCGGGAATGGGTTGCTTTCTGACAGCCGGGTCATCGTGCGCGTGAAGGACGAGTTCTTCGCTATTGAGCGCGGCCAGACATTGGGAGATTTACGGAAGCTGGAACTTGCACAGCTCCCGCCAGAATTGGCAAAATCTGTTGGTAACCTGCCGCGCACGACACCATGAACATTTTCCCCTTATGAACCGAACGCACCCTCCGCTCCTCGCCCTTGCGCTCCTCGTCGGCACGTTCACCCTCGCGGCGCAGGACGCGCCGAAGGCCCCGGCTGTTGCCGTGCCCGCCACGAACGCCCCCACGAAGGCCGTCACCATCGCGCCCAGCACCGCCGCGCCCGCGTCCAACGCGCGCAACATTCGCTTTCAGTTCGATGGCATTCCTTACGGCGATGTCATCGAACGGTTTGCGCAAATGGCGGGCAAGCCACTTCTCGCTGGCAACAAACCCGAGGGCACGCTGACCTACAATGACCCCAACGCCTACACTTATGGCGAGGCGCTCGACACGCTCAACGTCGTCCTCGCGATGAAGGGCGTCATGCTCGTCGAGAACGCGAACTACCTCCAACTCGTGCCTTTTAAGGAGCTGCCGTCCACGCCGCTGAAGCTCCTGCGCGGCGCCGCACCCGTCGGAGACGTGCGGCCCGGCGAGGTCGTTACCGCCGTGCTCGACGCTAAGAACGTAGACTCGAAGGAAATCACGGATTCGCTCACCTCGATGCTATCGAGCGCCGGTTCCATGGCCGTGCTGCCGCGCGGGCGCGGCATCATCATCACCGACCGGCTGGCGAATATTCAGCGCATCAAAACTCTGCTCGCCACCATCGACATCGAGGCACCAGCCGAGCGAATGATGAAAACCTTCGCGCTGCAAAATAGCTCTGGGGCGATAGTTGCCGACCTGCTCAACCGCACTTTCGGTGTCGCCACCGCACCCAGGCGCCAAGAGTTCAACCCAAATACCAAGGCGATGCAAATCCTGCCGCCTGACCCGAACGAATACATCACTGCGGTCTACGACGACGCCTCGCGCACGATGGTGCTATTCGGCCCGCGCGAGCGCATCGCGCTGGCGGAGGAGTTGATTGCGAAGTTCGAGCAACGCGAAGGCCCCTCCGGCGATGTGCGCATTTACCAGCTGCAGTCCACCAAGGCCGACGAAATCGCCATGATTATCCGACAGGCGATCCCCGGCGTTGCCGAGCCAAAAGAAACTGGCTCTGCGGCCGCCACCAAGGCGCGCGTCATCGCCGACTCACAGCAAAACCGCCTCATCGTCGCGTCGCCCGTGGCAGGACAGTTGGAGCAGATTGATCTGCTCATCAGCCGCGTGGACAAAGGCACGACCGGTAACGTGAATACCAACAACGCGCCGCTCCGGGTTCAGTCAGTGATGCTCACCAAAGTCTTCCGTCCCCGTGCGACCGAGCCAAAGGACTTCGCCCAAATTGTTACACAGGCGCTCACGCGGCGCGACCCCGGCGGGCGCGCCGGCATCACCGCCAGTGTCATTCACGATCCCGGCAGCAAGACGGTAGTAATCTCCGGTACGCTTGGCGACCTCCAGACCGCGACGGAGATTCTCACACAGTTGGAGACTGGCACTTCCCAACCGCAAGCGCTCCAGACGCGTTTCATCGAAGTCGGTACGGCGGCGGACGCGAAGCGCCTGTTGCCGCTCGTGGAAGAGCTTTACCGCAACCAAATGAGCGGCGCGGGCGCGCTCGACTCCGGCGCGCACGCCAAGCTGATGAGCGACGATAACGGGAGGCTCATCGTGACGGCGAGCGAGGCACACCTGATTCGGGTGGAGGAGCTTGTAAAGCAACTGCGTGGAAAAAACGGCGTGGTGATGAACCGCCAGCTTTCGATCATTGCACTTAAAAACACCAAGTTGGATGCGATCCTCGCTGGTTTTGAGAAGCTACTCTCTGACCGCATGGCCGACCGACGCTTCGAGGGCCAGCCAAAGCCCTCGGTCGTGCCAGATAACGCGAACAACCGGGTGCTCGTCACGGCAACCCCTGAGCAGTTGAAGGAGATTGAGCAACTCGTGCAAGTGGTGGATGTCGCGCCTGCAACGCAACGCCGCGAGATGGTTGTCCTCCCCGTGCGCGCCAAGACCCCGGCGGAAATCATCACCCTCGCCACGCAACTCCTCGCACAGATGGGTGGCGCTGGCGCGGACCCCCAGATGGAGCCCAAGCTCATCCCCGACGCGAGCGGTAAACAAATCATTTTGCTCGCTGCCCAGAAAGATTTGCAGCGTGTGCGCGAGTTGGTCACTCAGCTCGACACGGCCACCATCCAGAACCTCGCCCGCCAGTTCCGCTCGGTGGAACTCAATGCGCGCTCGGCAGCGGAGCTAACCCCGCTAGTCACGCAGCTTTATCAGGAGCAACTTAAGGGGCAGAACGAGCCGCCCGGCGGAGCGGCCACTGTGCTCGCTGACGCCAAGAACAACCGCATCATGGTCAGCGGCGCGGACGCCGAAATCACCCGTGTCGAGGCCATCATCCGCCAGCTCGACCCCGCCGGCCGGAAGCCCGCCCGTGACGAAACGCGCGTCTTTCGCTTGCGTGCCGCGCTGGCCGCCGAAATTTCCGGCCTCGTCGAAAAGAGCCTTAATGCGCAGGCACAGACGGTAAAAGTGCTCGTGGACGCGCGCAGCAATAGCCTCATCCTCAGTGGGGAGCCGGATGCGGTCGAGGCCGCATCGAAAGTCATCCAACAGCTCGACACGCCCGGCGACGTGCAGCCGCGCGAGATGCGTGTGATGGAGTTGAAGCAGGGCGACGCTGCCGCCATCGCCGCGCTCGCCACGCCGCTGGTCACCGAACTGCTCAAGAGCCAACGCGGGCCGGAGTATTCGCCCACGGTCAAAATCATCGCCGACGCTGCCTCGAACCGACTCATCATCAGCGGGCCGCGCAACGAGCTGCTCGCGGTTAATACCATCGTTGAACAACTCGACCAAGCGCCCGAAGGCGCGGGCGGCGCGCGCGTGTTCAAGCTCAATAACGCCACCGCGCTCAAGGTTGTTGGGGTCGTCTCCAACGCGATGGTGAAGTTTGACGCGCGCAACCAGCCCATCCGCCGGATCACCGTAAGTGCAGACCCGGATTCAAACAGTATTGTCGTCGCGGGTACACGGCAGGACCTGAAGGACGCCGAGAACATCATCCAGCGCCTTGATAATGAGGGCATTGACCCGTCGAGTCTGGAAAAACCCAAGGGCATGAAGCTTGTCGAAGTGCGCGGCGATGCTGACGCGCTCGCTGCGTTGGCCACGCGCATCTTCACAGCGCAAGCCGGGCGCAGCGCGTTGACGAATCTCGTGAGCATCACACCGAACGGCAAACGTCTTATCGTGCTAGCGCCTGAGGCGATGCTGCCGCAAATCGAGGCACTGGTGAACTCGCTTGATGCAAAGCCTGATGAGTTGCAACGCGAGCTGCATCCTATCGTGCTTAAGAACGCCTCCGCCACAGAACTGCTGCCCAAGGTCACGGCAATTTACTCCGAGCAGTCCGCCGGCAAGACACAGAAGCCCGCGACGATTTACGCCGACGCCAGCGGCACGCGGCTCAATGTCTTCGGCACGAAGCAGCAGGCCGAGGCGATTCAGCAGATTGCCGACACGCTCGCCGGGAGCGCGCCCGCGACGCGCGAGACGAAGCTGATTGACCTCGGCAAACTCACCGAAGCCAAGCGTGTGATGGCGCTCGCACTCCAGCTCTACAAAGACCAGTTCGCCGCCAACCCTCAGCTCGGCCCTGCCGACGCGCAGATGGTCAGCGACGGCGTCTCTGGCCGCGTCATCGTCAGCGCGCGCGCGGACCAGATGAAAGCCATCGAGGACATCTTCAAGCGGCTCGAACTCACGCCCGCCGCCTCGGCCGCGCGCGAGACGCGCATGATTGAAGTTGGCTCCGCGAACGACGTGGCGCGGCTGCTGCCCATTGTGCAAAAGCTTTATGCCGAACAGTGGAAAGACCGACCCGAGACCGACCCGGCGGACGCGCAAATCGTCGCCGACCCGCAGGGCGGGCGCGTCATCGTCACAGGCCGGCCGGAGCACGTGAAGGAGATTGAAGGCATCTTGCAGAAGCTCGGCACGGCTAAGGCCAAGCCGCAGGCGCGCGAGACGCGACTCTTCGATCTTACCACCGCCAGCGCGACAGAATTGGTCACGACCTTGAAGGTGCTTTACACCGAGGACGCCAAGGCGCGCTTTGGCGCACAGACGCCGGATACGCTAATCATGGCCGACACGAGCGCGAACCGGTTAATTGCGGTGGGTGACACGGTGGAGCTCGAAGCTGTCGCCGGGCTGGTGAAGAAACTCGATTCCAGCGCCGCGCAAAGTTCAACGGCGCGGGTATTCAAGATTAAGTCCGCCGATCCGGCGAAGGTTGCCGAGGTGCTCACCACCGCACTGGTGCGCTTTGACGCGCTGGGCCGCGCGCAGAAGCGCGTGAGCGTCTCGGTGGACGAGAAGACGCGCACGCTCATCGTGACGGGCGACGCGAAAGAACTCGCCGCCGTGCCGGCCATCATCGAGCAACTCGACCAGTCGCTCGGCGAGCAGCCCACGCGCAAAATCCAGACCGTGCAGCTCAACTCCACGACCCCGAACACGCTGCTTTCGCAGGCACGCAAACTTTACGACGACCAAATTAAGACGCAGCCGGAACTCACCGTGTCCGAGTTGCTCGTGATGGATGATGCCAGTGGCAGCCAGCTCATCCTCGCCGGCAGCGACGCGCAGTTGAAGTTGTTCACCCGCATCTTAGATGACCTGCAAAAGCTTCAAGTCACGCCCGGTGAGCGGGTGACTAAGTCGTTCGACCTTGGCCCAGCCGATGAGGTCACGCGGCTTGTGCCACTGGTGCGCTCGTTCTACGAGGAGAAGTGGCGCACGCGGCCGCTCTCGGACCCGGCGGACGCGACGTTCCTGCCTGACACGCGGAACGGCCGCGTCATTGTCACGGGTCGCACGAACCACCTTGTGGAGATTGAGGCGTTGCTCGGACAGTTGCGCGATGGGGCGGCGATGGAGCCGCGCACCACGCGTTTTTTTGACCTGACCAGCAGCGATGCCGGCATGCTGGTCGCCACGTTGCGCCCGCTGTATCTCGAACAAGCTAAACTGCGGCCCGGTGCACCGGCGCAGAATACGCTGATCCTCGCGGAGACAAATTCCAACCGCCTCATCGTGACCGGTACGGCTAATGAGCTGAGCGTGGTCGAGCAACTCGTCCGCGAGTTGGACAAGGCCAGCCCGCAGAGCGCCATTGCGCGTATCTTCAACCTTAAGACGGCCGACCTCGCGCAAGTCTCGGAAATCCTCACCAACGCCTTTGTGACGGCAGACCGCATCGGTCGCTCGACCAAACGCATCAGCGTGGTGGTGGACGCCAAGAATCGCAGCTTGATTGTCACAGGCGAGGTACGTGATTTGCAGGCGGTGGGGAAATTGATTGAGCAAATCGATGCTTCGCCCGCGAGCACAAACCAGGTGCGCTCGATGCGAGTCTTCGCGTTGAAAGGCCGGCGGGCGACGGAGACCGCGCCGAAGATTCGGCAAGTGTTTGAGGAGCGCGCGCGCAGCTTGCCGGAGGTCGGCACAGCGGGCGCGGTCATCGTCGAAGACATCCCCGGCAACCAGTTGATTTTCGTCGGCACTGAGGCGCAGCTCGCGCTCATGCAGGAAACCGCCGACGTAATGGATAAAGCTGGTACAACGCTCGGCCGCGAAGTGCGGGTGTTTCCGTTGGAGCGTAATTCTGCTGACGCCGTGGTGGTGATGCTCAACCGCCTGTTCCCGCGTCAGACCGGCACCACGGATCGCGAGGACCGCATGCTCATCAGCGCCGGCGGCGACGACAACACGCTCATCGTGGACGCGACCCGAACGGATTTAGACAAGGTTGAGCAGCTGCTGCGCGTGATGGACGCTTCACCCGCCGGCGACAAGACGACTTTCCACGCCGTACGTCTCACGAAGGGCAAAGCCGAGGAAGTTGCGACCGCTGTGACCGAGTCGTTCACCGCGAAGCTGGGCCGGGGAAAACTCCCGCGCACGACGGTGACGCCCGTCAATGGTGCAAACACGCTGCTCATCAACGGCCCGAACGGTGAGGTCGAGAACGTGCTGAAAATCATCCAGTCGCTCGATGTGGAGATGAAGGGAGACGAGGTCGAGATTCGCATTTACAAGTTGGAGAACGGTACGGCGAAGGAAGTTTCTCTCATCATTGAGCAGTTGCTTCAAGGGATGGGCCGCGCCCGCGCCCGCGCCGCGGCGAATGTGACCGTGGACCCGCGCGCTAACTCGCTCATCATTTCTGGCACGCCCGCTCACTTCCGCGTGGTGGAAAAGGTGCTGCCGACGCTCGACAAAGCCCCTGAGCGCGCTGACCGCGATGTGCAGTTCGTGTGGCTGAAGAAGGCGAAAGCGTTCGACGTGAGCGCGAAATTGGAGGCGCTGTTTAGCGAGCGGCCCAAGGGAGAGCAACCGCTCATCGAGCCGGACGTGATGAACAATTCCCTCACCGTCATCGCCAAGCGTGCCGACCTCGCGCAAATTCAAGACCTCATCACGCGCCTCGACGAGCAGAGCAAAGACAACAGCATCCAAGTCCGCCTCCGCCCGCTGGACCGCGTCGTGGCCGAGCAGATGGCGAAGATGTTGCAAGGCATCTATCCCCAGATGTCGCGTGGCACCGTGCGAGTGGTGGAGAAATTGGATCCAATTAAGCCCGCCGCGACCAACGCGCCCGCTACCAAAGCCCCGGCCAATGCGCCTGCTGCCCAGCCGCAAGCTGCCGTCGCGGACACGAACGCAGTCCCCGAGGTCGTCATCGCGGTGGATAAAAACGCAAACTCGCTTTTGCTCTCCGGTCCAGCATCGGAATTGGACAACGTCGAGCGCATCATTAGCGACCTCTCGCTGAACTTTTACAGCAACGAGGCCGAGTTCCGCCTGTTCCCGCTCAAGGACGCTGACCCCATCGTCGTCGCGCGCACGTTGAATGAGTTGCTCCGCATGCCGCCGGTGGCCGTCACGCCGCAACGGCCCGGCGAACCGGTCCGAACGGTGGAGCAACCGCCACGCATCACCGTCGTGGCCGAGCAGCGCACCCGCAGCGTGGTGGTGCGCGCGCGGCCTACGGACTTTGCGTTGATGGAGTCGCTAATCAAGCAACTCGACAGCGCGGGCCAGACAGCCCAGCTCGATTTTCGCAGCGTGCCACTCACCAATGCGCCGCCGGAGAAAGTCCTGCCGCTCGTGCAGCAGCTGGTCACCCAGCTCAACCTCATCCGCCCCGGCGAGCCGCTCACGGTGGTGATTGACCCCCGTTCGCGCGGGCTGCTGGTCGTCGCGCGCGAGGCCGTCATCCTTCAAGTGGAGAAGATGATTCAATCGCTCGACAAACCTGCGCCTTATATCGAGGCCGAGGTGATGGTGTTCCAATTACGGAAGGCGAATGCAACCTCCCTCGCGCTTGTGTTGCAAAACATGATTCGCCCCGGTCCGCAGGGGACGCAGTCGCCTGAAGCCCGCGAGTTGCAAGAGCAAATTCGCCGCCTGCGCGTGCTGGGCGAAGATGGGGAGGCCGTCTCGCTTGACCTCACCAAGCCCATCAAAATCAGTGCCGACGGCACGGGCGGCGGCAACCGCCTGCTACTCACCTCCACGCCGGACAACCTCAAGGCACTCGCTGCCGTCGTCGAGTTGATGGACACGCCGCAAATCACCGAGGGCGTGAACGTCCGCATCATCAAACTCCAGCATGCCGACGCAGCGACCGTCTCGACCACGTTGCAGAGCATCTTCACCCAGGGCCGCACGCTTGCCACCGGCCCCGGCGGGCCGGGCGCGCAGCCCGAGGGCCTAACCGGCAAGGCACTCGTCAACCCCGTCGGCATCGGTGTGGACGCGCGCTCGAACACGCTCATCCTCAGCGGTCAGAACGAATCCATCGAGCTGGCCTCGAAACTGGTGGAAGACCTCGACAAGGCAGTGGACCATCCCGTCACGGAAGTCCGCCTGTTCCGGCTGAAACACGCGTCTGCCGCGCGGTTACTGCCGATGCTGCAAAGTGTCTTCGCTGAAGGCGCGCCGGTGCCTGGCACGGAGGGTTTGAAGACGCAGGTTACTCGGCTTCGCACGTTGCGCGAGGCAAACACGCCGCGCGTCACTGATGCCGCGAAATCCCGCGCCGCGCTCGCCATGCAGGCGGATGATTTCTCGAACATCCTCATCGTTGCCGCTCGCAGCGACATGCTGCCGCTCATCGCCGATGTCGTAGAGCAACTCGATATTCCCTCCGCCTCCGGCTTGGAAACTGTCCGCATCTTCCCACTCGCGCATGCGGACCCAGCGGCGGTGCAAAAGGTGCTGGCTGACCTCTATGCTGGTCAGCGCGCCGGCACCGTTCGTAACGAAGATAAACCCGTCATCACACTCGATGACCGCACCGGCTCGCTCATCGTTGCGGGCAACGCAAAAAGCTTCGCCATAATCGAGGGCCTGCTTCAATCGCTCGACCGCCAGTTGCCCTTCGACCTGCGCGACATTCGCATCCTGCCGCTGGAGAACGCGGACGCAAATGTCGTCGCTGGCACATTGCAGAAGCTCATGGATGCGCGGCTCACGCAGCGCGCGCAGTTGAACAAGTCCCAGGCCGACGCGCTTAAGGTCATTATCCTCGCCGATCAGCGTAGCAACGCCCTGCTTGTGGGCGGCGGTCGCGACGCCTTCGATATGGTGCAGATGCTCGCGAAGCAGCTCGACACACCCGGAGCGGCGTTAAGTGGACGCATCCGCTTGGTAGCCGTTCAATTCGCGGACGCGCGCCTGTTGGCTGCGACGCTGACGACGCTCTTCGAACAGCGTTACTCCACCGCCCGCGCGACCGACGTGCAGCGGAACAAGCCGGTGATTCTCCCTGACCCGCGCAGCAACAGCTTACTCATCACCGCCAGCCAGGAGGACAACCGTGCGATTGATGAGCTGCTGCAACGCCTCGACACGCGGTTAGACAACCCGGCACTCCAACTCACCGTGCTGCCACTCAAGCACAACGACGCTGCGCGCGTGGCTGCAATGATTGAGAGTATCTTCGCCGCGCGCCGCACCGCGCAGACCCTCCCCGGTCAGCCGCCCTTACCCAACACGCAAATCAAGCTGGAGCCGGACCCGCTGAACAACTCGCTCGTCGTTTCCGCCAGCAAGGAGAACGTGGAGTTGATTCAGGACTTGCTGAAGAAACTGGACGCCGAGCCGGCCATCGCGGGCGGCGTGCTAGAGGTGTTCCCGTTGCAGTTCGCGGACGCCACGCGCGTCGGGGCATTACTGACTTCACTCGTGCAGCAGGGGCTTTACCGGCCCGGCCAGTTACCCGGCGCGCCGCGCGCGACCTCCATGGACAAGCTCGCCGTGACTGTGGACCCGCGCAGCAATTCACTCTTTGTTAGCGCCAGCCCAGAAACCATGACTGTGGTGCGCGAGGTCATTAAACGCATGGACGTGCAGGAGCAGAACCTGACCGGCGACGTGAAACTCTTTCAACTTAAGAACGCCCGGGCCAGCACGCTCGCCGCGACACTCACGCAGTTTTTCACCGCCAAGCAGGCCGCTGACACCGCACTCATCGCCAACGCTAATCAGCGCCGCCTGCCCGCCACCGTTATTGCTGACGACCGCGTGAACACACTGCTCGTGACCGGCGGGAAGGAAGCGTTCGACTTCGTTGAGCGCCTGCTCCCGCAACTCGATGGCGAGGGGACCTTCAACAAGCTGAATTTCCGCGTGTTCCCGTTGAAGAAGGCCACGGCGCAGAAACTGCAAGCGACGTTGCAGCCTATCTTCGCGAATCGCCCGCCCCGTGTGCGAGGCGAGCCGAACGACCCCATCACCATCATCGCCGATGCGTGGGTAAATGCGTTGCTCGTGGGCGCAAACGTTGAGGACCTGAGCGCGATCGAGTCACTCATCAACCAACTTGACACCGATCCGATGCCAAACGGACTCGCCATCCATGTCTTCCCGCTGGCCAAGGCGGACGTGCGGAAGGTGGCGCTGACCGTGCAAGGCTTGTTCCGCGATGGCCCGCCCGGCCAACCCGGCCAACAGACGCAGGTGCAAGTCACGGCGGACGAGCGCATCAACGCGCTGGTCGTGTCCTGTGGCGAGGTGGACGCCCGGCGCATAGCCGAATTGGTAAAGCGCCTCGACACCGAGCAAGTCGCGCGCGTGGCCGAGATCCGTGTCTTCCCGCTAAAGCACGCTCGCGCCGAGACGCTTTCAACCATCCTCAACACTGCGTTGAACACCAAGCCCACGCCGCTTTCCGACCAACAAAACCCTAACGCGCAGTCAGTGCTTCAATTCATCACGCGTTCGAACGAGGGCCGCGAGCTGATCACGGCAGCGTTGAAGGAAGCCGTCTTGATCACGCCTGACCCACGCATGAATTCGCTCATCGTGAGCGGTCCAGTGGATTACATGGGCCTGCTGGAACAGATCATCAGCCGGCTCGACGCAAGCTCGCCGCAGGAGGCGAAGATTAAAGTCTTCGCCCTAAAGAACTCCTCTGCCCGCGCCATGGCGGACATTCTCACGCAAATGTTCCGCATGACGGCAACGGCGACGACGGCCAGCCAGCGCACAATCCAATACACCCTTGTTCGCCCTGGCGGCACAAATGACGCCGCCAGCGCAACGCTCGGCTCAGCGGAACAGACTTCGCTCACAGTCACCGTGGATCCACGCACGAACAGCTTGCTCGTGGGCGGCACGGATCATTACGTCAAGATGGTTGAGCAGATCATTGAGTCGCTCGATACCTCCACGGCGAATGACCGGCGCACAGAAGTAATTCGTTTGAAAAACACGCAGTCCTCCGACGTGGCAGGCGCGGTCCGTAACTTCCTCGACCAAGAACGCCAACGCGTGACGCAAGTGCTCGGCGCGGACGCCGTCGGAGCCGCACAGCAGATGCTTGAGCGGGAAGTTGCCGTGGTGGGCGAGACGAACAGCAACACGCTCCTCCTCTCCGCCAGCCCGCGTTACTTCACTCAGGTACAAGACTTGATCAAGGAGCTCGATAAGTCCCAGCCGCAGGTGATGATCCAGGTTGTGCTAGCAGAAGTGGCACTGAACGAGGGGCGGGATATTGGCTTGGAGTGGAATGTGTCCGGTGGACCGACCTATTCGGCCGGCCTTGGATTGGGTGTAGCGAACGCGGTGAGGAACGGTTTCACGGCTGCGCTTACAGGCGGTGATACTACTTTTATCCTTAAGGCGCTAAAGGATCATTCCAAGTTAGAGGTCCTGAGCCGGCCGCAGATCGTCACGGCGGACAACAAGCCTGCGAGTATCAACGTGGGCCAGCGCGTGCCGCTCATCACCGACAGCCGTGTGACTGTGCAGGGCGACACTATCAACTCCTTCCGCTACGAAGACATCGGCGTTAACCTGACCGTCACGCCCAAGATCAGCCTCGACGGCTTTGTGAAGCTCGAGTTGGGCACGACTAATTCTTCGCTCGCCAGTTCCGACGTTAAGATCAATGCGTCCGCTACCGTACCTGTCATCAACCAACGCCGCGCCAACACCACCGTGAGCGTGCAGAATGGCCAGACCATCATCATCGGCGGCCTTATCGGCACACAGGAAGACCGCCGCGTGCGCCGTGTGCCGGTGCTCGGCGACATCCCCTACCTTGGCGCAGCGTTCCGCAGCACCAAGATCACGAAAGAGCGGAAAGAGCTGTTGATCTTCCTCACGCCGCAGATTCTCGCGAACAACAATCAGGATCCGGTGCCGCTGACTGATCCGGCCAATGCGCTGCGCGAACAGATAGACCGTTCCCGCATCAGCCCAGAACTCAAGCGCAACGAGTTCAACCAGCCAGTGCTGGAGCCAATTTTTCCGGCCCCACCGGCCCCGCCGACTACCCCCAGCGGACGTAAGCCCACCGGTTCATAAGTTTTCCACCTATGATGGCCCGCTTCTTGCCGCGGCGGCTGCTGCCCGCCGCTCCGCTTCCGCTTTGTTCGGGCGTTTGGTTGCTGGTGCTGATCTTGGCGCTCGCTGGCGGACCAGGCTGCGGTTCATTACGGCTGGGCGGCGATGATCAAGAAGTGCAGGAATTGCATCTGCTGGTGGCGCCGGGCGCGTTGCCATCCCTGGCTTCGCCCCGCCCCACCGGCCTTGTGGTGCGGGTGTTCGCCAGCAGCCGCGTACGGGCGAAGGGCCTGCCCATCCGCGCAGGCACCCTCGAAATCATGGCCTATGATGGGACTATCCCGGACGCCGCATCACCCGCCCGCCCACCCGCACAGCTGTGGGTCTTTCCGGCGGCGAAGCTCGCGGCCCTCGCCGCTACCAGTTCACTTGGCACCGGCTATGAGTTGGAACTTCCATGGCAGGGGCCGCGTCCGACGGCCGGCCGGCTGGTGATCATGGCCCGCTTGGTGCCGCCCCGCACCGGCCCCGCGATTTTCACCGCGCCAAGCGTGATCCCCAACGGGCTGAAGTAACCGCGAACTGGCCTAGATCAGCGTGATGCAGATAGGAGCTTAGTCGGCCTTTTTTGGCGAGGTCCTCCTTTACGGCGATCATTGAGTCTTCACGAGAGCCCGATTTTAACGTGCAGCGCAAGCTTTTAAGGTTTCCAACGGAACGAACTCAAGCGCGTGCAGGTGCGTAGCTTCGAGGACAACAGGCGGAGCTTTCCCGGCGTTGAACGCTTCAACCCAACGCGTGACGCAGAGGCACCAGCGATCTCCGGGTTTCAATCCGGGGAAATCGTATTCTGGCACGGGCGTGGAGAGGTCATTACCGCGTGCGCGAGTGAAGGCGAGAAACTCTACCGTCATCACTGCACAAACGGTGTGCAACCCCCGATCCTCCGGACCAGTTCGGCAGTAACCGTCGCGATAGAAGCCAGTGCACGGGACAGTGCCGCAACACTGCAGAGGTTGACTGAGGACATTGCTGGGCATACTTGAGGTAGTAATTTTTTGCAACCGGCGGCGTTCAAATGAATCCATTTACGTCCGACTGCAAGCTGGAGTTAGGTTGATGCTGAGGAAATGCTAGGCGGTTGGAACAGAGGTTAGTATTTTTCCCAAGCAAGTTTGAACCGCGCGGTGGTGAAAATTTATTTTCATTGGCAAGATGCTCCAGACCGGCTGACCTCGATGCATTAGGGCATCTTTGTTGATCCACAGCGGCTGTGTTAAATGTGCCTGGCAAAAGTACGAACGCGCGAAACACTTTAGCTTTGTGGCACTTCAATTCAAGATCCGAACCGGATGAGCATAAGTGTGGAAATGAAATTTCAGGAGATTTACGACGGGTTGATATGAGTGTTAGGGTAACTCATTCGCGTGAACGAAATTACTGCCCGCATCGAATCTGTGATCGGCGAATCCGCGCGCCACTTAACTACCGCCGCGCTGGAAGCTGGTCTGCACGCGCTGCCGGCGGCACCAAAAGATACCGGGCGGCTCATGGGTATTGTGCGCCGACCGACCAAAGACGCGCGGGAACTCCTTTCCTATGCGCGGCTCTCGCCAGAGGCTGGCTTGCCGGGCGACAACTGGAGCCAAAAGCCCGCGCCTGACCCCACCGCGCAGCTCACGGTTATGCAGACTGGGGTGGCGGAGTTGATTGCCAACGGCCAATCGCTCGCGCTTTTCGGCGACAACCTATTCGTGGACCTTGACCTCTCGGTGGCCAACCTGCCCGTTGGCTCGCGTTTACGCGTGGGCGCGGCAGTGGTGGAAGTGACACCGATGCCGCATGACGGCTGCCGCAAGTTCAAGGCGCGCTTCGGGAACGACGCCTTGCACTTCGTGAACGCCAAGCCCACGCGCTCATTAAACCTGCGTGGCATTTATTGGCGCGTGATCGAGGCGGGTGACATTGAAGTCGGCTCGCTTGTCCAGGTTCTCTCGCGGCCCGCACCGGCTCAATGAGCACCCCGGCTGCTTCGCACTGGCAACGCTGGGTTTGCCTGCTCGCCGCCCATGTGCCATAACCGCCGTGCACACACTTATGAAATTGCTCACACCCCGTCTCCTCCACGTCCTGCTCGCCGCCTCTGTCACCCTGTCCGTTGCCGCCGCCGATGCGAACCTTGGTGTCGGGGCCAAGCCCGTCACCGGCGCGGAGGTCATCCTTGACGGTTCACGCGAGATGCTCGACGCGAAGTGGACCTACTGGCAGGGACCACGCTTCGCCTCCTCGATGCCCATCAAATGGAAGATCGTTGAAGACCCTGTGGACAAGGGAAAAACCGTGGTGCAGACCGATGATCCCGTGGCCGCCGGCGGCAAATACGGCACCGCCGACATTGTGACCAAGAAGCCCTACCGCGACTTTCGCCTGCACATCGAGTTCTGCGTCATGAACCCGCGCGGCAACAGCGGCGTGTATCTCCAGAATCGTTACGAAATCCAAATCATGGAAGGCGACAAAACCAAGCACGGCATGGGCGCGGTCATCAACGAGACCGAGTCGCCGTATCACGCGTTCGCTGGCCTCGGGAAATGGAACAGCTACGACATCGTCTTCCGCGCCGCGCGCTTCAAGGACGGCCAACGCGTCGAAAAAGCAATGGTGACGATGTATTTCAACGGCCAGAAAGTTCACAAAAACGTTGAGATCAATCAGGTCTGGGGCGGGGCGAACTCCGGCGTGGACGGCGGCAACGACAAGGGCAAGGGCATCACCGACTCGCCGCAGGGCCTCAAGCTCCAGTGCGAGGGCCACGACGTGCGTTACCGCAACACGTGGATCAAGGAGCTCGATCTCAAGGAAGCGAGCACGGATTTCTGATCTTGAGCGCGCTGCAGCATCAATCGCCCAACCGGGAAACGATCGAGCGGCTTACTTGGGTTGGCCTAGTCATTGTTCTCCTCACCGGTTGCACGAACCCCCGCCCGGGCGCGTTGCTCAAACGTACGGGCGACGAGATCATCGCCGCTGGGCAACTTTTTCACACCGGCACGCGCGTCGTCACTTGGATGGATTCGCGCGGCTATGATGCCTACCGTTGCGAGCGCCGCTTCGCGCCGTTCGACCAGTCTTCGTGGGAAACCTCGAAGGTTGCCGTGGCAGCGTTAAAAACGCCGAACCGCTACGGCCTGCGCAAGGACGGCCTCACGGAAGCCCAAGTCGAGCAGGTGCGCGGTGGCGGATGGAACCTCGCGCTGCTGCGCGACCAGGTAGATCAATTCGTCCTGCACTTTGACGCCTCGGGCACGAGCCGCAACTGCTTCAAGGTGCTGCATGACCACCGCTGCCTGAGCGTCCACTTCATGCTCGACCTCGATGGCACGATCTACCAAACGCTCGACCTCAAGGAACGCGCGTGGCACGCGACCACCTCGAATACCCGCAGCATTGGCATCGAGATCGCGAACATCGGCGCGTTCGCCCCCGGCCAGCAGCGCATGTTCGAAGAGTGGTACCAGCGTGACGACACCGGCTGGCCGCGCGTGGTCATCCCCTCACGCTTCGGCGAGAGCGGCATCCTCACGCCGAACTTCATTGCCCGCCCGGCGCGAAGGGAACCCGTGCTTGGCCCGGTGCAGGGCCGGCAACTTCAGCAATACGACTTCACTCCCGAGCAATACGCCGCGCTGGCGAAGCTCACCGCCGCCCTCTGCAAAGTCTTCCCCAAAATCCGCTGCGACTACCCGAAGGACGCAACGGGTAAGCTCATCACGCGCAAGCTGCCCGACGACCAGCTCGGCGCTTACCAAGGCATCCTCGGCCACTATCACATCCAGACTAACAAAGTGGACCCGGGGCCGGCATTCCAGTGGGAAGAACTCATTGGCCGGGCGAGAAAGCTGATGAAATGAAGCACGCTCCGTGTGGCGTGCTGCGTGTTGCGTAGCGCGCACGGACACGCGGCCTTTTCACGCAACCAGCACCACGCCCCATGCTCCCTCTCCACGCCATTGCCGCCATGTCGCTTAACCGCGTCATCGGGGACGGTCCGCGCATCCCGTGGCACTTGCCGGAGGACTTTAAGTGGTTCAAGGCCACGACGCTCGGGCACGTGTTGGTAATGGGACGTAAGACCTTTGAGTCCATCGGGCGGCCGCTGCCGGGGCGGGAGACCATCGTGTTAAGCCGCGCAGGCTGGAGCCATCCCGGTGTGCGTGTGGCGGCGGGCTTCGACGCCCTGCCCGCGCTCGTGGGCGACCGGCAGGCCTTCCTCTGCGGTGGCGCGCAGCTTTATGCGCAGGGATTGCCGCGGTGCTCAGACCTATTCCTGACGCTCGTGAAACGCGAGGTTGCAGGTGATGCATTCTTCCCGTCCTTCGAAGAGCGCTTCGAACTCATCGCCGAGCTGCGTGACACACCAGAATTCAAAATCCTGCACTACCGGAATCGTGGCGAGCAGTGAAGTGAGCACCCTTACACCTCTTGACCGTTGGGAGATTCGGACGCCGACCGGCGAGACTATGAGGCCGCGAATTGTTTCACGGCTTCAACACAACGCAGGCAGAGCGTCGGATGCTCCTTACTCGTGCCGACTTCGATTTCTGTGTGCCAGCAGCGTTCACATTTGGTTCCGTTTGCTTTCGCGACGGTGAAGGTGGTGGTAGTGGCTTGAGTGAATTGAAGTTGTGAGACGTTAAGTAATTCGCGCAGGTCGGCGGCGCGCGCAGACCAGTCGGTTGCGGAGCCCAGGTGCAGGCGGGCTTCGAGGGATTTGCCGATGAGCTTGGCTTGGCGGGCTTTTTCCAGCTCGGGTAGGGCCTGCGTGCGGAGTTGGAAGAGTTCAGTCCAGCCGGCGGTTTCTTCCGTTGCGATGGCGAAAGTCTTCGGCTCCCACTCGCTCAGATGCACGCTGGGCGTAGGCTTGCCGGGGATGAATTCCCAGGCTTCGTCGGCGGTGAAGCCGAGCAAGGGCGCGAGCATCTGGCTGAGGCGCGTGATCATGCGGTGCAGCGCGGTCTGGCTGGAACGGCGGCGCGGGGAGTTGGCCGCGTCAGTATACATCCGGTCCTTAATGACATCGTGGTAGATGGCGGACAGCTCCACCGCTGCGAACTGGCTCACGCGCTGGTAGACGACGTGGAACTCGTAGGCGTCGTAGGCTGCCACGACCGCCGCCTCCAGCTTTGCGAACTCGCCGAGCACCCAACGATCAAGGCCGGTAAGTTGAGCGTCGGGCACGGTGTGGCGCGCGGGGTCAAAGTCGTAGAGGTTCGAGAGCTGGTAACGGAGGGTGTTGCGGAGCATCCGGTAGGTCTCGCCGACTTTCTTGAGGCGTTCCTCGCTTACGACGATGTCGTTGCGGTAGTCTTGGCTGGCGACCCACAGGCGCAGCACGTCCGCACCGTATTCGTTGATATAACGGTCGGCGGTTTGGGGCTTGGTGTAGCCGCCTTGGCCCTGCTTGCTCTTGGAAATTTTCTCGCGGTCTTCATCCACCATGAAGCCGTGGGTGAGCACGGTCTTGAAGGGCGCGGCGCCGTTGCCGGCGAGCGAGAGTAGCAGGGACGATTGGAACCAGCCGCGATGCTGGTCGGAGCCTTCGAGGTAAACGTCGCACTGGAAGGGATGTTCTTTCCGGAGTCAATCCACACGTCGAGAGTGTCGGCGGATTTGGCGGTGGCTTCGGGCCCGGTCCAGTTCGCGGGGCGGCAGAGCTGCCAGAGTTCGGCGGCGGTCTTCTCGAACCACACGTTGCTGCCGTGTTGCTCAAACAGGTCGGCGGCCTTGCGGACGATGGCGGCGTCGAGGATGGGTTCGCTTTGGGCGTCGTAGAAGGCCGGGATGGGTACGCCCCAACTGCGCTGGCGCGAGATGCACCAGTCGGGGCGGGATTTCACCGCGCCTTCGATGCGGTTCTTGCCCCAGTCGGGAATCCAGTTCACGCGGTTGATCTCGGCCAACGCGCGAGCGCGGAAGGTTTTTCCATCTGCAGCGTGGTCCACCTTGATAAACCACTGGTCCATCGCGCGGAAAACGATGGGGGTCTTGCTACGCCAGCAGTGCGGGTAGCTGTGATGGTAGTTCTCCTGATGTGCGAGGGCACTGCGCGCGCGCAGCTCTTGGAGGACAGCATCGTTGGCGTCGCTACGGCCGTGCTTTTCGAGGATGGACTTGCCGAGCATCTCAGCGGGCATCTGCTGGTCGGCGGGCAGGTCGACGGTGTGGGCGAGACAGCCAGCATCATCTACGGGTGAATAGACAGGCAGGCCCACGCTGCGGCCGAGGTTGTAGTCGTCCGCGCCGTGCCCGGGCGCGATGTGGACAAAGCCGGTGCCGGTGTCGGCGGTGACGAAGTCGGCGGGGAAGAGCCGACCGGCGCGCGCGCAGAAGGGATGCTCGTAGGTGAGCGTGGCGAGTTCGTCGGCGGAGACGGTGCGTTCAATTTGATAACCGCCCGGCCAGGCGCATTTCTGGGCGACGGTTTCGAGTAGCGAGTTGCAGATGAGATAGACATTCCCGTCCGCGTGGATGCGCGAGTAAAAGAGCGAGGGGTTGAAAGCTACGGCAAGGTTCGCCGGAAGCGTCCACGGCGTAGTGGTCCAGATGAGGAGGAAGGTGTTCGGCTCGCCCGCGAGCTTGAACTTCACATAGACCGACTGGCTTACGTGGTCGGCGTACTCCACCTCAGCCTCGGCGAGCGCGGTGCGGCAGGGAATGCTCCAATACACCGGCTTCTTGCCGCGATAAACGAAGCCCTGCGCGACGAGGTCGGCGAAGAGGCGCAGTTCGTCGGCCTCGTATTCTTTGTTGAGCGTAAGATAGGGATTCTGCCAGTCACCAAAGACGCCGAGGCGTTTGAATTGCGTGCGCTGGAGCTCGATGTATTTGCGGGCGTAAGCGTCGCAGGCGGTACGGATGGTGGCAGCATCGCTCGCGGTGTCGCCGGCCTTACGCATGTCTTGCGCGACCTTGAACTCGATGGGCAGACCGTGGCAGTCCCAACCGGGGATATAGGGGGCGTCAAAGCCACGCAGGGACTTGTATTTGACGATGATGTCCTTGAGCACCTTGTTGAGCGCAGTGCCGACGTGGACATCGCCGTTGGCAAAAGGCGGGCCGTCGTGGAGGACGAACTTGGGCCGGCCCGCGCGGGCCACACGAATCTGCGCGTAAATGGCGTCAGCCTCCCAGCGGGCGAGGCGTTGCGGTTCGCGCGCGACGAGGTCGGCCTTCATGGCGAAGTCCGTGCGCGGCAGATTCAGCGTGTTCTTGTAGTCCATGACTGCCAAAGAACGCGGACGCTAGCAGCCGGGCGGGGGTCAAGCAAGCGGCGCGGCGGCTCTTTAGATCCAGCGGGCAATGCGGCTATCGAGTTGGAAGCACTGGCCAGAGATATTGCGAGTGCCAGCAAGGAAGGCGGTGAAACGCGCAACCTCGGCGAGGTCGTTAAGGCGCCCCAGCGCATTTGCCTCCGCGAAGGCCTCGAGCTGCTTTGGCGTGAGGGCGGCGGTCATGGGCGTGGCCAGCACCCCCGGGAGTATGGCGTTCACGCGCACGTTGCGGGAGCCCACCTCCTTGGCGAGAGAGGTGGTGAGTCCAAGCAAGCCTGCTTTGGCGGCGGCGTAGTTGGCCTGCCCGCGATTGCCGGTTCGTGCGCTAAAGGAGGCCACATTGAGGATGTGGCCGTCTCGCTGTTTGAGCATCGGGCGGATCACGGCCTGCGCGCAAAGGAATGCGCCCTTGAGATGCACGTCGAGCACACGTTGCCAATCCTCATCTGTCAGCAACCACGAAAGGTTGTCGGACGTGTTGCCAGCGTTGTTGATGAGCAGGTCAATCCGCTCCCAGCGCGCGAGCACTTGTGCCACCGCGGCGACGACGGCATCCCGCGAGGTTACATCCAGCGGCACGGGTAAAAGCGAATTGCCCTCCGGGTGAATGTTCTCTTGGTGGTAGCCCGCAGCCACGCACCATCCCTGCGCGGTTAACTCGGTAACAAAGGCGCGGCCCAGGCCGCCGGAGGCACCAGTGATGAGGGCGATGCGAGTCATGCTGAAGGTTCGATGGCCCATTCACCAGCGATCATCACGCCGGCGAGGTCGGGCGGTGTGTGGACGACGGTTTCCGCAGCGGATTCCAGCGCGGCTTTCGATCGCAACACGAGCAAATCCGCCTGCGCGCGGCGGGTCAGTTCGCCTAGGCGACCGCGTTCGCCCAACGCGGCGGCGGGGTTGCGCGTGACGAGATCAAGAAATTCCTCAGGCGCGAGGCCGGGTTGTTGTGCCGCGAACGCGCGCAGCTCAGCGAAGAGGTCTAGCTCGGGCTTGCGGCGATTGTCTTTGCCGATACTCGCGAGGCTATCCGTGCCGAGGCATAGGTTCACGCGGGCGTCGTGCAACTCAGTAAAGGGAAAAGGGGTGTGCCGGAAAAACGCATGACTGCGTGGGCAATGGACCACAGAGGCAGAGGCGCGCGCAAGCAGTCTGGCGTCGCCGGAGGCGAGGTGGTTGACATGGACAGCCAGGAAGCGCGGGCTAAGCAGCTTGAGTGCGGCGAGTTGCTGGACAGGTGAGCGCGTACCGCAGTCGTCCATGTCACGGCCGTTTTTGCGCAGCCAATTAAACATTGCACCTCGCCCGTTTTGGAACATGTCAAACTCAAGACCCGACTCAGCAACGTGCATAGTTAA
>Ga0194121_10004288_pt1 | contig 20802 bp, 16 predicted proteins | sample TA2MahCa50mmetaG_FD_148609 | JGI IMG/M metagenome (GOLD analysis project Ga0194121, IMG submission 148609) | Freshwater microbial communities from Lake Tanganyika, Tanzania - TA2015020 Mahale Deep Cast 50m | ecosystem: Environmental > Aquatic > Freshwater > Lake | place: Tanzania: Lake...
GACGCTGACGGACCTCACCTACGTCCGCGATCTCACCGGTCGCGCCGTGGCGAGTCCGGCGCTCCGCGTCGCCCTGGCCGCGCCGCGTCGCTGGTGGGAGTACGACGTCGCCATTCCGGTGGACGATCGGGTGGTCGTCGGGCGGATCGACCTGCTCTACGAGATCGCGCCGGGGCGGGTCGGCATCATCGACTTCAAGACTGATCGGGTGACCGGTGCGATGCTCGCCGCGCGGGTCGCCGAACACCGGTTCCAGGTGGGTCTCTACGCCCTGGCGCTGACCCGTGCGCTGCCCAGCACCGCTGTCGAGACGATCGCGCTCCTCTTTCCGGCACTGGAGGGGGAGTCGGGCGTCCACACCGTCACCGTGAGCGACGTTCCGGCTCTCCTCGCCGACGCCACCGCGCGCCTGGACGCGACGGGAGCCTGAACGGCCAGCACGCCCGTCGGCGTATTATCGGCGCGGGCGACCGTGGAGGGGCGCGGCGATGACGGAGTCCAGCGCGCAGGAGATCTTCCTGAAGGCGCTCGCCGCGCTCCGGCCGGGCATCCCGGCGACCCATGGCTCGCTGGGAGTCCTGCCGCTGACATCCACACTGCCGGAGACGGCGGACGGCCCCGTTCCCGTCGCCGAGTCGCTTGCGCGAGGGATGGTGACAATCAAGGAGCAGACCAGTCCGAGTGTCCAATCACTCCGTCTTACCAACCGGGATGAGCGCGAGGTAATCGTCGACGTGGGCGACGAGATGGTCGGCGGCAAGCAGAACCGGGCCGCTGCCCGGATGATGATCGTGCCCCCCGGGGAAGAGGTCTCACTGCCCGTATGCTGCGTCGAGCAGATGCGGTGGTCCGACGGGTTCCACGACTTCGTGGCCGGCGATCTGGCGTTGCTCTCCGTGCGCGAGGTGATCCTCGCCAGCCTCGCGGCGGGTGCGGCGCGGGATGGCGATCCCCAGGGCACCGTCTGGGCCGCAGTCGCCGCGGCGCAGGAGCGTGCGCAGGTCACCGCGCCGACAAACGCCATGTCGGCGCAGTTCAAAGCGCGCGCGACGTGGCTGCTCGACGTGGAGCGAGCCATCCCGTACCCCGAGGACGGCACTGTCGGAGCAATGGCGGTGATCGCTGGCGAGGCGCGCTGCGCCGGTCTCTTCACGCGCAATGCCGCGCCGCCCCACTGGCGACGCTTCGTGCGCTCGTGCGCGATGGCGGCTGGTCCTCGTGCGGAGTCGACCGCGGTCCGCGAACCGGCGCGACGCTTTCTCGCCTCCGCGGAGCGTGCGCGCTGCCGCGTCGTGCGCGGACCGGCGGACCGCGAGCAGATTCTCCTCGACAGCCGAACGGTCATTGGAACCGCGCTGGTGCGCGATGGGGGCGTCCTCCTGGCGACGATCATCTCCTGTGCGAACCGCCGGGCGGGAGTGAGCGACACCCCGACACGCGGCGATCGCGTCCGCTCCTGGCGGTAAGACCGGGCCGGCGACACCTTCATCCCGGCGAACCAGCCGCGACATCCCGCCGGCAGAGACCCCGGATCCATCGAGTAGCCGGCGAGTGCCGGAGCGTCGAACGCGGTCCGACATCCCAGTGTCGGGCGCGGAGGTCGCTTTATGATCGATCGGACACGGAGAAGATCCGTGTGATTCATGACCCCGTGGGTCACACGCTCACGGCCTGGTTCGATGACCCGGGTAGTTCGATGACCCGGGTAAGGAGTACGCGTGCGACAAGACGACCGAAGAAGTCATCCTCGTGAAAGACGTCGCGGGTCGCGTGATTGGCTTCGAACTCTTGCACCACCGGCCAAGCGACACGTCCGGAACGGAACTGGCGGTCGATACCGTGATGAGGATCCGAGGACAACGCGATCGGGCCGAAGTACCCATCGGTCCTGGCCGAGCATCTGACGTGAAACTGTGAGAGTGGACTGGTGTGACTGATGCGCGCGCCACGGTCGATGCCTATCTCCAGGCCCTGATCGCGAGCGGGACCGAGCGCGGCATCCAGATCGCCGCCTACGTCGATGGGCGGCTCGTGCTGGACACCTGGGCGGGCGTGGCCGACGACGAGACCGGACGGATGGTCGACGGCGACACGCTCTTCACGATCTACTCGGCGACGAAAGGGATCGTCGCCACCGCGATCCATATGCTCGTCGAACGAGGGAGACTCCGCTACGATGCGCCGATCGCGGAGTACTGGCCGGAGTTCGCGGCCAACGGCAAGGGCGCGATCACGCTGCGACACGCGCTGAGCCACCAGGCAGGCATCCCGCGCCTCCCGCCCGGGACGACCCGCTTCGATCAGACCAACTGGGACAAGATGGTCGCCACCATCGCCGGGCTAACGCCGGAGTGGCCGGCCGGTACCCGCACCGAGTACCACGGCCTGACGATCGGCCACACCGTCGGCGAGGTCCTGCGGCGAGTAGATGGCCGAACCGTGCACGACTTCATCCACCAGGAAATCGGCCGGCCGCTGGGGATCGCCGATCTCAATGTGGGCGTGCCGCCGGAGAAGGAGGCGCGGGTCGCCCTCCTGCGCGATGCGGTCCAGCCGCCCGGACCGAACGGCCCGCTGCCCTCCACCGCGGGAGCAATGAACCTTTCGGAGACCCGTCGGGCGATGCTGCCCTCCTCGGGCGGGATCGCCAATGCGCGATCGCTGGCCCGGATGTACGCGATGCTCGACGGGGGCGGGATCCTCGACGGCGTGCGTCTGCTGCGACCGGAGACGATCGCATCCGCCACCGTGCCGCACACGGCGCCGGAGGATGGCCGCCGCGAGGAGGTCAATTTCGCACTCGGCTACCGCTGCGGCGGGACCTACTTCTCGTACCCCAGCCTGCTCCGCGCGATGTCGACCCGACCGACCGTGTTCGGCCACAGCGGTGCGGGCGGGACAATGGCGTTCGCCGATCCGGAGCGACGCTTCGCAATGGCGATGACCCACAACCTGCTGCGCCATCCGGAGCCGGAAATCGAGTTCCCAACCGTGGGGATTGTGCGGGTCGTCCGCACGGCCGTGGGGGTGGCGGATTGAGTCGGCGGGCGCGAACCGGTTTGCTGGCACCGCGTCGCTCCAGAGCGCCCTCGTCGCGTCACCGACGCTCGCGATCCCGATCGCGTTCGGCCACTTCGTCGAGGGGCCGCAGGGGACGATGGGCGCGCGTTGACGGTCGGCGTCGCGGCCGACGGCCTCGTCGGCGAAGGGCTCTAGGGTCGACCGCCACCCTGGGCGCGGCGCCATGCCTCGTACTCCCCGCGGGCTTCATCGCTGAGGGGATAGTACCGGCGCAGATCGCCGCCTTCGAGCAGTTTCAGCCGGCTGAACTCCTCCCATTCGCTGTGCTCGCCGGCCTTCTTCGCCAGCTGCGGCGCGAGCGCGATCGGTACGACGACCGCGCCATCGTCGTCGGCGACGATGATGTCGCCGGGCACCACGGTCACGCCGCCGCACGCGATCGGGACGTTCATCGCGTAGGGGAAGATGTTCGTTTGGGTGTGGAAGTTGGGCGTGACACCGCGCAGCCAGAGCCCCAGGCCGAGCGACTTGATATTCGCCACGTCGCGCACGCACCCGTCGATGACCACGCCCACGCCGCCGCGACCCTTGAAGTAGGTCATCATCATCTCGCCGAACACGCCGCTGGTCATGTCCGCGCGGGCGTCGACGACGACGACATCGCCTGGCCTGGTGCGGTAGAGGACGTGCCGGTGGAGTTGTCGCTCCGGGCTGACGTACTCGGCATCCGGGTAGAGGTCCTCCCGTTTCGGCATGAACTGCAGCGTCAGCGCTGGACCGGCGATCGCGATCCCCGGGGTGTGGGTGACCGGCCCCTGGAGGTGCGCGCTGCGAATCCCTAGACGCTTCAGTTCGCCCGAACAGGTTGCGCTGCCGATCTGACCGAGCGCCTGGACGAGCGCGCGCGGCGGCCGCTTGATGTCCTTCGTGCGGATCGGGGTGTCTGTCGCCATCGGGGTTCGGACCTCCCTTGTGTGGGCGCGGATGCTTGCCCGGGCCGCGCCGGGCGGTTTGTATCAGAATAGAAGTGCTGGCGCGTCCGGAGACACCCCGGACCCCGCTTCGGGGACCTCACTCCTCGCCCCACTCCTTGGAGAAGGAGAGTGCAGAGGAGGGTCAACTCGGGGGCTTCGCCCCCGAACCCCGCTGGCGGCGCGGAGCGCTCACGGCCACCGTCCGGAGCTGCCCGGAACCACCTGAAGCGGGTCCCGAGAGGTTCTACGGCACGAATCCGGCGTGAGCCCTCGCGACGCCAAGTATGTCTCGTTTATAAAGACCCGCCGGTTCGGGAGTCAATGCCCGGGTCGGGCACGGAAACGAGGACAAGCGCCTGCCACTCTCCGTCGCGGATCTGCTGTTCGATGCAGGCTGGGCGTATGTCGCCCTCGCCGCGATCGTCGCCCTCGGCGGCGGACGGGCGCGGTTGGCGCGCGCGGTGGGGTACGGCGGCTGCGCTCTGATCGGCGGCGCGATCGCGGGCGGATCCACATGGGTTCTCCTCGGCGATCTGACGTTGCAGACGGTGCGGCGTGGGCCGGTCGACCTGCTGCCGATCCATCTGCGCATCGACCCGCTCGCGGCGCTGTTCCTCCTGCTGCTCGGCGCGGTGAGCACGGCGATCGCCGTGGCGGCACTGGGCTACGCGCGCGCGTACGACCATCACGGCGGCACCCGCCTCGCCGCGCTGTTCGCGCTCTTCCTCGGCGCGCTGCACCTGGCGTTCCTCGCCGCAGATGCGTTCACCTTCCTCCTCGGCTGGGAGCTGGTCGCGGTCGTCGGCTATTTCCTCGTCGTCCACGAGCACGAGGACCCGGCGGTGCGTCGGGCCGGGTTTCTCTACCTGGCGATGGCGCAGCTCGGCGCGGCCCTCGTCGCAGTCGCCCTTCTCCTTCCCGCGGCCTGGGCAGCGGATCTGCGCTTCAGCGCACTGCGCGAGGCGATAGGCCACATGCCGCTCCTGGCGCGCGATCTCGCGCTCATCGCGCTTCTGGGCGCTGTGCTCGCAAAAGCCGGTGGCGCGCCCCTCCATGCCTGGTTGCCCCGCGCTCATCCCGTGGCGCCCGCGCATGTCTCGGCGCTGCTCTCCGCGGTGATGATCAAGCTCGGTGTGTACGGGACGATCCGCCTGGCGATCGACATCGCCGCTGCACCGGCCTGGTTCGGCTGGGCGCTACTCGTTTGCGGTGTGGCGTCGGCGCTTCTGGGTGCACTGCAGGCGACGGTCGATCGCGACCTGAAGAGGGTTCTCGCTTACTCGTCGATCGAGAACGTCGGCCTCATCTTCAGCGGCGTAGCCCTAGCGATCGTGACCTGGCACACCACTCCGTTGCTGCCCGGGCTGGCACTCACCGCGGCCCTGCTCCATACGCTCAATCACGGTCTGGTCAAGGCGCTGCTCTTCATGGGCGCGGGGGCTGTGGACCGCGCGGTCGGAACCCGCGATCTCAACCGACTCGGCGGCCTGGCGCGTTCGATGCCGTGGACGGCCGGTCTCTTCCTGCTCGGCGGCGCGGCGATCGCGGCGCTGCCGCCGCTGAACCTCTTTCCGGCGGAGTGGCTGCTCCTCCAGGCCCTCCTCGCACTGGGCGCCAGTTCGGGCGCGGAGCGGGTCGCCGCCTGGGTCGCGATCGTCGCGATCGCGCTGACCGGTGGACTCGCCCTGGCCGCGATGGCACGCGCGTTCGGTATCACCTTTCTCGGCCTGCCCCGAGAACGGACCCTAGCTTCGGGGACCGAGGCACCTGCGGCGGTCCGGATAAGCCTCCTCGCCCTGGCCGGGGTGGCCGTCGGGCTGGGACTCTTCCCCGGTCTCGGAGTGCGCATCGTCGCACCGGCGGTGGAGGTCCTGGGCGTCGTGCCGCTCGAGACGCCGCTTCCATACGCGCTCATCGTGGGTGACACGGTGCTCGATGCGCTCTATGGACCGGTCGCGGTCCTGTCTGTCTGTATGGTCGTGTGGCTCCTGTTCCGCGTGATGGGTCGCGTGCCCGTGCGGCGGGGACCGGTGTGGGTCTGCGGGTTTGCCCTCCAGTCCCGGATGCAGTATTCGGGAACGAGCGCCGGGGAGACGGCGCGCCTCTTCTTCCGTTCCATCCTTCGGACCCGCCGCGTGGCGCGGGAGATCTGGGCGCAGGCGCCATACTTCCCGCAGCGGCTCAGCACCCACGCGGAGACGCCGCATCCGGTGGAGGCGACACTCTACGCGCCCGTGGTGTCCACGGTGCTCCGCGCGGCATCGGCGGCACGGGCGATCCAGAACGGGAACATCCGCGTCTACCTGCTCTACGTGTTCGCGACCCTGGTCCTGCTGCTGGTCGGCACGCGATGACCGACGGGATCGTCTCGCTCCTGCTCATCCTCGTCGCGGCACCATTCATCCGCGGGCTCATCCAGAAGGCGAAGGCGTTCTTCCAGATGCGTAACGGGCCGCCGCTCCTGCAGCCGTACGCCGACCTCTGGAAGCTAGTTCACAAGGGCGAGGTCATCCCCGAGCCATCGACCTTCCTGTTCACGGCTCTGCCGTGGGTCAACTTCGCCGCCACGGTCGCGGCGACCACGCTCGTTCCGGCGCTCGGCGTGGGCCAGGTCGGACCAGGCGATGCGATCGTCTTCGCGGCGCTGCTGGCGCTCGCGCGGTTTGCCCTCATCGTCGCCGCCTTTGATGGCACGAGCAACTTCACCCATATGGGCGCCTCCCGCGAGATGGCGATCGGCGCGGTCATCGAGCCGGCGCTCATCGGCTGCCTGGCGGGTCTGGCGATCGTGGGTGGAGGATCGGGCCTTGGCGCAATCGCGGAGAGCCGCCACCTCGCCGGCCCGGCTGCGTTCGGTCCGGCCGCGCTGATGATCCTGGTGGCGCTCATCCTCGTCGCCCAGGCCGAGAGCGGCCGCGTGCCCTTCGATAATCCAGATACCCATCTCGAGCTGACGATGGTTCACGAGGGAATGCTGCTCGAGCATTCGGGGCGCTCGCTCGCGCTCCTCGCCTACGCGGCGCAGATCAAGCAGGCCGCGCTGATCGTCCTCACCGGCACGCTGCTCTTCCCGGTCGGGTGGGGAGAACTGCTCCCCGCGGCGCTGGCGTGGATCGTGCGGGTCGTGGCGATTGCACTTCTCTTCGCGTGCATCGAGACCGCGAACGCCAAGCTGCGCATCCTCCGCGTGCCACAACTCCTGGTCACTGCCACGGCCATCGCCGGTGCGGGCGTCGTCGTCGGGGTGACGCTCGGTGGCTGAGGTTGTCGATCTCGTGGCGCTCGGCGACCGGATCGCCGCGGCGATCCTGGTGATCGCCATCTGCTCGCTGCTCATCCGCGACCTCGCGACCGGGATCGTCTCGCTAACTGTCCAGTCCGCGCTGCTTGTCGCGATCGGCGTCGCGGCCGCGCTGCACGGTGGTGCGTGGCACGCCTGGATGGCCGCCGCCATCACTTTCGCCGTCAAAGTGGTGGTGATCCCGCTCGTCCTTCGGGCGGCCCTCGGTCGGGTGCGGCTGAAGCGGGAGGTGCACGGCGTAATGCCCGACCGCTATCTCCTCGTCCTGGCAATCGGTCTGGCCGTGATCGCCTATCGCGCGGCCGGGCCGCTGGCGCCGGCTGCACCGACCGCGACAGGTCACCAACTGCCCATCGCGATCAGCCTCATGCTCATGGGGCTGCTCACGATGGTCGCGCGGCGCAAGGTGATCTCGCAGGTCATCGGCCTGGTCACCCTCGAGAACGGGATCTATCTCGCCGCTCTGGCGCTCAGCGACGGACTCCCCCTCGGCATCGAACTCGCCGTCGCGTTCGATGTCCTCGTCGGCGCCATCCTGATGGCGATCCTGGCGGGCCAGATCCACCAGTCGTTCGAGACGATCGATGCCGATCGTCTCTCCGCGCTGCGCGACCGCTCTCCAAGGAACAGCCGGTGGCTGTAGCGGCGCTCCTCCTAGTCCCCCTCCTCACGATGCTCCTAGTGCGCTTCCTCCCGGCGCGCATGCTGGGTGGAACCCAGCTCGGCGGCGCAACCTTGACGCTGCTCCTCGCGCTGGCGACCGCGATCGCGGCGATCGATGCGCCGATCGATCACTCCCCTCTATACGTCGACGCACTGAGCGGACTGCTTCTCGCCGTCGTGGCGCTCGTGGGCTGGCTGGGCGCGGCGTACGCGATCGGGTACACGCAGCACGATGTCGCCGCGCGGCGGATCACCGCCGGTCAGGTGCGCTGGTTCTACATCTGGTACCACCTGTTCGTTCTGACCATGCTCGCCGTGCTGGTGACCGACAACCTCGGCCTCATGTGGGCGGCGATCGAGGCGACCACCCTCGCCTCGGCCATCCTCGTCGGCTTCTATCGCACGCGCGAGGCGCTCGAAGCGGCCTGGAAGTACCTGATCCTCTGCACCGTCGGCATCAGCTTCGCGCTGTTCGGCGTACTCTTGCTCAGCGCTGCGGGCATCCAGGCGGGGCTCCTCGGCGACGCGGCCCTCTCCTGGCGCGAGTTGCGCGCCGCCGGCGCGGCGCTCGATCCACAGATGGTCCGCCTGGCGTTCCTCTTCATCCTCGTCGGGTTCGGCACGAAGGTGGGGTTCGCGCCGCTTCATACCTGGCTGCCGGATGCCCACTCCCAGGCGCCCACTCCCGTCTCGGCGGTGCTCTCTGGAGTGCTGCTCCCCTGCGCGATCTATGGCATCGTCCGCGCCCAGGGCATCGCCGCAGCAGCCGGCAGCGGCGGCCTGGCGTCGGCACTGCTCATCGGCGCCGGACTGCTCTCCATCCTCATCGCGATCCCTTTCATCCTCGTACAGCACGATTTGAAGCGACTCCTCGCCTACTCCTCGATCGAGCACATGGGGATCATTGCCGTCGCGGTCGGCATCGGCGGACCGGTCGCGCTGTATGGAGGACTGCTCCACCTAATCCTCCACGCGATCGGGAAGGCCGTGCTCTTCATCAGCGCGGGGGCGATCGTCGAGCGCTTCGGGACGCGGGAACTGACCCGCATCGTCGGGGCGGCACGGGCGATGCCCCTGACTGGCATGGCGCTGCTCATCGCGGGTCTCGCGCTCACCGGCATCCCGCCGTCCGGCCTCTTCGTCAGCAAGTTCACGATCGTCGCCGGCGGTTTCCGTGGCGGCTACGCGCTCGCGACCGGTCTGCTTGTCGCCGGCATTGCCCTCGCCGCGGTCGGGATCACGTTCCATTTCGGGCGAGCGGTGCTCGGCGAGGGGCGGGGTGTACGAACGGGCCGCGAGTCCCACGGGCAACGGCTGCTCGTGGGCGTCCCGCTGCTGGCGCTCATCGTCGCCGGGCTGTGGCTGCCACCACCGCTCGCCGAGGCGATCGAGCGCGCCGTGCGCGACTCGGGACTGCCGCTGTGATCGAGACGATCGTCGCGCCGGAGGACCTGCGCGACTGCGTCGCGTCCCGTCTCGGGTCAGGCTACCGGCCGCTCACGCTGGTCGGCACCGATGACAGGGCCGCCGGCGAGGGTTTCGCGATCCATCCGGTCCTGCTCGGACCGGGGGGCGCAACCCTGGCGATGCGCGCGCCACTCGACCGGAACGCTCCGCGGTACCCCTCTCTCGTGCCGATCGCGCCGGGGTTCCACTGGGACGAACGGGAGGCACAGGACCTCCTCGGCATCGTTCCGGAGGGTCATCCCGACCCGCGCCGGCTGGTCCTGCGTGCGGAGTGGCCGCCCGGACACTATCCGCTGCGCAAGGATTTCCGGCCCGATCAAATTCCGCCGCTGCCGAGAGACGATAGCTTCGACGGTCATGTGGTGGGCGGCCACGAGGTCACCGAAGTGCCGGTTGGTCCGATCCATGCCGGGATCATCGAGCCGGGGCACTTCCGGTTCTCGACTGTCGGGGAGTCGATCCTCCACCTCGATGCGCAACTGTTCTACACGCACCGCGGCCTCGAGAAGATCGTCGAGGGGCACGATCCGTTGCGCGCGCTGGCCGTCGCGGAGCGGTGCTGCGCCGCGTGCACGGTCTCCCACGCCGCGGCGTTCTCCCTGGCCTGCGAGGACGCTGCCGAAGTCACGGCATCGCCGCGCGGCGCGTGGGGGCGCGCCGTCTTGCTTGAGATGGAACGGCTCTACAACCACGTTGGCGACGCGGGCAACATGTGCTCAGGCGGTGCCTTCGCGGTCGGGGCGATGACGGGCGCGCGCCTCAAGGAGACCGTGCAGCGGGCGCTCGACCGCCTCACCGGCCATCGATTCGGTCGGGGCGCCCTGGTGCCCGGCGGGTTGCGTCGCGACATCCCGATGGAGGTCTGCACCGAGATCCGGCGGTCGCTGGGAGCCTGGCGCGCGAGGATCGGCGATTTCCGCGACCTGGTCCTGGGGAGCGACGGTTTCGTCGATCGGATGCGGCGCACCGGAGTGCTGAGCGCTCAGGCGGTGCGAGACCTCGGCGGCGTCGGTGTGCTGGCGCGCGCCGCGGGAGTCGACGTGGATCTGCGGCGGGACCGCTCGTATTCGCCGTACGACCACCTCTCCGTCCACGTACCCACGCAAAGCGCCGGGGACGCTGAGGCTCGATTCCTGCAGCGCATCGCCGAGGCGCTGGAAACGCTGGAGATCCTCCGGCAACTGCTGGACGCGCCGCCCGCGGGTCCGATCGCCGCGCCGGTGCCGACCGCGGAGCATCCCGGCGCGATCGGACTCGGCGCAGTCGAGTCGCCGCGCGGCGCGTGCGTACACTGGCTCCGGCTCGACGGGAGCGGCGCAATCGACCGCCTGCGGATCCGCTCGGCGTCGTTCGCCAACTGGCCGATCGTGCCGCTCGCCGCGCCGGGAAACCTCGTGCCGGACTTCCCGATGATCAACAAGAGCTTCGAACTCTGCTACGCGTGCTGCGATAGATGAGGCGTACCCGATGAGACCTCTCTTCGAGCGATTCCGGCAGCGGGGCGCGACCGCCGGATATCCGGTGGTCGCCGAGCCTGCGCCGTCCATCGCACGCGGCTTTCCCGCGCTCGACCCGGCGCTCTGCCGCGGGCACGCCGCCTGCGCCGCAACCTGCCCCACCGGGGCGATCCGGGTAGAGGATGGAGCCAGCGGGGGATGGAGGTGGTTGCTCGATCTCGGGCGCTGCGTCGCGTGTGGCCGGTGCGCCGAGGTGTGCCCGACCGAAGCTCTGAGGATCGATCCCGCGTACGAATTCGTATACCCGCGCCGCGAGGATCTCGTGCGCTCGGTCACCTTCCAGGCCACGTGGGCGGACCCGCTCCCCCGTCCAGCCGAGGCTCTGCGTGTGCGGATCCACACCATCTTCGGGCGCTCGCTCCACATCCGCCACCTCGACGTCGGCTCGGACAACGGCGCCGACTGGGAGATGGCGACGCTCCTCGGCCCGGTCTACGACGTGCAGCGCCTGGGGATCGACTTCGTCGCCTCGCCGCGGCATGCTGACATGCTGCTCGTCACGGGCGCGGTCTCCCGCAACCTCGCGCCCGCGCTGACCCACACGTACGAGGCGACACCCGAACCCCGCCTCGTGGTCGCGCTGGGGACGGATGCGTGCGGCGGCGGGATTACCCAGGGGTCCTACGCTGCGGCCGGTGGCGTCGACCGGGTGATCCCGGTGGACTACTACATCCCTGGCGACCCGCCCCGGCCCCAGGCGATCATCCACGGACTGCTCGTCGCGCTCGGCCGACGTGTCGCCGTCGCCGCGACGCGCGATCGGGTGGTGGCGATACCCGGTCCGCAGGGGGGCGGGCGCACTTGGAAGGGCAGCCCGAGCGGATAGAATCCGCCTGTGGCCGAGCCAACACCGCTCGTGGCGCACCGGTGCCTGGTCTGGGCGGGGCGAGCCGATGGCAACACGTACGAGATTTCCCGCTACGTGAACCGGGAGGATCTGGACGAGGTCGAGCGCGCGATGCGGATGACCTGGACCCCGGTGGAGGCACGCCGGCTCGCGACCTACCTCACGGGCATGGGCTGGCACGACGTGGGCATTGAGCGCATCGCGCTGGCCAATATCTCCGATGGCTCGCGTCAGCTGGCCGCGATGCACGATGAGGAGGGGCGGCCGCAGATGCGCTTTGCAGCCGCCGGGGATCTGACCTGCCGGGCGGTGGCAACGGCGCGCCCGCCCACGGTGGCACGATGAGCGAAGAGACCCCGAGCGCGCCGGTCCCGGGGGGCGATGCGATCACACCGTCGGCGACGCCTTCGGCGACGCCGACAGAGCCGCCCGCGGTCGCACCCCGCCCGCGCCCGATAAGCGACCCGGCGCTGAATGCGGTCCGGCTGCGCGCGGCGTACCTCACCAGCCTGCGAAACGTTGTCAACGCGGGCACCGACTCGCGTCGCGCATGGGTGCGACAGGTGGGCATTTTCATGCAGGACGCGCTGAACCGGCCGATGGGGATGGTGACCCCGCAGGCAGCCAAGATTGGCCAGGACTAGATAAAGGACTTCCAGGGCATTCGGGAGAAGCTGGACGATCTCAAGCCGCCCGACGGCCTGACCGACTGCCACATGCTCCTGCGCACCTAGATCGACCGGCACGTCTCAATCTGTCAGATGCTCGTGGACTTCGGCACCAGCGGTGAGATCGCGCGGCTCAAATCCGTCCAGCGCCTGCTCGTGGAGGGGCGCACCGACCTCCGGCTTCCAGGAGGAGTACGGCCGCCGCGCCGCAGCTCGGCGCAAACAGATCGAACTGGCCAGAATGCGGCGAAAGGCAAAGTGGCCATTCAGCCCGCGTTAGAAGGTGCCGCTGTTACAGCGTCGAAATGTCGCGCGCGGAAACTCAACGATAAAATGGTCACCGATGCGCTTAACCTCAAACCGCACGGTCAACGTCATCATTCCGCGTCCCACCGCGGACCTGATTGTCGACCGGGCGCGCTCTCTGTGGGGATCGAACGCCCTGCTCACGACCGGCGCGGTTACCACCGTCTTTGTCCGGCCGACCCGCAACGGGCAACGTTCGATCGCGGCGAGTCCGATCGGGGCGTTCCACATCACCTTCGATAGCCCGACCCACGGTCAGGCGACGATCGTTCGCCTGGAATGGGGCACGCCGACCGGCGGCACCGAGGATGACATTCGCCAGTTCCTCAACGGCCTGACCGGGTGGCCGGTCGTCGGGTACGGCCTGCCGCGCACTGCGTGAGTGACGGCCGCGCCGCGACTCGCTTCGGCCTCGTCACGCATTATGCGCCCGGCGGCGGCAAGACCCACGCCTATCGGTTGAGCCTGGGCACGAACGATCCGCATAAGACACTCTGCGGCCGGCAGCGGACTGCGGGCACCAGTCGCGGCCACGCCTGGCACGACGATGGCGAGATCGTTGGCAGGGTCCGCGCCGGTGACATCGCCTGCGAGGAGTGCCGGCGGATTTTCCTCGCCGAGATCTAGCCGCCGACAAACCGGCGAACCCGCTCCACGATGAGGTCGGCATCCCGATCGTCGATCGGGCGTGGGTCGATCGCGACGAACCCCTCGTCTACGCGGTGGCCGCGCGGATAGATCGCGACCGGCCCCTCGGTGAGGAAGCGCGCGAGTCCGGCGGCATCTTTCCCTGTGGCCGGATCGACTGCGATCGCGGCGCGCACGATGGCGCGGCCCGCCTCGTCGGCGCGGGACGTCACAGAGATGCCCGGCAGTCCGCGCAAGCCGCTGGCGATGCGATTGACCAGTTGCTGCTGGCGCGCGATCTCGGCGGCGACCTTCGTGGCATCCCGGGCGAGGTACCGCTCCATGGCGACGAGGAGGCCAACGATCGTCTCCTTCCCCACCTTCATCGGGCGCGCGATCCCTCGCTCCTGGGCGCGGCAACCGCGGATCAGCGCGGCGCGCCCGAGGATGAAGCCGGAGGTTGGCCCCCCGAAGGCCTTGCCTCCGCTATAAGTAACGGCGTCCACCCCCATGCGCACGTAGAGCGACGCATCCTCCTCCGCGGCCGCGTCCACGATGACGGGCACGCTCCGCTCGTGGCAGATCTGGATGCATGTGTCGAGCGAGAGCATTCCGTGATGCACAGTGTGGTGCGACTGGACGTAGAGGTACCCGGCCGTCTTCGCCGTGATCGAGAGCGCGAGCTGCTCCGGGCGGACGCTATTCGCCAAGCCCACGGGCGTCGGCCGTCCCCCGCCCATCCGCACCATCTGCGCCACGGGCGCGCCGAAGCCGACCCAGTGCCCGAGCTGGATGAGTATCTCACGCCGCTCGTGTGCGACGTCCGGCAACTGCTCGACGCCAAGGGGGTCGTCGCCGACGACGCATGCCGCAACCATCTGGACGATGCCGGCCGCCGCGCCAGTGGTCAGGCAGGCCGCCTCGGCACCGGTGAGACGGGCGATGATCTCTCCGGCGCGATTCTTGAGATCCTCGAGCCGCACGTAGGCACGGCCCGCCTCGGCCATCGCCGCGGCGACCTCTTCGGTGAGCGCGACGCCACCCAGCATCGTCATACGCCCGGCCGCGTTGATGACGCGCTGGACTCCGAAACGCTCGTAGACGTCCGCGCTCGTGACCGTCATCGTTTCTGTTCCTCCTCGTACACCGCATCGGCCAGGCGCACGTACCGTTCGTAGTGCGGCAGATAGCGGTCCAGCAGATCACGGTCCGGAGAGATCACGCGCAACGTGCGGATCCACTCCGCGCCGCAGCTCTCAATATCGGGATACCAGCCGAGACCCACCGCGGCGCACATCGCCGCGCCGCGGCTCCCCTCATCCGATTCGCCGATGTGGAAGGGACGCTCCACGAGTGAGGCCATGATTTCCATCCAGAGCGGGTTCTGCGCCCCGCCGCCGCTGACCCGCCAGTCACCCCACCCCAGGCCCAATTCGTCGAGCCGCAGCCTCACCGAGCGATAGAGGTAGGAGACCCCCTCGAGTGTTCCCCGATAGAGTGCCGCCCGGTCGGTTCCCGGGTTGAGTCCCAGGTAGCCGCCCCGCGCCTCGAGCCGTCGGTGCGGCGCGATCTGCCCGGTCAGGAAGGGCAGAAACGTTATGCCGTTGCTGCCGGGTGGCACCGACCGCGCGGCCTCGGTCATGGCGTCGTGGTCGCCACCAATGAGGCCGAGCAGCCAGGTCGCGGTCGCGCCGGCGTATCCAGCGTCGCCGCCGCAGCACCAGCGGCCGGGCAGGAAGTGGTAGGCGGAGATCCCCATCCAGGGGATCTGCTGGGCCGGGAAATCGCTAATGGAGCGGGCGACGACGTTGGTGCCCATCGTCACACAGACGCTGCCAATCGCGTAGGCGCCCGCGCCGATGTTCGCGCACGCGCCGTCGTGCCCGCCGTTCGCCACCGGTATCCCTTCGGGGAGCGCCAGGCGGCGGGCGGTCTCGGGCAGGAGCGTGCCAACGATGTCGGTGTGCGCCCGCATGGGCGGGGCGATGCCCGGCTTGCCGATGTACTCCCATACCCCCTCGGGCCAGGTGCGTTCCGGTCGGCGCGGGCCGGAGGAGGGGTCGGTCGCCACGGCACCGCTGAGTCGGTACACGAGGAAGTCGTGGATCATGAACGCGTGCGCCAGGCGGGGAAACCGATCCGGGTACCGGTGCTTGAAGGCGAGGGTTGCCGAGGCGAGGCCGCGGTTGTCCGATTCCGGCCCGAACCTCTCCACGAGCGCGGCGTGATGGGGCCGCGTGTCCACCCGCGATTCGAGCGGGGCCAGGATCTGCCCCTCGTCGTCGATGAACACGCCGGCCGATCCTCGCGCGCACGGCGCGACGCCGCGCACATCCTCAGGCCGGAACGCGTCGGTCGCGAGCATCTCGCGGATGATGTCCCCGGCCGTATCGATCCACCCCTCGGGATCCTGGCCGCCGGGACGCTGACTCTGGGCGCCTCCGATCATCGTTCCGTAGCCGGAAGGGATGATCTCGCGGTAGGGGCGTTGACCGCGCGCGACAGTCCGCCCGCGCCGATCGAGCGCCGCGACCTTCAGGTTGCTGGAGCCGACGTCGATGCCAATGAGCACGTCCATAGGGGGCCGCCATTGTAGGGCGGGCCGACCGGTCTCAGGGCCCGACGACGATCATCCCCAGATCAATCGTGTCCCCCGAAGGTCCGCGCATCCGCTCCCCTGTCTCGGGTCGATAGAGGCCGATCAGGATGCGGCGGACTCCAGCGTCTCCCGTGGGTATGATCACCCCGGGAAGGAATCGGCGAGTCGCTCGCCAGGCTCCCACAGCGACGTCGGATAGTCGCCGCGCACGGGCGGGGCGTCACCCTGCGCCACCGGTCGCCCTTCGCCATCGGCGAGGTGGACGAAGGCCCGGTAGTTGTGGTGCGGGCGGGCCGTGACCTGCCACACGGGCTGCACAAAGACCACTGCTCCTGGACGGACCTTCCCCGGCAGTGCCTCGGTCAGACCAATGACCCGAACCTGGCCAAGGTTGCCCGAGACCGGCGCGCCGAGCACAGGGGAGGATGGGGGACGCACCTTCACCCGCCCCACGAGCCACCATTCGGCATTGCGCTCTGGCGCGGTCCACAGGACGCGATGTCGATCGCGGCTGCGGTAGGCGCCGAGCATCAGGGGGAAGACGCCTGGGCCAGCGTCCGACGGGATCGTCAGATGGAGTCGGAAAGGAATGACGTCACCGCGCCGCCATCGGTCACTCGGCTCCGGTGGCCGATCATCCACCTGCGCGATGGCCCGGCGGCGCGCGTCGAGGATCTGAGCGGAAAAGGTGTGGTCATCCCGCGTTTCGGTGAGCGCGACCCACCGTTGCGTCAGCTCGATCGTGGCGCCTCGATCCACGACGAGGATGGAGGGATCCGGCACCCGCTCGGTCGTGAGGCGACCGATCAAACCCCACAACAGGTGCCCGGTACGCTCCCAGGCGGACGCGGAGCCGTAGAGCGGGCCAGGCGTGCCCTCAAGCCGCGGGAGCGCGTGCGAGAGACGGAGTTCGCCTCCGAGGCGAGGACTGACGTCGGCCTCGGTCAGATCGAACTGCCCGATCAGGATACCCAGGCCGCGGGTGCCCGGTGCACCACAGGCGCAGTCGTCCTCCCAGTGGACCACGTTCTCCACGGAGGGCGCGGCGTAACCCTTCGGGCTGGAAACGCCGACGAGAAGGTCGTAGCGGCCCGGCTGAGCGCCAGGGGAGGGGATCAGGTCGTGGCGATCGTGCACGATCAGTCCGGGCGCCCACGCCACAGTCGGTTTCATCCCTAGGCCTGGGACCCCATCGCTGCGCGCGACAACAACTCCGGAAGGATCGATGGCTCGGACGGCGATGCTCATCCCCTCGCGCATTGGCCCACGCGTGGTCCACCGCAGGGTCACCGTCCCTCTCCGCACACTCCCACCGAGGAGAACTGCGCCGCCGTCGAAGGCGCCCCTTGCTCCAGCCAGATCGCTCCCGGTGGTCTGAGGGCGAACGAGGGCGAGTCCGAGGCCGACGAGCGCGGTGGCAATCGAAGCGGCGATGCGCACCCGGCGCGAATCGAAGAGGACGAATGCCGCGCCCACGCCGGCGACGAGAGAGATAAGCAGCCCGAGTCGCACCGCGGCAGTCGACTCGCGCGCGATCGTCACCCGTTCCACGTGGGCGGGGATCTCGACCGCGAGCAGACCTCGCGCCGCCTCGGCTCCGGTCGGAAGGACCCGGGCGCCGGCGCGCGCGACCCAGAACGGGAACGCGTGGGTATCGAGGAGGAGGCGCGTCGGCTCGGGCGCAGACTCCAGCTCGACCACGATCTCGTCGACGGCGTTCGCGCGGGCTGCGCGGGCACGGGCGGCGGGAACCTCGCCGCCATCGGGCGTGAGGTGGAGGTGATCGAACGGATTGACCGGCGAGGTGCGGGGAAAGAACTCCCGATTCATCTCGTAGCGCGCCGCTGCGGCAGGTCCAAAGCTCTCGCCGGTGACATCCGCGACGTTCGGCCGTAGTTCCAGCGATACGGCGCCTACCCAGAGCGTCACGGCGACGACGCACGTGGCGACTCTTAGAGTGGGATGGGCCACGAATCTCACGGCCCCCGCGGCGAGGATCGCCTGCGCGAGCGAGGTGAGCGCAAGATAACGAAACGGGAATTGCACGAAGGCCAGGCCCGGTAGGAGTGCGCTGAGTGGCGCGACGAGCGTCGTCTGAAAGAGAAGCGAGATCAGCAACACCCCTGTCCAGAAGGCGCTCGTCGCCCGCGTCCCGGAACCGCGCAGCAGGAGGAGCACAGCGCCCATACAGGCTAGGACGGTCGGGATGAGCGCAGCCTGGAACCGAGGACGGTCCGGACCGAGCGGATGGGTCGCGCGCATTTCGACGACCTCAGCCAGCGGGAGCAGATTCGCGGTCAGGTCGTACCCGCGGCCGGTCAGTTCTCCCGCGCGCACCAGGCCGAGATCGAGGATCGCGGGGAGCCAGAACGAGGCACCGAGGACGACTCCTATCAGTCCGCAGGCCCCGAGTCGGCGGAGCAGCGCGCGATCTTTCGCCGCGGCGAGCAGCAGACGCACGCCGACAACGGGTGCAGCGAGGAGCAGGATCACTAGATGCGTGACCGTGAGGGCTGCGATTCCTGCGATGACCGCGGCCCGTCGGAGGGGGGTGTCGCGCGCCACGGCGGTCTCTACGGCGAGCACGATCCACGGCAGCAGCGCGAGGGAGAGCGATTCGGCGATCGCACCACGGGCGTAAATGTCCGCCAGGACATAGGGCCCGGTGCCGTAGAACAGAGCGCCGCACCAGCCGGCGACGGGACCATAGGTCCGTCGGACGAGCAGGTACGCGCCCGCGGCGCTCGCGACCAGGCAGGCCAGGTACACCGCGCGGACGGCCGCGACGACGTCCAATCCTCCCTGCATACCGAGCGCGGTGAGGACGCTCGCGGCGGGCGGGTAGTAGTGGAAGACGGCGTAGCCGAGGCCGGCAGGCATGTCAGCAACCCAGCGCGCGGTGAGGTCTCCGTCGCGCAGCGCCTCGAACCGCTGCACGGCCCGAAACGTCTGATCGAGCGTATCGTGACCGCGCGGCAGGCCGGGCTGGAGCAATGGCACCCACGCGAACGCCGTCACCGCGGCGAAGAGGAGCAGCGCGCTCGATTCGATGGAAAAGCGCCTGATTCGCTCCGGCATCGGATTCGGTCGCACTCTAGTGGGCACGCATCACAGCCCGGCCGATTGACCCCGGCCGGCCGCCTCCCTAGACTGCCGAAGTGCGCCGCCCGCCCTGGCTGAGCCGGCGGGTGAGTGGCTGGACGGCGCTAGGTGTGGCAGCACTCCTGCTGCTCGCCAGTCTGATGGCCGGGCGTGCCAGCGTCTCGCTCTTCACGGATCGGGCTCCGCGACCCCTGCGCACCGTCCCTCACACGGACGTGAATCCGTACGGCGCGAACTTCTTCCTCCAACTCGAGGCCGAGTCCTGGAAGATCGACAAATCGCTCGAACTCGCGCGCGAGGCGGGCCTCGGCTGGGTAAAGCAGCACTTCCCCTGGGAGGACATCGAACTCCGCAAGGGAAAGTTCTTCGACGATCGCCTGAACAAGTCGACCTGGGAGAAGTACGACCGCATCGTCGAGACGGCGCGGAAATACAACCTGCAGATCATCGCCCGGCTGGACCGGCCACCGCCGTGGACGCGGCAGGATAACCGCGTCGCCGAGGCGCCGCCAGACAACTTCGACGATTACGGCGACTTCGTGGCCGCGTTCGTCGAGCGGTATCGCGCCGATATCCGGTACTACCAGATCTGGAACGAGCCGAACATCTACCCGGAGTGGGGCGATCGTCCGGTCGACCCCGCCGCGTACACGCGCCTGCTGCGGGTCGCGGCAACACGCGCTCGGGCGGTCGATCCCGGTGTGCGGATCCTCGCGGCGCCTCTGGCGCAGACGCTGGAGCGCTCCCCTCGCAACCTGACGGAACTGGAGTACCTCGATGCGATGTACCGCGCCGGCGCGCGCGATTGGTTCGATATCGCCCTAGCGAACGGCTACGGCTTCGAGCGCCCGCCGGAAGACCCGCCCGATCCGGGGGTACTCAACTTCCAGCGGATCCTCCTCCTTCGCGAGGTGATGGAGCGCCACGGCGACACCGAGAAGCCAGTCTGGTTCAATGAGTTCGGTTGGAACGCGGCTCCGGAGGACTTCGGGTCGGATCGGCTCCCCTGGCGCCGGGTTCCCGAGGCACTGCAGGCAGAATGGTCGGTCCGCGCGATCCAGCTCGCCCGAAGTCAGTGGGCCTGGGTCGGTGTCGTCAACATCTGGTACTTCCGGCAGCCGGGAAACATCCCGCCCGGTCGGGCGGACTACTACTTCCGGATGGTCGATGTCGGGTTCACCCCGCGTCCCCTCTTCGCGGCGGTGAAGCGCGCGACCGCGGGTATGGCGATCGCCCAGCCCGGGAGCTACCAGGAGTCACACCCGGCGGTGACCTATCAGGGTGCGTGGCTAACGAGGGCGAGAAACCTCTACAGCGGCCACCAGGCAATCGCCAGCAACATCGAAGGAGATAACGCGACGATCACGTTTCGCGGAACTGGAGTCCACATCATCATCAGCCGCGATCCCGAAGCGCCGTTGATGTACGTCACACTGGACGGACGGGAGGCAAATCGGCTCCCACGCGACCGCGAGGGTCGTTCCTATGCCGACCTCTTCAGCGCCTCCACGAGGCCGCGGGACCTGCTCACCATCGCTCAAGGTCTCGCCGATACTGAGCACGTCGTGCGGTTGACCGTCGGCCGGGGAACTGCGCCGCCCGGACGCGCGCCTCACCTCGTCCTCGATGGCTTCATCGTCGAGGGCGGCACGGGCAACGATCTCCTGGACTTGCTGACTCTGTATGGACCGGCCGCGGCCGCGGTGCTCC
>Ga0194121_10004292_pt1 | contig 20794 bp, 42 predicted proteins | sample TA2MahCa50mmetaG_FD_148609 | JGI IMG/M metagenome (GOLD analysis project Ga0194121, IMG submission 148609) | Freshwater microbial communities from Lake Tanganyika, Tanzania - TA2015020 Mahale Deep Cast 50m | ecosystem: Environmental > Aquatic > Freshwater > Lake | place: Tanzania: Lake...
ATGGCCAAAGATACATCCGGTCACAATCCTAATTTTGAAAAAAAATATGGTAACTTAATGGATAGACCTCATATTGCAGATGCGCTCAAAAAGGCACGAGATTTTAATTCGTTTTTAAAGGCTGTAAAGCAATTTGAAAGTGTAAACGGGGTAATCAAAGAATCTACTGAAAACTTTATTGGTGCTGCATTAGTAAAAAAGAGCGGCATGGTAAAAGATTTGGATTCATTGGAAAAAGAACCGATTTATGTTAGGGATGTTTTACCTATATATAGAAAAGAGGGTAGTTCATATGTTGTTAAATCCTTAATGACTGGAAACGCATTAAAAGTTCCTGCTGCAAATCTAATAGTTAAAATGAAGGACCAATTTGAGCCTGATAAGTGGGCTAAGTTTATGGCCAAAATGACTAGATACTAAATCAAACGATGAAACTATCTGAATTAAGATATATCATCAGAGAAGAGGTCAGACGGGTAATAAACGAAGTTACTATATCCGATGATGATAGGGTTAATTACTCACCTAAGTTCATAAAGGATGTGGAGAGGTTATACGATATTGAAAGTCGTGCTCGTAGAATGTTATACAATTCCAAAAGTATGGATCAACTATGGTCACGACCTACTATACACAAAATTAACAATGAGTGGGATAAACTAACAGAAAAGTTATTTAAAACACCGGAATGGAAAAAGTGGTGTAAGGAAAAGAGGCTTTTGGATAAGTATCCATTTGAGGATGTATTAGCCTAAAGAACTATATTTATACTAAATAGGAAACAAACAATGAAGCTATCCCAATTAAGACAAATGATTAAGGAGGCTGTTGAGGATATAATAGGGCAAGAAAACATAAAGGCTTATTATACAGCGTTATGTAATTCTGAGGGTGTTAAACCTCTACCCATAAAGTTTGGCAGGGTTGGTGGTGCTGGAGCAGCGACCACTTACAATCCTAAAACGATGAAGGGGTTGTATATTACATTTGATGTTAATAGATTACATGACCCAGAAACCGCAATTATTCATGAATTGACTCATCAAATAAAATTAGAAACTGAAGGTGATGCTTATGTTGGTAAAAGGGATAAGTTGGATAAATTTAGAAAGTTAGAGAATAAGTTAATTGATAAGTATCTTTATTCAAAATACTCAAAACTATTATACAATTCAAAGTAATTACGAAAAAAGAGAACCCCGAACCTACGGGGTTTTTTTATGCGCAAACGAATGAACGCAGTGAGTGAGTGGGAAATAAACACAAAAAAAATAATAGTATATAGTAGTAGTATTATAAGTAGTAGTAGTAGTATATAAAAAGAACTATATAAGAACACACCCCCATTAACCCACACAAGCAACAACAACCAAACCAAACAAACAAAGAGAGAGAGAGAAAGCTTGCTCAAAAAATGAACAAATTTCCCACAATCCCCCACTTTCCCCCACTTTATATTATATGACAGGGTAAAAACATTAAAAGAACCCATAGAAAAAATGGGTGTCAAAAATAGGAATAGAGTAAGGAAAGAAGAAGAAGGCAAGAATAGGGGTGGGGGAATGTAGATAATACCCAATAATGACAGGGTAAAAGGCAGGAGAAAATGGCTTAGAAAAGCTGTATCAAAATTGGGAAAATAGAGCTTTTATAAATATTGGGGAAAAAATTGTAACAACAAAAAAACTCCCCTTGGTTACCCCATAACATCAGCTTCATCGCTCTCAACACATTATTTTGGTGTGATGGGATTAACATTTCCCACATCATGTCTAACACAGCGCAGATGATGTAAGGCGTGGTGTTGTGCTATTAAGCTCGAGCGCTTATACTACTACTACTATATAGTATATGTAACACATCCTTCTCTCTTGTCTATATACTATATACTATTATACTATATAGTGTTAGTGTATGGTTGTGGGGTGTTATAACAAATTTATTTTTTGTGTGGGTTTTATTCCCCAGCGCTTCTACTACTATATACTATATACTATATACACCATATAACACAGCTATTGGGGTGTGTGTGTGTGTGTGTGTGTGTGTGTCTATATACTATTACTATATACTACAGCGCTACTACATCACTTCGGCTCATTCCGGCTTTTCCCTATATATACTACTACTACTATATACTATATACACCATATAACACAACGCTTGGTGTCTGTCTGTCTATATACTACTACTATATAGTACAAGAGGGGTGTGGATAAATTTAACGATAATTTAACATAAAAAGCTTGGAAATATGGATTTTCTGTTGTATCTTTATGGGGGGGATTATATATAAAAAAACTGTCCAATAAATTGGACACCGGAATGTGGATAACTTTAATGAAATTTTAATCCAAAAAGCTTGGAAATATGGATTTTGTGTATTATCTTTACTTTATAAATTAATGAGAGATATGAAAAACAATATGTTTTCCACCAATTCAGTCCGATTATACCTTAGTATTGATTGGCCCTATGCTTCAACCTGTTTTGCTACTGATATGGTTAAATATGGTAGTGAGGTATCGGCTGCAGTAGTTTCAATGTGGTTTTCAACCTATTTCCCATCCCCAATTGGGTGGTTGGAATATGAGAAAATGAAGGAAAACTTAAATATGAATGTTTAATTAAAAAATAATCTTATATAATATGAAAAATTTGGAATTTAAAGCAGTAGGTAAAAGAAATTTTATGGGTTTTCAATGGTACAGGTGTATTGTTGATGGTATTGAGGTTTGTAAATATCGTGCCCTAGATGCCGACCATGCTCGTAGGATACATAATAAGAATTGGGACTCGATTTGGTCCCAAGTAAGTAATCTTTCATAATATGAAATTGACATCATCAGTTATCGGTCGGATAGAAGAGGTATTCGGTGAGTTTGACATCTGTCAGGATTGGTGGGGAAAAAGTAACCTATATTTCCGTTTTGGGTATTGGAAACGGATTAATGTGGTTGAACTTCAAAACCTCTTACCTAACCCCATCCTTGCGGTAGAGGATACAATGGAGGATGATGATTGTGGAACTCTTTATTCCTATGAAATAAGGTATATTTAAAATTTAATGATAATTTAATATAGAAAGCTTGGATATATGCCCTTTGTGTAGTATCTTTACTTTGTAAGTGATTGAGAAATAAACCCCCTAAAAAATGAATAAATTAAGTTCGATTACCCCCCTCCTTTCCCAACTAAGTCTTGAAGAGCTTCGCACTCTTAATAGTATGGTAGTTGCCACAATCAAATCCACCCGTAACCTTGAGAGTAAGTTGGTTGGTGCGCAGTTGAGAGTTGGTGATATGGTTATGTGTGACCACCCAAAGGTGCGTGGTAGTAAACTACGGGTCACTAAAATCGGCCGAACTAAAGCATCGGTTAAGGATGAGGCCGGTGGTCGTGGTTACAATATTCCTATGAGTATGTTAATTTTATCCAAATAATTATGATAGAGGTCTATTTGATGCAGAATGGTAAGGTGGTTAAATCCCTTAAATGTTCGAGGTATCGGTTGAAATCAACCCTTGCCGGTGTGAGAGCGCTTGTTGGTACTCTACCCCAAAAAAAGAAGGATATCTTTAAAATTGTGGTTGAATAAATGATAGATATGAAAGAGATGTTTAATGAAATCGCAGATATGTGGAAAAATGACCGGAAAGAGGTAATAGGTAGTATCCTATTTATCGCTGGTGGTGGTACTTTGTTCTACTTTTTGATGTTAATTGTTGGAGAATAAAATTAAAGTAATGAAAAACCTTAAATATTACTACGATGAATTTGTTTAAAAAATTATTTATTCCTAACGGACAAAAAGAAACCGTAACAGCTTATGAAACTTGGGTTGTTAGATGGAGAAGCAGACACGGACAATATTCAGGTGAAACACAGGATGAATGCGAAATATTTACAACAAAAGAAGATGCTGAAAAATTTGCAACTCAATTAAGAGAAGCATTTAAGTTGATAAAGCATTCATCTGGTAATAGAGTAGAAGTTTCTAAGAACTAATGGTTCGGTGGTAATTTTTAAAACACTTACATATAACTCGCTTATTTGTCCAGTTTTCCTTTACCTACTGACCAGGATTAAGATGAATTTGTGTGGGTAAAATTTGAAAATATAAAAATTATTTTGTATATTTAAGTATGAAAACAATAGCAGAGCAAATTAAATGGGATTTCAAAACCAATGGTAGCTTGAAAATATTGGATAAGAATGGTAATCAAATATACATTGAGGCTTCAAATGGAGGTTGGTCAAAACATGAATATGATTCTAAAGGCAATCTAATCTATATTGAGACTTCAGCTGAAGGTGGATTTTGGAGAAAGCATGAATATGATTCTCAAAATAATCTAATCTATTGGGAGGATTCAAACGGTCTGTGCGGAATCGTTCCATGGGAGGATTCAAACGGTGAAATCGAAGACTTCGATTTCGAAATCGAAGATAACCGATTGGCGGAGTAATAAAATAATATCTAAAAATAAAAATTATGAAAGATTATCAATCTCACGCGTACAATGTAAACGCAGCCATTGAAATGCTGCAAAATGCAGATTACGAAACAATGGAAGAAATTATTAAGGGTGGAATCGATGATGTAGAAATACTTTTACATTTATCTGATAATCCAACTACAAAAAACTTGAGACATCTAAGTTCCAAAGATCTTGGTTTATTAAGTAATAAACTTATTAGTTGGTATAATACAACTATTTCAACGATGAAATCCAAGCAAAAAATGGAAAAAAAGTATGAGGAATTTACCCTCAATGTGGGTACTATAGTTACTTGTACCGAACCAAAGCTCGTTGGAAAATCGTTGGAGGTTGTTAAAAAACCCCGCCTAAGAAAGTGTGGTAGGGTATTAGTTTGGGTTCGTCCAACTGATTCAACTCGTACCTATAAAGTTCCTATAGAGCTGATAGTTTTCCCAAATGGGAAACATTATCCCAAAGAATATTTCCTTTATTATGTACATCCGGAATATGATTGGGGAGGGCTTAAATGGTCTGATTATTTTACGGAGAAATAAACAAAAATAAAAATCATGAACAATTCAGAATTTATAGCACAAATTATTCAAGAAAAACTACAAAACGGCATTAATGGAAATAAGTTTCTAAAAATAAAAATTTTACCAATAATGAAACATCCGTTCAAAGAACAATATAACATCCCAATAATAATGGATGATGATAAAATTGTTGTGAGCATATATAATAGTAAACTAGAACAAAATGAACAAGATTTAATCAATCTTTCACATATACACGAATCAGAATCTTATGATGATAAAATTTTCTAAATAAAAAATAAAAATAGCAATGAAAAAGCTAATCCAATTCCTATTCAATAGGAAAAAAAGAGTATATAGTAGTAACAGTATAGTAAGACCAATGGACTTTAAATACAACCCTATAGACTCCAACCCCAAAGTTTTAGGGCTAGAGCATAACCCAAACATTAAATCCGTTATTGAACCACCAATGAGTTCAACGGAGTGGTGTATTAAAGAGCATAATAGGTTCGCTAATTCGCTATTGGGAAAAAAATGGAAGGGAATTTAAAAATACACCAAAAATGAAAAAAACCAAATATAGTGAAGGGTACATCCCCAAAATCAAATATTGGATAGATAAGTTACTTAAAGCAGGTACACCAATCGAACAAGCGGCTGCGCTTAGTAAGATTAACTACTTTAAGAAAAGACACCAACAAAAATATGGTGGTGATATCGTATCAATCGCTGAGCTGATGGTGAAGGATAGCAAACCCAAAGATGATGTATCAAGCTTATTTTCCCATTACACCTCATCGAAATAGTTTGATTATGAGAGGTGAAAAGAAAGCGCTGTGTTAAATTATTTCAAATTTTAGGGGGGTAGCATTTCAATGTAAACCCAAAAAAAATTTATTGTGTTATGGGTGGGGGGACCGGTTTTCATATAGAGGTCAATTTTTTGGCTGTGGAAATACTCCCCTAAAAGCTTGTATAATATGTAATACAGCTCTTTTCCTTAGCTCTTTTCCTTTTATCTCTTTATCCTTTTACTTTTAAAATTTAGTATAAACCTTATTAACAAAAATTAATTTTATGAAACAATATTAACAAAAATTAATTTTATGAAACAATTATTTAGAAATTCAACACACACAAAAAGCAATAGTCACGATTGTCTTATTGCCGAAATTAAAGGCAAAAAAATTAAAGTTACCTATGAAGCGTACAATGCAAACGAGAGGTGTAGTATAGATTTTTTTGATGGGGATAAATGGAATAACATTTTATCAATGTTAGATATGGGGGTACAACCAAGCAGAGATGCCTACATTTGGAATGAAAATAAACGTAAAGATAGAGCTGATGAATTATTTAAAAAAGCGACTACTATGTGCAACGGCATTCTTTAATTGTTGCTAATGGATATAGAAAAACTTAAATACGAAGCACAAAACAAGGCATTGCATATAGCCGATGTTAGTGGCAGTGCTTTGTTCAATGCGGATTGTATGGATATTTTACCTCTTATTCCTGATGAAAGTGTTGATGTAATTTTAACAGACCCACCCTACAATATAGGATATGCTGATTGGGATAAATTCTTTCACATACCTAAAATAACAAAGGAATGGTATCGAATACTAAAACCTAATGGCTCTGTATTTTGTTTTGCGGGGTGGAGTTTTGTATGCAATGTAATCAATGAATTTGATAAAGGATTTAAACTAAATGATTGGATAATTTACGATAGAATAAAAGGTAGGGGTGGAAAAAAAAGGATGGTATCAACAAGAGAAGATTTATTGTGGTATGTAAAATCAAATGAATGGGTATTTAATAAAGATAATGCATATAGCACTATAAAGAAAAAAACAAAGGGGATGGGTGAGAAAAACGGCAGAAATACAAGGGCATTGTCTAATGTGTGGACTGATATTTCACCAATCGTACCTTGGTCTAAAGAAAGAAACGAACACCCTACTCAAAAACCTTTACAAATAGGTGAAAGAATTTTAAATGTGTTTTCAAATAGCGGGTCTGTAATTTTGGATTGTTATGCGGGAAGCGGAACATTTTTAGTAGCAGCAAAAAATAAAGGAAACACTTTTATTGGGATTGAAAAAGATGTAAAATATTATGATTTGGCGGTTGCCCGTGTGTTCGGGTAGCATTACCACTAACTTGTTTATATATCTAAATGTTTTTTTGGAAATATAAGTTTTCTGTTGTATATTGTGGTTGTGAAAAAAATGATGTAAAGTACAAACTTGTAAAACTATGAAAACAATAGCGGAACAAATCAACTGGGATTTCAATAGGAATGATAACTTGGAAATTCGGGACAAAAATCATAACCCAATTTACTTTGAAAATCGGAATGGGGATTGGTATAAATGGAGATATGATTCCAACAGAAATGAGATATATCTTGAAACTTTCAATGGAGATTGGTCAAAGCGGGAGTATGATTCCGAAAATAATCTAATTTACTTTGAGGATTCGCATGGAGATTGGTCAAAGTGGGAATTTGATTCAAACGGAAATCAAATCTACCACAAAGATTCGTATGGGTATTGGTCAACTCGGGAGTATGATTCTAACGGCAATAGTATCTACTTTGAGGATTCAAATGGTGTAATCAAAGACAACCGACCAAAACCCTATAAGGTCTAGATATGGAAAAAAAATGTAATTGTTGTAAAGAGATAAAGTCAATTAATCAATTCTGTAAAAATAAAAGATTTTTTGATGGGTTTAATAAATCTTGTAAAAACTGTAATAATGAACGTAGAAGAAAGGAAAATGGATCCTATTGGAAGCAACAGATAAAACAGGGAGGCAATAAATACTGTCCAAAATGTAGTACTGTAAAATCTATGGATGAATTTAGCAATGTAAAAAACAATAAAGATGGTAAGTTTGGTCTTTGTAAGAGTTGTAAAAGCAAATCAGATAAAATATATAGAGATAAGTTAAAAGAAAATGGTTTATATAAAGAAAGAAAAAAATCTGAGTATATTCGGAATATTGAAACATATAAAAAACAACAGAAAAATAAGGTTAGAGATTATAAAAAAGAATATTCTGATATAAGGAAGTCAGACATTAGAACCCTTAAATATTCTTTAAGAAATAGAATATACCAAGCCTTTAAGTATAGAAAGACTAATAAAGACAAATCAACATCAAAACTTTTAGGGTGTAGTTTTGAATGTGCGAAAAAACATATTGAGACAAAATTTGTTGAGGGTATGAGTTGGGATAATTACGGAATGTGGCATATTGACCATATAAAGCCTCTCGCAGAAGCAAAAACTAAAGAAGAATTAGAAAATTTATGTAATTATCAAAACCTTCAACCGCTTTGGAGTTTTGATAATTTAAGTAAGGGAGCAAGTTTTAATTACTTATAACTCGCCCATTTGTCCAATTTTACATCACCTGCCCACCAGGATTATGTTGTATTTGTGTAAGTAAGATTTGGAAATCTGAAAATTATTTTGTATATTATACTTATAAAGTAAAAAAACTATGGAATTTATATTTAAAACAGAAACACAAATTTTAACAAAAATAGATACCTCTCAAATGACAAGAGATATTCTAAAAGAAATTCAAAATACTTTTATGGATAAACCTATTAAAAAGTATGAGATAACTTTTAAAGAAGGAGTTGTTGTAAAGCAAATTGATAGGCTTGAAAATATTAAACCTGAGATGGTGTCGGCTATAACAGTTACAGTAGGTTAAAATTTAATTTGTATATTTTTAAGGTATGAAAACTATAACTATATTTTATGGATAAGTTATTTTTAGGTGATAATGGTTATATTGGTGGGGTATGTGATGGGCTTGGAAAATGGAGCGGTATCCCATCAATCCTTTGGAGAATAGGATTTTTATTTATATTCCCATACGCATTTTGGATATATCTAATACTTTGGGTTGGATTAAAAAAACAGGTTTAAAAAAAAAGAAATAAAACTATGAAAAATACAAAATTATCAGTATGGGATTTACCTTATCAATATGGTAAATTTTGGGTTGGTAAATTTACACAATATCACCAATGGGTTGATGAGGAAACCGCAGAGCTTATTCTTTTAGAATATTATAGTGGTGTTACGGATGGTGATAATTATTTCAGCTTAAATTAAAAAATATAAGTTATGGAAAAAGTAGTTGTTGATGGGATGACCAAGGTCTTAATACCCGATGGTTTTGGTTTTTATACTATAGGAACATCTCAAAAAAACTAATTGAATTAGTAGTAAAAATTTAATTATGATTAAACTAACCATTAGGGAACGATTAAAATGTTTGTTGGAATTGATTTTACTTTCCCCGTTCGTTATCTATTGTATTTGGAATATTTCTAAAAAAAATACACCCAACCCGAATAAAAAATAAAGTTATGATTAAAATAGATTTTGCGATACTATCATTTATAATGATGGTTGTTTTTGCGATATTCGTTATTACAACGCATTTGTATAAAAAGCATAATGATAAAAAATTGTAAATGAAAGTTGGTATTGTTATCCGTTCTATGGATGGTTCAATTTCATTTAAAATGATTGGTAATAAATTTTTATTTAATAACGAAGAATAAAACTATGGAAAAAAAATATCAGTTATTCAATGGCAACAATATAGATAAGTTGCGTGAGTTAGAAGATAATTCAGTAGATGCAGTAGTAACCGACCCGCCGTATGGTTTATCTTTTATGGGTAAGAAATGGGATTATGATGTACCGAGTGTAGAGTTGTGGGCGGAGTGTTTTCGGGTGTTGAAGCCAGGAGGCCATCTACTTGCCTTCGCAGGAACGAGGACACAGCACCGAATGGCGGTGAGGATTGAGGATGCGGGATTTGAAATCAGAGATATGATTGCGTGGGTGTACGGTTCAGGCTTTCCCAAGTCTATGGATGTGAGTAAGGCGATTGACAAGGCAGCAGGAGCGGAGCGGGGGGTGGTGGGGCAGCGTACATATTCAGCTCCTGAGATTAAGGGTAATTCATCAAATGGGTGGGGCATAAGTGGGCCAAAAAATGAAGGATTAGAACGTTTAAATGTTCCCATCACCGCCCCCTCCACCGAAGCCGTAAAGCAATGGGAGGGCTGGGGAACTGCCCTCAAGCCTGCGATGGAGCCGATAACGGTGGCACGAAAGCCGCTGATTGGCACGGTGGTAGAGAACATCCTGCAACACGGCACAGGTGCGCTGAACATCGATGAATGCAGGGTGGAAGGTGTTGGTGGTATGAAATGGGAAACACCTCGTGGTGGCATTTGGACCACAGACAGCAACGCCACTGCGAAGCTGGTGCAGAATGAGCAAGGCCGTTGGCCCGCCAACCTCATTCACGATGGTAGCGATGAGGTGGTGGGGTTGTTTCCGAGCAACGTAAAAGGCGAAATTGGCAGACAGGGAAGGACTAACGCAGGCAACTACGAGGCAAGCAGTTACAAGGTTGGCATAGTGACTGAAAATGGCATTAAAGATTCAGGCTCAGCCGCCCGCTTCTTCTATTGCTCAAAAGTAAGTAAAAGTGAAAGGAACGCGGGGTGTGATAATAAACACCCAACTGTCAAGCCTATTGACCTGATGAGATACCTATGTAAGTTGATAACACCACCCGGTGGAATAGTATTAGACCCGTTTATGGGTAGTGGTTCAACGGGGTGTGCTGCTTTATTAGATGGTTTTAAGTTTATTGGTATGGAGATGGATAATGAGTATTTTAAGATAGCCGAAGCAAGAATAACCCATTTTAACCCATCAGACTTTTGGTGAAAATATGGGGATAAAAACCATAATGATAAAAAATTCTAAATGAAAGTTGGTATTATTGGTAGTAGAAACTTCAAAGATTACAAATATTTATCTGAAAAACTTGATGATATTAAATCAGAAGTTAAAGTTGTGATTAGTGGTGGCGCTCCGGGTGCTGACAAATTGGCTGAAAAATGGGCGATAGAACATAAAAAATTACTCACAATATATCCAGCTGATTGGATAAATTTAGGTAACTGCGCCGGTTTTATTCGTAATGCTGATATCGTAAAAAACTCTGATATGATAATCGCTTTTTGGGATGGTAAAAGTAAAGGGACAAAACACACAATTGATTTGGCCAAAAAAATGGGTAAACAATGTAAAATCATAAATGTATGATGAATCCAAAAGAACAAATCACCAAAAAACCAAAGGAATTAAAAGAGCAGTATGAAAACAAGTGGAATGAGGGGTTACAAATGGTAAAGTGTCCACTAAATTGGACACTTTTGGGCAAAAATGTGGATAAATTTAATGATAATTTAATATTGAAAGCTTGGAAATATGGGTTTTCTGTAGTATCTTTACTTTGTAAGTTAATGAGAGATATGAAAACCAACCTGATGTGTTTATTGCTTGTTTACCTTTTCATCGTTGATGAACCTTGTAGGGTAAACCTGCTTAAAGAGCCTGTTCAAAGATTTAATACCGAATTAGTATCCTAAACAATTTAAACCCCTATATTATGACAAAATTTTCAGTTAGTATTCACGGTTCTTCTTACGAACTCCCGTTGAAAGCAATCCGTACTAAAACCTACGGCCCTACTAAGGGTAGTAAGTATGTGTATGTGAATCCCCCCACCGCCGGTCTTTTGGTGAAGCAGTTTGTTAAACGAAATTTTCCAAATGTGTTGTGCCGTGTGGCATCCAGTTCCTTTTCGGGTGGTAACTCCCTCCGTGTGTATGTATGCACCAAATTAGGCGCTCCAATTGACTCTTATTCTTTCAAAACGATTTCTGATTTTGTGGATATGTGGGAGTATGGTAAATTCAATGGAATGATTGATATGTATGAAAACTATGAAAATAGTGGTGGTTTTTCCGATGATGGATTGGAGATGGAGGCGGGTGTTAAATACGCATTTACTGAAAACCAACCCCGCTTTGGTACTGTAGAGTGGGTTGTGAATGAGGTTCGAAATGGAAGAACTTTTAGTGATACTGTAAAGTATGTGGATGATAAGGTAGCCGAAAAAGCTAAGGTTGAATTGGCGCCCTATATGTGTAATATTTCAGCTTAAAAAAAATAAATTATTTTATATGAAACAATTGAATTGCCCCCCCTGTACCACTATTGAAGATTTTATGGGTGTATTAACATCCCAACTGAATGAGTATTACAATGCTCAATTCGGTAGGACGGTAGTTGATATAAAGTTAAATACCGGATCTAAATTCCATAAAATTGTAGTAAACAATTCTGTGTGGGGGTTTATCGCCCGTAATAATGGTGTATTAAAAGGTAGACCTTATCTTAGAGGTGATTTGTTAAAAGCAGCAACTCGTCATCAACCCGCCGCAATTAGTCGTGGAAATGTTACTGAAGGTTGTAATTATACCCCGTATGGACCAAATTATTTAAAATAAAAATTATGATAAAGAAAAAACCAACCAACCGCAATTTAGAAATTGATTTGACCGGCCCTCAAGGAAACGCATTCTTTCTTATCGGAACTGCACGAAATTTGGCCAAACAACTTGGTAAGGACTCAAAAGAAATTACTGATAAGATGATGTGTGGTGATTATGAAAACCTAGTTAAAATCTTTGATGAAGAGTTTGGTAGTATTGTTACATTATATCGTTAATAAAAAATAAAGGTTATGAAACTAAAAATCACACCATTTGATGTATTTTACTATTTAGTAGTAGGTTTCTCATCATTAGTAATTTTATTTTGGGTTGTTCTACTCATTCTTAAAAGTATTTTATTATTAGTCTAAAGGAATCGTTCTTGTAGCTCAGCAGGTTAGAGCAACTGACTCATAATCAGTTGGTCGTAGGTTCGAGCCCTACCAGGAACACTAAAGTATGAAAAAATAAAAATGGCACTTTTAATCGGAATGTTTCTGATGCTTTTAGCACAGATACTCACTTTTTATCAACTACAAGGTCAGATAAAATACCAATGGTTTAAAGATAACTATTGGGTTATTGTATTAATGGGTATTCCAATATCAATAATGTATATGGAATCGGTTCGGCAAATTATTAACTATTATGGTGGATTACTTTGGCCATCTCGTCTTATTGGTTTTGGTATTGGGGTAGTGGTTTTTGCTATACTTTCACAATTACTTTTTGGGGAGAATTTAACCACAAAAACAATGGTGTGTTTAATCTTATCGGGGGTTATTATACTGATACAAATATTTTGGAAATAAAAAATCAATATTTATTTATATAAACAATTTAAAAAAATAATTTTATTATCAAAAAGTGAAAATTTACTTTGATCATATAAAAGGCTTTGGAAAAATCAGTAATATAGAAGTTATAGTTAATTGCGCTTATGGTATATTAGAATCTAATGAATCTTCTATAGATGCATTAAAACAGGGATGGATTCCTTGGAAAGGAAAATGGTATAATGAAAGGAGTACCCGAATAGATTTAAATAAGTACTTCCCATCAAAGACTACTAGAAAAATATCAAAGAAAATTATTACACAAATAGGTAATCTATCTACCAAAAAAGAAGAATATTTAGAACTCTATGAAAAGTATTGTGAGTATCATAGGTTTAAGCGTGATATTGATTTATTATCATTTAAAGATTGTTCGGTTATAGAATACTGGAATGGTAATCTGATAGGGATTAGTTTATATAAAGTTTTTGAAAATCAGTTTGTAGCATATCAGTTTATATGGGACTATGTTGAACCTAAATTATCTCTTGGTACTGTAGCTCAAATGTATGAATGTGAGACAGCAAGAGCATATGGTTGTGAATATGTATATTTATTGGGAGGATATGAGAAATGTTGTTTATATAAATCTAACTATTCTGGATTTGAGTTTTGGACCGGTGAAAAATGGTCAACCGATATAGAGTTGTATAATTCACTAATAGAACGGGATGAAAAAATTAAAATAGAATTATGAAAATCTATGAACCTAAAAATAGGGTAGAAGTAACAACCCCAAAGGGACCAGGAGTCATTTGGTTGGTTACAGAATATGGATATGAAACCGACACAATCTATACGGTGATAATAAATGAAACCGGCGAATTCTGGCAATATGTTCATAAAGATATACGTGCAAAAAATAACATTACATTCAACAGAGATATAAAATAAACAGCGATAAATAATTATGTATAAATTAGAAGATGTAAATAGTGGTCGGGTTTGGGAAGCCGAATCGGCCAAATGGGCCCAAAGAGATTTGCGGGGTGGTATAAAAAATTGGCAAGATGGTGGTCCGCATATAGGTAATATACTCGTTCTTGATTTTGAGTATTCAGATGGTATGGGTTTATTCTATTCTTTTTGTTCTGATAAGATAACTGAAATCATAAATTGGAAAGATGGAAATATTCATTTTAAAACCGAAGGTGAAAAGGAATATAAATTATCTTTTAAACTTTAATAATGAACTGGACTGAATATTTTTTAAAAATTGCTGAAGTAGTAAAATTAAAATCCAAAGATAAAAATACCCAAATCGGTGTAGTATTAGTTGGGGATAATAATGAAATTATATCTACTGGGTATAACTCATTCCCACGGGGGATTGATGATAATGTTAAAGAAAGACAGGATAGACCTGAAAAATATTATTGGTTCGAACACGCCGAAAGAAATGCAATCTACAATGCAGCCCGAATAGGTGTATCCACTAATGGAGCAAGAATGTATATGACTTGTGGAATACCTTGCGCAGATTGCGCTAGAGGTATTATAAACGCTGGGATTAAGGAAATATGGGTGTTGGATGGGGGTTCTAATCAGTTAAAATGGGAAGAAAGCGCGGAACGAAGTATTAAAATGTTTGAAGAAGCGGGGATTGGTGTTTTTTATTACATAAAAGACTTTGATAATTGAACAATTATTTGTATATTATATAAAATTAAATCGGAGTAGATTATGAAAGAATATTATTTTTATTTCAAAACGGATAATAAAATGGAAGCACTTAGTAAAGCAAGAGCAGAATCATTAGAAAAAGCGGTTCAGTTTTTTTGTGAAACTAAAAAAATGAAAGTATCCCAATTTAATGAATTATTTAATGTATCCGAAGTGGTAAGAAAAAAGGTAGTTAATAAATAATAATAATGCCTCGGTGGCGGAATATTCCGGTCCGAGGTACAAAAAGAAAAACTAAATATAATATTTTAATCTCTGCGCCCGTAGCTCAGTTGGATAGAGCAACAGCCTTCTAAGTTGTGGGTCAGGGGTTCGAATCCCTTCGGGCGTACTAAAATAAAAAATAATGAGTATAAAATACAAATTCAAAAAACTGCAGGTATGGTTTAGGCGTGGATTGGTTAAGAATGAACCCCATACTAAGCGAGAACTTTTAACAAAACGGGTTTTAATCCGATTAATGTCTAATCCAAAAACGCATTATTTAATGACCCCATCGGGTAGATATTATGTTCAGACGGATGATAAACAATATACCTTAATACTACAAAATAATATGGTTAAAGTTTCTAACCATTATTACACTTTTGAATTTACTATTAGTTCATTTTTATCAAATGAATTGATTGAGTTGGTTGAAAGGGCGATTGAGAAAGAACGTGGTAAAATGGAAGAAGAAATGTTTAAAACGGAAATAAACATGCTTAATGATATTTTATTAAAAAAATAATTGTATTTATTTGTGAAAAAATTTGGAAATATGAAATTTCTTTTGTATATTGTGTAAAATTTAAAACAATTTAATTATGAAAAACATCTTTTTTATGGTAATGGTGGTTGTATCACTTACGGCCTGCACCAACAACGCTGAGCAAACCGATGAATTGGTTACTGAACCAGTTGATTCTGCTGTTGTAGATTCTACTCAGGAGTTTTCGCCCGCTGTAGATAATACTACTACCGCACAATAGTAGTTTTTTCAGCACATCCCCTTAGTGGGGATACTTGCGGGTATCGTATAATGGTATTACATTCGCTTTCCAAGCCTATGACGGTGGTTCGATTCCATCTACCCGCTCAACAAAACAAACTATGAGTTATTTAGGACAGGTTATTTATGTAAACGATGGGATGTTTCAGGTCTATCGCACAATAAAAGAAGAACCAAATCTAAATGTAGATTTCATAAAACAATATTGGGAATGTAGCCATACTTTTAAAAAGGATGGTTTGTTATTTTTTTGTAGGGAAATAGTATCTATACCATTTGAAGAAATTATTGATGAAGATGGAAACCCTATGCCCATTTCATAACGGGTTAAGAAAAAGTATGGGTTTGGGGTTGAACCCAAAGACACCCCATTTGGGGGTAAATCAACTGTCCAATAAATTGGACACTTTTCCATAAAAATGTGGATAACTTTTTGAAAAAAAGCTTGGAAATTTGCTTTTTTATACTTATCTTTAAGTATTAAATAATTATTGATATGAGTAAAACCAAAAGAGACAGGAAATTGCTTGATTTTAACGGCAATTGGAGTTCAGGAGAGGCTGCACACCATATCGGTAAGAAAATGACAGAAAAGGTGGTCCCCTCATCCAAATCGTATTCAAGAAAGGACAAATCTTGGTTAAAAGATTTAACGCAAATTTAATATAGAAAGCTTGGATATTTGCTCCCTCTGTAGTATCTTTATATTGTAAGTTAATTCCTCCTATATGAAAAAATATAAAAAGAACAAATCTTATTATTCCGACTATTGGTTGGATAAATCTATATTCGCCCCAATCACATATCGTGGTGTTTATGCTGTTGGTAGTGGTGGTGCTGTTGATGCGCATCAAGTCAAAACTAATGACCTTGTTAAGTTGGCCTCTTATAAACGGGCCATTTCTAACTTTGTGAGAATTGTAACAAATAAACCCATTCCGGTCAAATTTTCTACAGGTGCTCAATCCTATACTGATGGGAATAATGTTGTAATTTCTTCAAAGATGGATGATGCTGAATTTGACCCGGCGGTAGGGTTGGCTCTCCACGAGGGTTCGCACATCAAACTTACCGATTTTGGTATTCTTGAAAAGTATTTCAAAATCTCCGCTATAGCGATACCACCCGTTATTGCTAATCGTATTTCCAAAATGCCGGAGGTATCTGAATCTGATATATTGGTTGTTCGTACATTGAAAAAGTATATGTTTCAATACCTAAAAGATATTCTCAATATTGTTGAGGATAGGCGTATTGATAATTATATTTATAACACAGCTCCTGGTTATCGTGGGTACTATCACTCTATGTATGATAAATACTTTAATGATAGTGTTATTGATAAGGCTTTGGTATCTGATGAATACACTACCGAAGATTGGGAATCTTATATGTTCCGACTTTGTAATATTACAAACAAACATCGTAGGTTGGGTGCTCTTAAATCTTTACCCACTATTTGGAATTTGTTGGATTTGAAAAACATTGAACGATTAAAAACTACTACTGATAGTTTGGATTTGGCTTCAGAAATTTTCTTAACTATTTTTGATGCAGTTTATATTGAACCTACTGAAAAGGATAATCAATCTTCATCCGGTGATAGTAATGATTCATCTTCAGGTGATTCTGATGGTTACTCGCCAATGACAGGTGATTTTGATTCACCTCAAACGGGTGGTGGTTCTATGAAATCTGATGGTAATGGTGACCCTTCTGATGGTGATTCTTCGGATGGTGATTCTTCGGATGGCGATTCTTCGGATGGTGATTCTTCGGATGGTGATTCTTCTAATAATAGTGCTGGTGGTTCTGGGAACACTCTTTCACCCTCTCTTAAAAACAGACTTAATAACGCTATCAAAAAGCAGAAGAATTTTTTGAATGGTGATATTTCTAAAAAGAAAATGAGTAAGGGTGAATCTTCCATAGTAAACGCTTTGGAGGAATCTGATGTAGTTTTGAAAAGTGTATCTGCTGAAAGTCGCCGGTGGGGTGGTGGAGTTCAAAAAACAAATTGTTATTTAGTTAAGAAGCTAACTCAATCGTTGATTGAATCTCAGGCATTTGCTATTACTACTAATTATACCCGCCACTTTGATGAGAATCAAAAATATATTGATAAAGGTATTACATTGGGTATATTATTAGGTAAGAAGCTTAAAACGCGTGATGAGAATCGTAGTTTGGTTACACCCCGTCTTAAATCGGGTAAGATATCATCCCGAATGTTACACGAGGTTGGGTTTGGTAATTTCAATATATTTGAAAAAATTCAAACCAATTCCGTAAAGCCAATCACTCTTCATATTTCAGTTGATGCTAGTGGTTCAATGGGTGGAAAAAAATGGCGTAATACACAAACCGCTGTGGTTGCTATCGCTAAGGCCGCTTCGATGATATCAAATATCAATGTGGTTATTAGTTACCGAAGCACTTATGATAATGGTGCTTCAGTTCCGCTGATTGTAATCGCTTACGATAGTAGGGTTGATAATTTCTCAAAGATTAAGAGCATGTTCAAACATTTAGTCCCACACGGTACAACGCCCGAAGGTTTGTGTTATGAGGCGATTATGGGTGAGATTTTGAAAACCAAAGATAATTCAGAAAAATACCTAATTAACTTTTCGGATGGTATGCCTACATTTGAAAATAAGGATATGAGTTATGAGGGTGATATTGCTATTAAACACACCGCCGACCAGGTTAATAAATTAAGGATGGGTGGTGTTAGTGTTCTATCTTACTTTATTAGTGAGTATGGTTTTGATAGAATGCGTAGCACATCCTACGCTGATGACTTTAATCGGATGTATGGTAAGGATGCGAGGTTCGTTAATGTAAATGAGGTGATGGACTTGGCTAAGACATTAAATGGTAAATTTGAGGTGGGTGTCCAATAAAATGGACACTTTTCCCTCAAATGTGGATAAGTTGTGGATAAAATTAATGATAATTTAATATTGAAAGCTTGGATATTTGCTCCCTCTGTAGTATCTTTATATTGTAAGTTAAACCCCTATATATGAAAAACCAAAGATTCGTTTTCGGTACTATCGTTCAAAGTAACGGTGTACTAATGTTCCAAGATTCAAATGGAGCAATGTTCAACATCCCAGCTCTTAATGAGAAGGGGACTTCCCTCTACCGCAGGGCTCTTCAGGCTTCTAAGCGACCTGATAAATTCCGATTCAAAATTAGGGTTAAGGGTTCGTTCACTTCTGGTGAGCTTTGTTTTGGTCGTGTTCCTGCTTCTAAAGCAACCGATACCACCCCCGTTACAAACTTCACCAAACCAAATGGTGGGTTGGAGCAATACGCTGTGGATTCGGTTCGTAAACCTACCGTGACTATGGTATCAACTCCGGCTCAAATCGCCGCTCCGGTGGTTATGCCTGAAAATGTTTTGAACTTCATTCACACCGAAGCTGCGGGGTTAAAACCAAAGATGTTGTTTATGCCGGAACTGAAATGGAAATATTTAATTCGTAACATTCTTCGTGGTAAAAACATTATGATGACCGGTGCTGCTGGTTGTGGTAAAACGATGGCTGCTAAAGCTGCCGCGTGTTCAATTGATGGGTACTCTACCTTTATCATCAACTTGGGTGCTACTCAAGACCCCCGAACAACGCTGATTGGTAATACCCAATATGACACCACCAAAGGTACGGTGTTTAATCAATCACCTTTTGTGAAGGCAATCCAAACGCCAAATACGGTGGTTGTATTGGATGAGATTACTAGGGCTCACCCCGAAGCGTGGAACATTCTGATGACGGTTCTCGATCCAGGTCAACGCTACCTTCGTTTGGATGAAGCCGCTGATGCTCCTACTATCAATGTGGCTGATGGTGTTTCCTTTATTGCCTCTGCTAATATTGGTAATGAATATACCGCCACCCGACTGCTTGACAGGGCTATCTTAGACCGATTTACGATTATTGAAATGGATTCTCTGAATAAGGATGAGGAATCTACTTTGCTTGGTATGATGTATCCTTCGGTATCTTCGGAGGTGTTGGGTAATGTGGCTGAAATTACAACGATGACCCGTAATGAAATTTGTAGTGAATCACCCAAACTGACCAACTCCCTCTCTACTCGTACTGCTGTGGAAATTGGTTCGCTACTCTATGATGGATTTAGTTTGACTGAAGCCGCTGAGATTGCTATCTATCCCTTCTTTGATAATAGTGGTGGGGCTCAATCGGAGCGTGTGTTTATGAAGCAGTTCGTTCAAAAGTTTGTAAAAACTGGTGAAGAAAACCTATTCAATACTGAAGATACTACTGCTGTTAATAATCCGTTTTAATTTATATGGGGTATAATAAGTTCAAATGGTGGAGAAAAGGGGCTCGTAAGAAGCCCCTTTCTTTTAATGCGCATCTTTACGATAAGATTGTGAATGGTGATTTTGATTTATCAGAATTTTTCCAACAGGCTTTAGAGGCTAGAAAAAAAGCAAATCGTGCATATGAACTTGCCTATAAAAAGTATGGTGGAAATTCTAATTCAGATAGGTGTGAGTTTGCTAGGGATGAAGGTAGGATGGATAGAGTTCGTGCTTTAAAGCTTGAATTTGAAGGTGAGTTAGATGAGATTCGTATATTAAATTCACTTCGGACCGAACTACAAAAAAAGTTTGGTGTTGATGTGTGGGATGAAATGATGAACGAATCTCCAATGGATTTAGATGAACTATATAATTATTACTATCAAAAATCAATTAATAAATAATAAAGATGAAAACCTCAGATGAATTAAAAAAGTATAAAAAAAATCATCATACTAGATATAATCAATCTACATTTGTAGGGCCTGTTAGAGCGTGGGGTAGACTTAAAGCTCGCAAAAGG
>Ga0194121_10004298_pt1 | contig 20774 bp, 20 predicted proteins | sample TA2MahCa50mmetaG_FD_148609 | JGI IMG/M metagenome (GOLD analysis project Ga0194121, IMG submission 148609) | Freshwater microbial communities from Lake Tanganyika, Tanzania - TA2015020 Mahale Deep Cast 50m | ecosystem: Environmental > Aquatic > Freshwater > Lake | place: Tanzania: Lake...
TGCGGAGCCGGCTCGAGGGCCGGCTCGCGGGCCGGCTCGCGGGCCGGCTCGAGGGCCGGCCGCGGTCAGCCGCCTGGGGGGGCGCGCATCCTGCCCCCAACGGGGGCACGTTGGGCGAACGAAAACACCCTGCTCAAGGCGCCAGCGCTGCGGCCAGCAGGCGCCAACCGAGGAAGAGCAGCACGCCCAGCCCGCACTCGAGCAACGGGTGTCTCCAGTGGATCGGCGCACCACAACATGCACTGCGGCCCCGCAGCCACAGGAAGTTCAGGATGGGGAGGTTGCTGTGCCAATTCGGGATCGGAGCGCCGCAGTTCTCGCACCAGCAGCGCCACCAATCCCCCACGGCTCCCTGAACGTGCAGCCGACTTCCAATCGTGATCAGGCTCCCCGCCAGGAGGACACACCCGTAGAGACCGAGCCCTGTGCCGAGCCAACTCACTGGAGTACCAGGTTGGCCTCGGTTTCCGTCCTCTCGATCAGGACCTCGCGCTGGGCTGACCTGCGCGCATCCCCACCCTTGCGCTTGTTCGAACCCAGCAGGTAGGTGCGACCTGGCTCGAGGCCGTCGAACCTGTAGACACCGCGCGTGTCCGTGCGGGTGGTGAGGAACGACTTGGAACCCGTGCTGGTACTGCCCTGAATGTACACGCTGGCATCCGTCGCCGGCGACCCATCGGCCTCGAAGATGGTGCCTCGTAGGGTGACAGACGCGAGCAGGTTCAAGTCAACTCGCACCGGACTGGCCCCGTCGATGTGCACGTCGCGCCGTTCTTCGACGAAGGACGCCTGGCGGAGCAGGAGACTGTACTCACCCGGCCCGAACCCATGGAGCTCATAGCTGCCATCCTCCGACGTGGTCGCCGTGGCGACCTGCCGAGCGACCTGCCGGGCCACCCGTCGGGTCGAGCCTTCCGCAGCTGCACTTGGCGTCGAGTTCGGCAGGGCCCACAAACACACCGTCGCACCTGCCGTCGGCTGGCCCGTGTCCTGCACTCGTACGATTCCGTGCAGTCGGCATGAAGGCTCGAGGAGGACGGCCAGACTTTCCCCTGAACCATCGAGAGTCACCCAACTCGCAACCCGTCGTGAGGCGTAGCCCGTTGCACGGATCTCGATGGACCAGGGCCCGGGCACGAGTCCTTCCAGTCGGAAACGGCCATCGGCCGAGCGAACCTCAAAGGTCTGGAGCGCCAGGGCACGCGAGTAGGCATCCGCGCTTTCGAGTTCGCTCCGAGGCGTGATCTCGAACGCGGAGATCGGCAGCAGCGTCTGCGCGTCCGACACGTGTCCCTGCACGACCGAAGCGGGCTGCAGGACCAGTTCGATGTCTTGGAGTTCCGAGGGATCCGCGTTCAGGGCGGTCGGCGCGTAGCCGGCGGCGTGGACTTGTAGGAAGACGGGCTCGCCCGCGAGGGCCTCGAACTCGAAGTCGCCCTGCGCATCGGTGGTGAATTCCCGCAGCCGTGCGCCGCTAGAAACCCAGATCCACGCGCCAGTGACGGCGCCTCCGGAGGGATCTCGAACGCTCCCACCGCAAGACACGAGCCGTCGCAACGCGGCCGCGATGCGCACTGGAGCTCGGACGTCCGTGACCTCGACTTCGACTTGGAACGCGCCGAGCGTCGCATGCTCGATTTCCAGGCGCCAGATGCCGAGGGTGCCGAGCCACGCCGCGAAACTCCCGTCGGCTCCCGAGCGCGACTCGAACGCCGGTGTCGAAGCGCCGGTCGCGACGCCGTCCCGCAGCAGCCAGGCGCGGACGTGTGCACCGCAGACCGGCTGTCCCTGCAGGTCCGTGACCGTGCCATGGACGTTCGCCTCGGCGGGGAAGCGCACGACAAGCCGCTCGGCCACCGCCGAGGACTCGAGTTGCACGTCCTCGACCGTCATCGTTCCCAAGTCCCGGCGTCGGACGGTCAGGGAATAGCGACCGGCGGGGAGGTCGATCAGCGTATCGACCGTTCCATCGACGTCGACGAGGACGACCTCGTCCCGGCCGGAGAACGACGTGCTAGCCGCATCTCCAGAGCTCACGCACAACTCCGCTCCCGTTGCCGGATGTCCTGCCGGATCGAGTGCCTGGCCCCGAACGCGCGCCCGCGGCAGCGCGCGCACCTCGGCGGAATGGCCGACCTCGAGTTTCGCTGCCGTCGTGACATGGGTCGATGAACTGAAGGACCAAGTCCCGGCTTGCTCGCTCCGAGCGCGAAGGCTGAAACGGCCTTCCTCATCGGTTCGCCCCGCGATCGTCTGCTCGGAAGGGCCTCGGATGCTGGCGGCTTGGATCGGGAACCGCGTGTCGGAATCCAACAGCACTCCGTGCAGCAGCGCACCGGGCTCGAGCACGAGGTCCACCGCGCCGGTAGCGCGGGCTTCGACGGTGTGCCATGCGAACGCACCCTCGCTGTCGGCCTCGATCTGCACGTCTTCTTCCGGCAGCCCGTCGACCACGAACGAGCCATCCACCGCGGAAAGTCGTTCGAGCCTCCAAGAAACCGTGTCCAGCCCACCCTTCCAGCGGGTCGAAGGTCCCAGCAGCAGCCGGGCACCGGCGGCGGGCCTTCCGTCGTTGAATCGAACGGTTCCCGACAGGCTCCAGCTCGAAACGAGCTTCACGACGAAATCATGAATCCGGCCTGCCTCCAAATGAATGTGCGACAGCGTCCTCGGCGTGCAGCGTTCGCTGCGCACCTCCAGCCGGTATTCGCCGGGCGGAAGTCGAGCGAGTTGTGCGCCACCGGTCGAATCCGTGCGTGCGGAGAATCGCGCGGCTTGGGCAGCCTGAGAGAGTTCGGCTTCGACCAGGGCATCGCTCAGGACCCTGCCCACTGCATCCATGACGGTCACTTTGATCGACGCCGTTTCGGGAGTCACCCACGCCTCGGGGGACGGCGCGGCCGAATCGGGGCTCGCTCGTTGGCCGGCATCGGACCCTAGATCGAGGCGGGTTCCGAGCCCCTGCTCCGAGTCGGTCGGCAGGGCGTGCCCCGTCGCGAAGGGGTGCTCTGGATCCGTGGATCGAAGCGCGATCATCGTCGCCAGCACGGCAACGCACAGGGAGCCTCCCGCGAGCAGCGCTATTTGGCTTCGAGGCTTGCCCATAGGACCTCCGTCCATTGTGTGACGTCGGCGTCGTCGAGGACGCCCGACTTGAGGAGAACACGTCCTTGCGCGTCCAGAAGGAAGGCCTGTGGCGTGCTGTCGAATTGCTCCGCCGTGCGTGCTTCGAACTGCGAAGCCGGGACGGCTTCATTCACAGCCACGAGTCGGCCGCGCAGGCCATGTCGGGACAGGAATTCCCGAGACAGATCCGTCGGTGCCATGCTCACGAACAACACGTCGACGGGCAGCGGCGACGCTTCGGCCGGATACACGACCTCGAGCAGCCGACGGAGATTGGGGGCGTTTTGGTCGCACACCGAGCAGAACGGCGAGACGATGAACACCAGCGCGGGCTCACCGAGCACCGGCCGAGTGGTCAGGGGCGCACCGGACTCGTCACGCCCCGTGACTTGCGGGAAGAGCGCACGATCGTCGATGGCGAGGCGCGGTCGATGGGGCAACCAAGATCCGAAGTCGCGGGCGACCTCGTGGAACGACGTGGACAGGCAACCCAAGGTCAGCAGTCCCACGCGAGCCAGAAGGCGCCCCTCGTCGCGATTCATCGGGTCATCTCGGTCTGGAAACGGCTGCGCGCGTAGCCTGCGACACCCGCCAATACGACGACGGCCAGCACCACAGCCCAATTGACTTCCGACCACCAACGATGATGGCCAGAAGCGCTCACCTGCTGGTGGACCCTCGAGATCCAGATACCCGCCACCTCCAAGGAACGTTGGCCTTCCGGTGCCCCTGGCTTGGGGGCCAGGAACGCGATCAAGCCCAGGCAGCCGATGAAGGCCGCGACCGTCCACGTGAACACACGCGACACGACACTCCAATCATTGCGCGTCATGAGAATCTCCTTTGACTTGTGACTCGAATGCTCGTCTCCCTGTCCACAAGAGGACGCCGTCGTCCATGGGAGGTACGAGGTACACTACGTGAACGAGCAGCGGTGCGGCAACCCAACCCGGGATCGAAAGCGGCCCGGCGAGCGACCAGAGCAGGGCTCCACAGCCCGCGGCCAGCACAGGGCCCGCGAGAGCGAAGCACCGCGCTGAGCGCGGTGTCGACAAGGGGGCTGCGATGAAGACTCCTCCACGCGAGCCGACGGCGTAGGCGCGTCCGCACAACCAACGTGCGGCGAGGATGTGCCCGAGTTCGTGCAGCACGAGACCCGCGAGGCACGCCGCCGCCGCGAGGAGCACGAACGGTGTCATCAGCGCGGAGACCCAGGCCAGAATCGCTGCGGCTGACATCCAGCCCAGCGCTGCACTCGGTCCCGAGCGCAGATAGCTCAGGATCGCTCTCACCACACCCGCGGTCGAGTCTGACAGGTCGAGCGTTCCGAGCGAGTGTCGCTGGCAGACAGGCGGATCGCCGGTGGACTTGCCGCCCCGCGTCCACGACGGCAGCCACTGCAACGCCGGGCGCCGGAAGTTGACCAAATGAGCCTGATTGAGGCCCAGCAGGATGGGGCCGGCATCCGGCCAACTCTCTTCCAGCTCGGCAACGGATCGGGAGCCGTCGATCGCGCTCACGAATTGGACCAACTCCTCGTCGAGCAGCAGGCCCGTGCGCGTCACGTCGTCGTGGAGCACGCGGTCGCGCAGCTCGACATCGTCGGCCAGCCCCGGCTGCCAGCCGCTCCAGGACCGTCGAGGCTCAGCGCGCGAGACCATAGGTCCTCACAGCCTTGCAGGCTCCCACCAACACCAGCCCGCTGAGGGCACCGGCGACGAGCACTTGAACGAAGCTGCGCGACCGAGCGCCCTCGAGCCACTCGTGAGCTGGAAGCAGCACGAATGCGAGGCAGATCACCAGCACGAAGATCGCCAGCATCGACGTCGACACCGCTCCCAGACCGGCGCGCATGCGACGAGGATCCACGGGCACGAGCACGCCCGCGACGAAACACGCCGCGCACGCCAGCACGAAGATGGCGAGGATCACGCTCGCACCCGGTGGCAGGAGCGGCCCGTCGAAAATCACGCTACCGGCCAAGGAGCTCAACAGGCATTGCAGACCGGAGAAGCACACTGCGGCGAAGAACTTGCCCCACAGCACGTCCGCGTGAGCCAAGGGCGCAGTCGTGAGCTGCCTTCCTCCGGCGAAGGTCAGGCCGAAGGAGAGCGTGGCAAAGAACGCCCAACCGATCGGCATGAGGTAGTGGGCGAAGCCCTGAAATCGCCCGCTGTCGATCGGCGCACCGATCTGCTTGGCCTCGGCACCCGCCTCGCCAGCGCAGAAAACGAACGCCACGATCCAGAAGAGCTGGAGCAGGACAGCCAAGGCCAAGCCCTGACGTTCTCGGCACCACAGCCTCAGATCCAAGGCACAGCTGGTGCGCCAGCTCGTACCCCCCAGCCTCCACTCCCGCGGGCGGCGAGCGATCCCGGCTCGAGGGGTGCAGCGTAGCGACTCGCGCAGGAGGCAGGCGGCGAGCGTCACGCCGGCCAACAGCGATCCCGTCCAAAGCATCTCGACCGGCAGGAGGCTCGATCTCGAACCGACCACGATGGCGCCCATTCCTGCCAGCGCCGGCGCCGGGAGGTCCCGCACCCACAGCGCCGCTAGGGTCGCGAGCGCCGCCACGGCCAGTGCCGCCACCGTGGTCATGACCAGGGGCGCACCGCGCAGGCGTGTGCGCCGCAGCGCATGGTCCAGGATTCCCCGCAGCGCATGCTCCAGAATTCCAGCGAGTGCGAATCCCAGGGCCGACGCCGACCACAAGAGCACGAAGCTCGCGGCGACGATTCGAAACACGGTCGGACCCTCCAGCCCGAGCCAGTCCGCCAAGGCCCTTCCCGTCGGAAGCGCGAGCCCCAGAGCCAGACTGGCGGACGCGATGTGGTACGGAACGCGCCACGCCATCCTCACCCAGGTCGAAGAACGCGCCGCGACCTCGAGTACGTCAGGCACTCGCGCTCCCGCGAAATCGGCGGCCGCACCCAAGGCGTGAAACGCCGCCATCAGCGCCGCGGCGGACAACATCCACCGCACGGCTTCAGACGCGGGATCGCTCGCGACCGTCGACCGCAGGTGCACGAGGAACGTGCGCTCCACGAACCACCCCATGAGGACCGCGAGCGCCAACGTGGAAGGCAGGACGAGCGCAGCATGACCCTGTCCATCGATGCCTGAGTTCAGACTCCTCCAAGTGTTCTTCAGGCCTGCCACGACGAGCAGCGACCAAGCTCTTGCCTGCTCGAGGGCCAGGTGCACGTCGACTCTAGTGGGCATGGCTCCGGCCTTCGGAGGCTTGTGCCAGGTGTCCGCCTTCAAGCCAGGCGTTCGAGGGACGCAGGTCGACGTAGAGGGCAGGCTGATGTGTCGCGACCAAGTTCACCCTGCGGACGCTCGAACGCCGCCGGAGCGTCTCGATCAGGGTCGTGGTCGCCCGAGCATCGAGCCCAGCTTCGGGTTCGTCGAGAAGCAACAGCTCCGGGTCGTGGATCAACGCGGCCGCGATGGCCACGCGCTTGGTCATTCCGTGTGAGCAGTGGTCCAGAGGAACGTGGAGGATCTCGGTGATGCCCCACTGTTCATTCAGCGTTCCGAGTCGGTCGCGCAGCTTGTGCTCGGAAATCCCCTGCAGGCGGCCCATCAACCACAGGTACTCGCCGACCGAGAGTCGCAAGTCGATCGGGTGCACGTCCGGCGCGTACCCCAGATGCCTGCGGGTTTCCGCCTGCGCTGGCGAAGTGCCGCGCGGACCGACGCGGACCGTTCCGCCATCAGGGCACAGCACGCCAGCGAGAATCGAGAGCAGCGTGGATTTTCCAGCGCCGTTGCCGCCCATCAAGAGCCAAGTCTCGCCGGCGAACGCGCTCAGGCTCACGCTCTCGAGCACTTGCGTCTTGCCCAGACGCACCGACACCCCAGCCGCCTCCAAGAGCGGCACAGCCTGTTTGCCGGGCAACAGGCCGGGTTCTTCGACGATCGGCGACCGGGGAATGCTGGTCGTGTGTCCGAAGAACTGGAGGAGGCTCATGGGTTGGGTTGCAGGTTGTCGGGGTTGCAGGTTGTCGGGGTTGCAGGTAGTTGGGCCCTCCACCGACTGGAGGGGACCCTTCGCGGTCACGAGTGCGTCGGGCACTCGATTCGAGGGATGAGGCGCACGCCTCATCCCTCCGTGGTCAGCCAACCCAGGTCAGTTGGGAACCTGCTGGACATTGCGCAGGCGCGGGTCGGGAACGCAGTCAAACGCGCAGGACGCCCACAGGGCGCCGCAAATTCCCGAGTCGCACTCGTAGTTCTCGATGTGCTGACCCTTGGGGCAGGTGGCGCTCGCCGCGCACGCGGCACAATAGGCCGCCGCACCCGCGATGCACAGCGCGCCCGCCCCAAGGACGACGGGCACGGCCCAGCCCTTCACGATGCCGCGGCGCAGCTTCGACAGGGCTTCCAAGTTCAATGCGATCGACTTCGGCATGGTTGACTCCGGTTGGGAGAAGAGAAGCAGAAACGGAACGAGCGCCGGCACATGACTCGGGCGGATAGGAACTCCAAGCGAGAGACCTCCGCCGAGGCGGCCTTCGTCGACCGCGAGAGAGAGGTTCGGCTTGGCGCCCCGATCCGTCACGCGGCCGGGCCACGCCGCCTTCGTCGCTCGGCGTCCCGCCTAGTCGCGCCCTGTTCGCGGAATTCGAGACGGATCGGTGCACCAGATCGTCCGCGGGTCGATGGGATGAGAAGGCCAGCGAGAGCGTCTGCGCTCGTGGTGGACGTGCGGAGCCGGCTCGAGGGCCGGCCCGGCGCGGCGGTTCGTGGACCTCGCCCGATGCCCACAGTCGGTGGAACAGCAGCGCGAGCCTGTGAGCCGCAGCGACCCACACGGAACCGGGAAGCGCCTTTTTTTTGGTGCTTCGAATCGGGCTTTGCTGGCGCGGCGGGCCGCCGCGAGGGATCCTCGGCGCCCTGACGCACACCGCTGCGGTGCCTCGACACCGCAGCGGATTCTCCGCACCCCCACGGCCTTCCTCCCCCCCTCGGACTTGTCCCATGCGCACGCTGCCCTTCGCCTTGCTCTGCCTGTCCGTCGCATCCGCCTGTTCGAGCGCGCGCGGGCCCTGGTCGAGCCCTCGCTATCCGACCGCGCACCGCGAGGCCCACGTCGACACCTACCACGGCGAGACGGTCGCCGATCCCTACGTGTGGCTCGAGGATCCCGACTCGACGGAGTCGCGCGCGTGGATCGCGGCGCAGAACGAGCTCGTGCGCGCGCACTTGGAGCCGCTGCCGATGCGCGCTCGCATGCTCTCACGCCTGCGCGAGCTGTGGAACTTCGAGCGCTTCGGCCTGCCGTCCGAGCGCGGCGGGCGCTGGTTCATGACCCGCAACGACGGCCTGCAGAACCAGAGCGTGCTGTACGTCGCCGACTCGGCCGACGGTCGCGGCGAGCGCGTGCTGCTCGATCCCAATTCGCTCTCGAAGGACGGCACGGTGGCGCTCAACGGCACCGCGCTCTCCGACGACGGGCGTTACCTCGCATACGGCACGAGCGACGGCGGTTCGGACTGGACCGTCTGGCGCGTGCGCGACGTGGCGAGCGGCGCGGACCTCGACGAGGTGCTGCGCTGGGTGAAGTTCAGCAGCGCGTCGTGGACCAAGGACGGCGAGGGCTTCTTCTACTCGCGCTACGACGCTCCGGCGACAGGCGCCGAGTTGCAGGCCGTCAATCGCGACCAGAAGCTGTGGTTCCACGCGGTCGGCACGCCGCAGTCGCAAGACGTGCTCGTGTACGCGCGCCCCGACCACCCTGAGTGGAGCTTTGGCGGCACGGTCACCGACGACGGCCGCTGGCTCGTGATCTCCGTCGGCGAAGGCACGGACCCGCGCAACCGCCTGTTCGTGGACGACCTCGCGCAGCCGGGCTGGAACGTGGTGGAGCTGATCCCCGAGTTCGACGCGAGCTTCGATCTCGTCGACAGCGACGGCGACACGCTGTGGCTGATGACGGACCTCTCGGCTCCTCGCGGCCGCGTGATCGCGGTCGACACGCGCTCGAGCGCGCGCGCGAGCTGGCGCGAGGTGATCGCCCAGCGCGCGGAGAAGCTCGAGGGCGTGTCCTTCGTCGGCGGACAGTTCCTGTGCCGCTACCTGAAGGACGCGCGTTCGCTCGTCACCGTGCACTCCAAGGACGGCGGCTTCCTGCGCGAGGTCGAGCTACCGGGAGTCGGCACCGCCGCGGGCTTCGCCGGCCGCGCGAGCGACACACAGACGTTCTTCTCGTTTTCGAGCTTCACGTCCCCTTCGGCCGTGTGGCGCTACGACCTCGCGAGCGGAACGAGCAGCGCGTTCCGCACGCCGAAGCTGACCTTCGATCCGGCCCTGTACGTCACCGAGCAGGTGTTCTACCGCTCGAAGGACGGCACGCAGGTGCCGATGTTCCTCTCGTACAAGCGCGGACTGCAGCGCGACGGCCAAAACCCCGTGCTGCTGTACGGCTACGGCGGCTTCAACATCTCGCTCACGCCGACGTTTTCTCCCGCGCGCCTCGCTTGGATGGAACAGGGCGGCGTGTACGCGGTCGCGAACCTGCGCGGCGGAGGCGAGTACGGCGTCGAGTGGCACAAGGCGGGCACGAAGCTGCGCAAGCAGAACGTGTTCGACGACTTCATCGCCGCGGGCGAGTGGCTCGTCGCGCAGCGCTGGACGCGCGCCGATCGCCTCGCGATCAACGGCGGCTCGAACGGCGGCTTGCTCGTCGGTGCCGTGCTCAACCAGCGCCCCGACCTGTTCGGCGCCGCGATCCCCGCCGTCGGCGTGATGGACATGCTGCGCTTCGAGAGCTGGACCATCGGCTGGGCCTGGGCGAGCGACTACGGTTCGGTGAAGAATGCCGACGAGTACCGCGCGCTGCGCGCCTACTCGCCGTACCACAACGCAGCACCCGGCACGCGCTACCCGGCGGTGATGGTCGTCACCGCGGACCACGACGACCGCGTCGTGCCCGCGCACAGCTTCAAGTACGCGGCCGGGATGCAGCACGCGCAGGCGGGCCCCGCGCCGGTCCTGATCCGCATCGACGTGCGCGCCGGACACGGCGCAGGCAAGCCCACGGCCAAGCAGATCGAGCAGGCCGCCGACGAGCTCGCGTTCCTCGGGCGCGCGCTCGACTGCGACTAGCCGTTCCCGTTGGGGTGGCACTGGTAGCACGGCTGCGGCCCGAACACGTAGCCGCCGATGTCGTCGTGCTCCGAGTTCATCTCCGACTGGCGATGGGCGTGGCAGTTCGTGCAGTTGAACAACGAGAAGTTGCCCTGCTGCGTGTGGCACGTCGTGCAGGCGATGCCCGCGTGGCGCCCGGTCTTGATCGGGAAGTCCGGGTGATTCCAGTTGTCCTGCCCCCAGTTGCTCGTGCTCGTGTGGCAACTCTCGCAGGTGGTGAAAAAACCTGACTGCGCGTGGTTGGGGTTGGTCGTGGCGTTGTAGCCGGGCATCTGACAGCTGCTGCAGCCGCTCGAGATGCCGGCGTGCGAGAAGCGGGCGCCCTGTCAGGAGCCCGTCGAGTGGCACTGACTGCAGGTCGTCGGGAAAATGAACATCGCCGTCACGCGGTCTGGGTCCGTCGCGGTGTCGTAGTCGAGCTGGTGGCAATCGCCGCACTCTTGGGGAGTTCCTGCGAAGACATTGGCAACATGGCAGCCCGAGCAGCTCGCGCTCGCATGCGCGCCCGAGAGCGGCCAGGAGCCGTGGCTGAAGGCCGCGCCATCCCCCGCGACCGGCATGTGGCAGCGCTGGCAGTCGCTCGTCCAGCCCTGCGCCGCGTGGTCGGGATTCGTGGCGCGGACGAGGTCCTGCGCGCGGCACGACTCGCAGCTCGTGTCCGCGCGCGCGATGCCACGCTCCTCGACCGCACGCGACATCGCGACGAGCTTGCGGTGCCCCGCCAGCACGGCGAGCGCGAGCACTACGATGACTGCAAACAAGAGCGCTCAGCAGAGCGGGCGAACGAGCGTCCACCAAGCGCGCAGGGCGCGGTCGAGCGCGCGCAGCGCGAAGGAACGCGCTCCCCCGCGATCGAGCTGGGGTGCGATCGTCAGCGGGCCTCCGACGAGCAGGTCGCGGTCGCGCACCCGACGCAGGCGCTGCACGCGCGCCCGGTCGCCGAGAGTGCGCGGGCATCCGCGCACGAACGCCCACTTGCCCTGCAGGTAGCCGGCGAAGGTGCCGGAGAGGAGCGTGAACAGTGCCCAGACGAGCTCATAGACGACCAGCGCGGGAGCGCTGAAGCAGAGCGTGCGAACCGAGTGGTTCTTGAGGAGGTGGATCCAGCGGTTGCGCGAATGCAGGAATGCGCGCCGCCGCGGATAGTCCATGGAGCCGCGGTAGCTGATGCCCGCCGTGCCGCCGCGGTGGCGGCAAAGCGCGTCCTCGACGGACAGGATGCGATGCCCCGCCATGCGCAGGCGCAGCGAGAGGTCGAGGTCCTCGAACAGCACGAAGTACGCGGGATCGAAGCCGCCGAGCTCGCGCAGCACGGAGCGCTTCGCGAGCAGCGCGACCGCGATGGCACCGCCGACCTCGACCGTGCCGAACCCCGCCGCGCGAGCGAGCGGTGCGTGGAAGTTTCGCAAGCTGAACAAGCCGCAGTAGTGCAAGTCCCCGCCGTCGTAGTGCACGACTTCGGGCTGGGCATCGAACACGCTGCGCGGCTGCAGCAGCACCGCATCGGGGTTCGCCAGCGCCGCGCGCTCGAGCTTCTCGAGCGCATCGGGCGCGAGCACCCCGTCGTTGTCGACGAGCAGCATCCACTCGTCCTCGACGAGCTCGAGAGCGCGATTGCGCGCCGGACACGGTCCTTCGTTCCGCGCCATCGCCTCGACGCGCACATCGGGCTGCTCGCGCGCGAGCCACTCGCGGCTGCCGTCCTCCGAGGCGTTGTCGACGACGAGAAGCCCGTCGAGCGGGCGCGTCTGGGCGCGCAGAGCGGCGAGGCACGGCGGCAGGTGCTCGCGGCCGTTGTAGCTGCAGACGACTGCGCGGATCGCTCCGAGCGTCGAGCGCGGCGCGGGCTTCATTTCAGCGGCAGCTCGAAGTCGCTCGCGCGGCAAGGCGCGCGGTGCTTCCAGCAGTACGGGATGTTGGCGAGCACGCTGCAGGCAGCTTTCACCAGCACCCACGCGGCGCCGGGCGTCTGCCGCACGGACTTGCCGATGCCGATCGTGCCGGTCGCGTCGCTGACAGCACCCTTGCGTTCCTTCGACTCCGCCCGCAGGAGCACGCGCGTGAGCACGAGCCACGGCAGGCGCGCGAGGTCGCCGAGCGGCGCGTACTTGAGCTGCGTCAGCCACGCATTGCGCGCGTGGTAGTACAGCGAGCGCTTGCCCAGCTTGATGCCGAAGGGCGTCTTGTGGAAGGCGCGCGCGGAGGGGTACTGCAGCACGCGGAAGCCGAGATTCAGCAGGCGGCAGGTGAGGTCGCGCTCGTTGCCGTAGATGTACAGCCGCTCGTCGTAGAAGCCGGCGCGGCGGAGCGCATCGGTGCGCGCGAGGCTCGCGCAGCCGCGGAAGGTCGACATGTAGCGCTCGCGCTGCAAGTGCTCGGAATCGAGGTAGCCCGCGGGCATGCCGGGCTCCTCGACCTCGCTCGACACGATGGCGGTCGTCGCGGGCTCGCGCTCGAGGCGCGCGACCGTCTTCTCGAGCCAGTCCGGCGGCAGGACGATGTCGTCGTCGAGGATCGCGAGCAGCGGCGTGCGCGTCGATGTGAAGCCGATGTTGAATGTCTCGCACGCGCCAAAGGCCGAGTGCGGCATCACGACAAGGCGCACTTCCGGATAGCGCTCGCGGATCGTGCCCGCCGTGGCGTCGCTGGAGGCGTTGTCGATGACCACGATGTCGCAAAACGGCCGCACCTGCGCGCGAAGGGCGTCGAGGTTGGCGCACACATCGGCGCACTTGTTCCAGGTCGAGATCACGGCCGTCGCGGCCAGCGGATGGTCGTGCGGGACGACGCCGAGCGCGGCGCGCGCGCGCGCGTACGCCGCGGGACCGTCGAGCTCGACTGCGATGCGCGCGGGCTCCCGCCGCGCGAGCGCGACGCGCAGTCCCGGCCGCGACGCGACCGCTGCCGCGCAGGCGGCCGCGAGCGCGCGCTCGTCGCCTTCCGTGCCCTCGACATCGGGCGCGATCACGAGCGCCGGCTGGACGCGCTCGAGCGCCGCGACGATGCACGCGACCAGCTCGAACGAGCTCGCCAACCTGCCCGACGCGAACTCGAGCGACTCGCCCCGGCCCCCCGGCAAGGCATCCCACTCGCCCGCGCGCATGCTGACGCGCAGCGTCGCTCGCGCGGCTTCGTCTCGCTTCGGTTGGACAGGATGTGCTTGCACGACGATCTTCACGGGGCTTGCAACGCGCTCCAGGGCTCGCTCCCTCGACCGGAGGGTACCACGCGCCGCACCCTGGCCATTCCGGTGTGCAACGGGCGGGAACGACCTTCCGGATCAGCGTCCGGGAATGGGCGGCGCGGGCCCGACCTCGATCTCCTCGCCGAGCCGGCCCTTGATGCGCTGGATCAGGATCATGGCGGAGCTCTCGTCGTCGGCCTGCGCCTCCCACTCCGCGCAGGCGGGATCGATCGGGCGCGAGAGGTTCATGTTGCGCTCGCTCTCGACGCGCACCTCGACCTTGAAGCGACGCACGCCCTGCGGCTCGAGCCGCACCTCGGCGCGCTCGCGGTGGCCCTTGCCGCGAAACGGCGCGAGCGACGCACGCCAGCCCGACAGCATGCGGCGGCTCGACGGATCCGCATCCGAGCCAACGGGGAAGCCGAGACGCTGCACTTCCTGTCCGCACACCGCCCACAGCACATTCTCGCTCGGCGCCTCGATTTCGAAGGAAACGCGCAAAATCCCGTCGTCGGATGTTGACGCGCAGCCGCACAGAGCGAGCGCGGCGAGCAGTGCGATCTTGAAGTGCGTGTTCATTCGGCGCTGTTCTCCAGTTTGTCCCGCAGCTCGAGCCGGATCGGCACTTCGCCGAGATCGAGCTCGTCGCGCAGGCGCTTGGTCAGGTAGCGGACATAGTGCTTGTTCAGGAAGCGCTTGTCGTTCACGAACACCGTGAACGTCGGCGGCGCGGAGGTCGTCTGCGTCGCATAGTAGATGCGCACATTGGCGCCGGTGCGCGTCGGGCTGCGCTCTTCGTTGGCGCGCTTGAGCGCCTTGTTGAGGGCGCCGGTCGAGACGCGCACATGGCTCTTCTCGAACAGCTCCTCGGCCAGCTTGAGGATCGCCTCGACGCCGACACCCTCTCTCGCGGACAGGAAGCGGATCGGGGCGTAGTCGAGTTGCGGCAGCTCGCCGCGGATGTAGTCGACGAACTCCTGCCGCTCCATGTCGCTGACGAGATCCCACTTGTTGGCGCACAGGATCAGCGGCTTGTAGTGGTCGATCACATAGCGCGAGAGCGCCTTGTCGAGGTTCGAGAGCTCTTGGCTCACATCGAACATGTGCAGCACGACATCGGCGCGGCGCACGGTGCGGTGCGAGCGCGCGTCGCTGAAGAACTCGATGGCATCCGCCATCTTCTGCTTCTTGCGCACGCCGGCCGTGTCGATCACCACAAACATCTTGCCATCGCGCTCGAAGCGCACATCGACGGAGTCGCGCGTCGTGCCCGGGATCTCGCTCGTGATCATGCGCTGCTCTTGGCACAGCGCGTTCACGAAGGTCGACTTGCCCGCGTTGCGGCAGCCGACGACCGCGAGCTTCATGTGCGGCGTCGCCGGCACCTCGAGCTCGGGCTCCGCGAGCGGCGGCAGCAGCTCACCGATGCGGTCGTAGAGATCGCGCAGCCCCTCGCCGTTCTGGCCGCTGATGCCGAGTACATCGAGACCGACGCCGAGCCGGCGGAACTCGTCGATGCCCCAGCTCGCTCCGCGGCCCTCGCACTTGTTGACGCACAAGAGCACCGCCGTCGAGACGCCGCGCAGGCGCCGCGCAACCTCCATGTCGAGCGGCGTCACGCCGTCCTTCACATCGACGAGGAACAGGATCAGGTCCGCGGAGCTCACCGCCGCGCCGACCTGCGCCTCGACCTCCATGCCGAGGTCGTCGCGGTCGACCACGCCGATGCCGCCGGTGTCGACGATCTCGAACCAGCGCTCGCCCATGGAAGTGGAGAGTCGGCCGGGAACGGCGACGCGGTCGCGCGTCACTCCTGCGGTCGGCTCGACGATGGCGACGCGGCTGCCGACCATGCGATTGAGCAAGGTCGACTTGCCGACATTCGGCCGGCCGACGATGGCGATGCGGCGCAGCGTGACATCGTCGGGCTGTGTGGCGCGGGAGTTCACGGGATTCCGAGGAGGCGATGGATCTGGGGGATGACGCGCACGGAGAGCTCGAGCGCGCGCGCGCGCTCGGCGACGGCCGTGCAAAGCTCGATGCCGGGCGCGGCCACTGCGCCGATGGGCGTCGCGGGCTGGACGAAGACGGGCAGGGCCGGAGCGTACTCGGCGACGCTCTCGAGCAGCTCGTCGAACTGCTCGGGGCGGCGGCCGCCGGCGACGATCACCTTCGCGCAGGCGTCGCGCCCGCGCACGAGCGCGAGACACTCGGCGCGCGTCTCGGCCCACTCCGCGCGCGTGCACGGGGCAGGCTCGCTCCCCGCGGCCGGAATCTCGACGGGCTCGTCCATGTCGTCGGGCAGCTTGAGATCGAGGCTCACATGGTGAACGGCATCGAGCACCTCGGCGAGCGCGCGCGGGTGAGCACCCGCGGTCTCGAGATGGATGCGGCGCGGAGTCGCGAAGCTCGCGAGCGCGCGCACAAAAGCCGGCCACAGCAGCGGCTCGCCTCCGGTGATCGAGACCGTGCGCGGGCGATCGGGCTCGCACTCGGCGATCCAGCAGGCCGTCTGGAACGGCGTCGCCCACGCGCTCGCGCGACGCACGCCAGAGCGCGCGTCCACGCGCACCTCGTGCTCGGCGCCGTCGAGCTTCCACGATCCGGGCGTGTCGCACCAGCGGCAGCGCAGCGGGCAGCCGCGCAGCCGCACGAAGACCTGCGGCTCGCCGACATGGAGCCCCTCGCCCTGGATGGAGGCGAAGACCTCCATGAGCGGCGCCGCGAGCGAGGACTCGACGGCCATGGGGTTCACGCTGCGGACCTCGTGCGCGCTCGCGACACTCCGGTGCGAACGCGCGCGCGACTACTTCTTGTCGGCCGGCTTCGCGGCCGGCTTCGCGGCCGGGGCGGCGGTGACGCCATCCCCGGCGACGGCCGCCTTCGCGTCGGCCTTGGGAGCGGCCTTCTTGGCGCCGGCGACCTTGAAGCGCGTGCGCACCTTCGGGAGGCCGAACACCGAGCGCTGGCCTTCCTTGAACTTGCCGGCCTTGGCGAGGATCTCGAGCCGCTCGCGGCGCGAGAACACGCTGCGATCGCCGACGAGGGTGGAGGCGCCACGGAGACTGGAGTGGATCGACATGTCTGGAACTTCCTGTTTCGCTGGATGCGGGTTGCGCGGGCGCGCGCGCCCGCGCTCGGTTCACTTGCGCTGGAACACCTTGTCGATCTTCTCGACATAGGCATCGTGGAATTCGGCCGGCTTGGAGATCGGCGGCGGGCCCTTGAGCTGGCGCACGGTGCGGCCGAGCTCGTCGAGATCGACCTGCCGCGGCGCCGCGCCGACGAGCAAGTAGACGCGCGTACCCTTCAGCACGAGGCACGCCGGCAGCCCGGCGCTCTCGACGAGGTAGCGCGCGGCGTCCTGCGCGAGGCGCACGCTCGACTCGTTGTGGACATAGTCCGCGACCTTGAGCGTGTAGATGTTGCGCGGGTCGCGCAGCGCCTGCTCGGCCGCGCTCACCGGCGTCGGCTCCGCGCGCACCGCCAGCGCTCCACCCGCGCCGCGCGCACTCGCAGCTACCTCGTCGGGAGCGGCTTGGCCTTGATCAGCGGGGGTCGGGAACGACGCGCCGGGATTCGCGCCGAGCGGCGAGCCCTGTCCAGCGCTCGCGTCGTTGGGCGTCCCGCCCGCAGCGGCCTCCACGGGCCGCACGCTCGCGCGGCCGAGCAGGAACGCCACGACCGTGAACACGAGCTGCGCCAGCACGAGCAGCTGCAGGTGCGAGCCACTGAGTGTGAGGCCGCCGCGACCGGAGGGGGCCCGCCCGTGCGACGGACCGCTCGCGGACGCAGCTCCGCCCTGCGGCGCATGGCCGCCTTGGCCGGCGAGGGCTTCGAGCAGATGCTTCTGCTGAGTCACGGTGACGAGCGGGAGGAAGTCCAATGGCCGCAGCGATCCGCAGGCGCTCCTCCAAGTCGGGAGACGACCGACGGACCGTGACCAAAGGGCGGAAAAGGCTACGGGAAGCCGGTCGGAGCGTCAATCGAGGGGCCGCGGGCGGATGGCGCCTCGGACGCTTCGGGGCTAGGCTCGCTTGCACTTCGCCGATGCGCCGTCCGATCCAGTTGGCCCTGCTCGCGCTCGCCGGAGCCGCCTGCTCGGAGCCGGTCCCCCCCGCCTCGGAGTCCGGCGACCTGCGCGACGAGGCCCGCGAGCGCGGGCTCTTGCACCGCAACCGCAGCGGGGAGGCCGCCAAGGCCACCGTGCTCGAGGCCAACGGACCGGGGGTGGCGCTCATCGATCTGGGACGCGACGGGGACCTCGACCTGGTCTTCAGCGACGGCGTGGGGAGCCTCGCGGAGCTCGTCGCCGGACCGGGTGCGGACCTGATCGTGTACGAGAACGACGGGACGGGGCAGTTCCGACGCCTTCCGGGGCCGGGCCTCTCGGGGTGGTGGACCGGTCTCGCCGTGGGCGACCTCGACGGCGACGGGGACGCGGACCTCGTCGCGGGCGGGTTCGGCGCGCTCAATGTGCTCCTGCAGGACGCAGGCGGAACGCTCGTGCCCCACGGCGATCTGCTCGCGGGCGAGCCGAGCTTGCGACTCCTGCCCGGAGCCCCGCGTGCGCTCGGAGCGCCGCCGCTGTGGGTCACCTCGCTGGCGCTTCTCGACGCCGATCGCGACGGCACGCTCGACCTCTACGCCGGCTGCTACCTCGAGCTCGATCCGCTGCAGCCGCCGCTGCGCGAGCTAGGCGACGGCGCGCTCGCGGTGCCCTGCTCGTGGAAGGGCTACGAAGTTTTCTGCGGACCGCACGGCATGACGCCGCAGCCCGACCGCTTCTACCGCGGGACCGGCGACGGCACTTTCCGCGACGAGAGCGCGCGCGCCCTGAGCGGACATGTCGCGGGCTACACGCTCGCGCTGGCGCCCTTCGATCTCGAAGGCGACGGTGACTTGGACCTGTATGTCGCCAACGACAGCGTGGCGAACCTGCTGCTCGTGAACGACGGCCGAGGCGTGTTCACCGATGTCGCCTACTCGGCGGGCGTGGCGCTCTCCATGGACGGCCGCGGAGAGGCTGGCATGGGCGTGGCGTTCGGCGACATCGATCGCGACGGAGAGCTCGACTTCGCGCTGACGAACTTCTCCGGCGAGCCGACGGCGGTGTATTTCGGCAACGCGCGTGGCTTTTCGAATGAGACCTTCCGCTTCGGGCTGCAGCGCGAGAGCGCGCCGCTGCTCTCGTGGAGCGTGCACCTCGAGGATTTCGATGCCGACGGCGAACTCGAGCTGTTCACGGCCAACGGACATGTGTACCCGCAGGCCGACCTCGTCGACACCGGCACGCGCTACCTGCAACCGGACACGCTCTGGCGCCTCTCCGCGCGCGGTGATGAGCGCCGGCTCGCGCGCGTGCAGCCCGCCGACGAGCGCTCGGTGCTCGCGGCGCCGTCCGGCTCGCGCGGCTCGGCCATCGGCGACCTCGACGGCGACGGCGCGCCGGATCTGGTGATCGCGCGCATCGACGCGCCGGCAGCCCTCGGAATCAACCGCTTCCCGCGCGCCGAGCGCCTCGTGGTGCGCTGCGAGGGACCGCGCGCGAGCGAGGGCCTCGCGCCCGACGCGCCACGGCGCTCCCCCACCGACGCGACCGGAGCGCGCGTCGAGCTCCGACCGACCGGCGCCGACGCGCGCCCCATCGTGCGCGCGGTCGCGACCGGTCAGGGCTACCAGTCCGCATCGGCGAGCGAGCTGTACTTCGGGCTCGGCGCGGAGCGCAGCTATGCGGAGCTCACGATCCGTTGGCCCTCGGGGCGCATCGAGCGGCTAGGCCCGGGCGCGGCCGGGCGGCGCATCGTCGTGCGCGAGGGACAGGGCATCGTCGCGGAGGAAGCGCTGCGATGATGCGCATGCTCGCGCCGCTCGTCGCGCTCGTCGCGCTGCTCGCTCCGCAGGTCGAGGAGCTCGAGGCGCGCAAGGAACGCTGGGGCGACCTGCTCGCGCTCGACCTGCCGCGCAGCGTGCTCGCGGAGCTCGAGCCGCAGGTGGCGAGCGGTGCGGCGCTCGCGCGCGACGGCGCCGCGCTCGCGCTGCTCTCGCGCGCGGTGTTCGCGACACACGCGCCCGCCTTCGAGAGCGCGTGGAAGCGACTCGAAGGGCGCGAGGTCGACGAGGCGACGCGCGCGGACCTCGAGCTCGAGCGCGCGCGCCTGCTCGTCGAGTCCGACCAGCTCGCACGCGCGCTCGTCGCGCTGCTCGAGCGCCCGGAGGCCAGCGCCCCGCGCTTCGCGGAGCGTCCGACGAGCTGGCTCTACACGGGTCGCGCGTGGTTCCGCTCGGGCGAACCGACGCGCGGCGCGCCGTTCCTCGCCAAGTTCGTCGAGCTCGCGCCGCGCGACCGCGAAGCGAGCTCGGCGCTGCATCTCCTCGCGCAGGAAGCGCTCGCGCGCGGCGATGGCGCGACGGCACAGGCCTGCGTGCGCCGCGCGGAGGAACTCTCGCGCTGGCATGCGCTGTGGAAGGTGCGCACGCGTCAGGTGCTCGAGAAACCCGACGAGGCGTTGCCGCGCATCGGTCTCGCACAGCTGTGGCTGCAAGCCGGCGACGCGGCGCGGGCCCGCTCGCAGCTGCGCGACCTGCTCGCGCGCCACGCGGACTCTGCTCAGGGCTGGTTCCTGCTCGGCGAGGCGCAGCGCATGGAGCGCGACCTCGACGGCGCGCTCGCGAGCTACTCGCGAGCGCTCGAGAGCGAGCCGACGCACCTGCTCGCGCTCAACAACCGCGCGACGATCCACCGGCTTGCAGGGCGACTCGCCGAGGCGCGCGCGGACTTCGAGCGCATCGTCGACGGACCGCGCGGCGCCGAGCCCGCGGCGCAGCCCGCCCGGCTCGCACTCGCACGCACGCTGGTCGCGCTCGGCGAGCACGAGGCGGCGCAGGCGCGCTACGCGCGCTACGCCGAGCTCGGCGGGCGCGAGCCGCTCGCCGAGACACGGCGCTGATCCCCCGCCCGCGCCTTGACCCCCGGCGGCGTGCGCCGAATGATCCCGCGCCATGTTGCGCGCCCACTGGTGCCTCGCTTTCCTGCTCGGCCTCTCGCTCGCCTGCGCCGCGCTGCGCCAAGAGCACGAAACCGCGCTCGAGACGCCGCTGCTAGAGGCGCGCGTCGAGTACCGCGTCGGCGCGCTGCTCGGCGCCACAGCACCGACGGGAGCGGCGAGCGCGCTCGACCTCCCAGACGCGCTCGGCTGCGAGGTGCGCGCTGCATGGTTCGAGACTCCGCCCTCCGGCGGCGAGCCGCTGGCGGCCCGCGCGCGGCTCGTGACGGCGCAGCGCGGCGGCGAGGCCATCGAGCCGCGCAGCC
>Ga0194121_10004299_pt1 | contig 20773 bp, 19 predicted proteins | sample TA2MahCa50mmetaG_FD_148609 | JGI IMG/M metagenome (GOLD analysis project Ga0194121, IMG submission 148609) | Freshwater microbial communities from Lake Tanganyika, Tanzania - TA2015020 Mahale Deep Cast 50m | ecosystem: Environmental > Aquatic > Freshwater > Lake | place: Tanzania: Lake...
GGCCTCGATCATCGCGAGGGAGGTTCCGACTACTTTGCGGGCACCGGGCGGAGGGAGCCAAGCGCGGAATGTCCGATAACGCTGACGTTATGACAAAATCGCGGCTTTGTGCTTCCTGGTCGCCCGCGGAGCGCCTGACCCGTCAGACGCTCGAGCTCGGCCAGTGCCGCATCGGGCTCGACGATCTTGATCGTCGGCATGCCGAGCACTCGCGTCGTCTTCTAGTAGCGGCCAATGCCGTCGAGGAAGCCTGCTTCGGCTGGGCTGACGCCGAGCTCCGTACAGACGAGCCCGTAGATGCGTTCGGGGCGATGGCCGTTGAGAAGTGAAGCAAACAGCTTCAAGTTTCATTCTGCCGCTGGCCCCAGCCGCCTCAGCGCGACGACACCAAGACCCAGGACCGTCGCCTCACACGCAAACAGCATGGCAAGCATGAGGCTGGGCATGCCATCGACGGCCAGCGACAGGGCGCGCGCCGCAACGAAGCCACCCATGAGACAGATCTGGGCGGCCAGTCCCGGGCGAAACCAGCTTTCCCGCCCTGCACACAGCAGGAAGAAGGTGCCGGTGCCCAAGAAGAGGCCGCCGTACGCAGCGCGGATCTCCATGAGTCCGACCGGCGAAGCCCCAAACTCGACCATCGCCGCAAGGCGTTGGGGCGATGCGAGCGGCATCAGTGCCGAACCAATGAAGGTCAGCGCCGCAGCGAGCAGGGAAAGGCGAGGCAGATTCATGGCTCAGCGCTCCTTCCACATCGAGCCGGCTAAACTACGCGCCATCCTGATACGAGGCTTGCGCGGGTAGCGCCAGGGCCAGGATGGCGAGAGCCGCGGTCGCGCGCATCTGGTGGGCCCGGTTGAACATGACGATCTGCGCGCGCACCCGTACTGTGCGGGCGCGTTAGCAGAGTCGAGCCACGCTCGCGACGTCCGATAAGAGGGCATATGTACAAATCGCGGCTTTGTGCTTCCTCGCCGCCCCACGCGCGCGCGATCGGCATCCTGGCCGACACCCACTGCATGGGTCCGCGCGCGGAGGACCTCGCGGACGGAATCCTGCGGGCCTTCGACGGCGTCGATCTGATCCTGCACTGCGGCGATCTCGGCGGCCTCCCGGTCCTCGACCGTCTGGCGACCGTGGCGCCGGTCCTGGGAACGCGGAGCCCGGCGGATCCGGTCGACCCCGGAGGCCGTACGGTTGCTGCCGGGCGAGTGATCCATGCCGACGGTTTGCGGATCGGGGTCGCCTTCGACCTCGTGAACGAAGGTCTCGTGCGAAGCACCGAGGACGGTCTCCACTTCCCGGACGGCTCGGTTCGCGAACGACTCGCGGCGTACTTCGAGCAACCGGTGGACGTGGTGGCCTTCGGCGGCACCCATCGCGACGTCGTCGCCGTGCGCGACGGTGTCCTGTTCGTCAACCCGGGCAGCCCACGGTACCCCGCCGTCAAGCGCGACGGCGAGATCGGAACGGTCGCCCTGCTACGCCTGCGCGACGGGACCGCTCTCGTCGAGACCGTGCACGTGCGAGCCGCCTGACATGCCGCGCGCCGCCACGTCGTCGACCGGCGCAGCACGCGGGACCTTCGATCATCTGCCCGCCGACCTCCTCGCCTTCCTGACGGATCTCAAGCGTCACAACGACCGCGACTGGTTCGTGTCGCAGAAGGCGCGCTTCGAGAGCAGCGTCCAGACGCCCGTCCTGCACTTCGTCGAGGCGATGGCGCCGCGCCTGCGCGCGATCTCCCGCCATCTCCGCGCCGACGCGCGGAAGGCGGGCGGGTCGGTGTCGCGGATCCACCGCGATACGCGCTTCTCGCGCGACAAGCGTCCGTTCACGACGTACGTCAACGTCGAGTTCCGGCACGCGGCGGTCGAACGCGGCGAGCATGGGCCGAGCCTCTACGTCGGCATCCAGCCCGGCGGCATCATGATCGGGGGCGGGCTCTTCCACCCGGACGGTCCGAGCGCACTCGCCGTCCGCAAGCACATCGCCGCGAAGGGAAAGGCCTGGCTCCGCGTCCGGGACGATCCGACGCTTCGGGACACGTTCGGCGGCCTCGCGGGAGACCGCCTCTCGCGCCCACCTGCCGGATTCCCCGCCGATCATCCGCTCGTCGACGATCTCAAGCGGAAGGACTTCGTCGTCTACCGTACGCTCGATGCCGGCGCGATCGCGCGACCCGGGTTCATCGACGAGGTCGACACGACGTTCCGCGCCGCGGCGCCACTCATGGCGTTCGTGTGCGCCGCGCTCGATCTCCCATTCTGAGCGAGCGCCCGTCAGCGACGCCTGCCCCGGACACGCGGGGCCCATTGGAGAGCTGCGATGGTTCCACGTCCGCGCACCGTCCACACACAAGACGGCCTCACCCTTCACCTGGTCGACGTCCCGACCGGAGGGACGCCGTGCCTGCTCCTGCACGGGTTCGGGCACGAAGCGCACGTCTGGGACGATTTCGTTCCGTTCGTCGTCCCGTGGCTGCGGCCGATGGCCCTCGACTTCCGTGGGCACGGCGAATCCGACTGGGATCCGCAAGCTCGTTACGACCGCGCCACCCTCGTCGCGGACGTGCGGGCCGTGCTCGACGCGCTTCGGCTCGAGCAGGTGGTGATCGTCGGACACTCCCTCGGGGGGGAGGTCGCGACGTGCTTCGCCGCGACGGAGCCCGACCGCGTCCGCGCCCTCGTGCTGGTCGATACGGGTCCGGAGCTCAACCGCATCGGAGTCGACCACATCCGCGCCGACACGGCCGCGTCCCCTCGCGTCCACCGCACGGTCGACGACTACGCGCGGCACCTCGCGGATCGCCACGTCCTCGCGCGTCCGTCCACCCTGGCTCGCCTCGCGCGCCACGGCGTCCGCCGGCGAGACGACGGGTTGCTCGAGCGACGGGTCGATCCGACGTTCGAGCGCGGCTCGCGTCGCTGGCGACCCCGGGGAGTCGTGACGGAGAGTCGCTACGTCGAGCCGACGCTCTGGGACGCCCTCGGACGGATCCGTTGCCCCACGTTGGTGGTGCGCGGGGTTCGCTCCGGAATGCTGGCGAAGGACGTCGCGGAACGCATGCCGCGCGTGCTCCGTGACGGCCGACTCGTCACCGTACCGCTCGCAGGCCACGTCGTGATGGTCGACAACCCCGAGGGCTTCGGCGAGGAGGTCTCGTCGTTTCTCCGGCGATCCGTCGCCCGCTGGGCCCGCTGACGTTATGACAAAATCGCGGCTTTGTGCTTCCTGGTCGCTCGGCGCGCTGCTGACCTTCGCCTGGCTCGCGCGCACGGTTCGCCGCGGCTGCGGCTCGGTGGTCACGCCGCTCGCGACCACGTTCGCGATCGGCATCTTCGCCGTGTCGCACTACCTCGTTCGCTACGGCTCCGAGCTCAAGCCGTACTCGTGCGACCTGCTGGCGGCGACCGTCGTGCTCGCACTCGCGGCGGTCTGGCTCTGCGACGACGCGCGGCGGGAGGCCGCTGCAGACCGCTGGCTCTGGCTCCTCGCGCTGGTCACAGCACCCCTCCTCCTTCTGTCGTACCCGGCGGTGCTGGTGTTCGGCGCCGCGGGCCTCGCGCTGGCGCCGCGCCTCGTGCGGCGTGGGCCGTCCGGGTCGTGGCGCGCGAGTGCAGCGCTGTGCGGTGCGCTGCTCGTGGGCTTCGCGGTGTCGTACGGCATCGTCGGTCGGCTGCAGCGCGCCGCGGCGAACCAGGGCGTCGGCTATCTCGAGACCTTCTGGGCCGAGGCGTTTCCGCCCACGCGCCCGCTCGCCTTCCTCGGCTGGCTCGTCCAGACCCACACCGGTCTCGCGTTCGCGTATCCGAACGGCGGGCGCAACGGCGGCAGCACGGCGACCACCATCCTGTTCTGCGTCGGCGCCTGGGTGCTGGCGCGGCGGCGTGACGCGGTGCCCGAGGAGCGTTCGATCTGCCGCTCGATCCTGCTGCTCCTGATGATGCCGCTCGTGGTCGGCGTCGTGGCGGCGGCGCTGCGCCTCTACCCGTACGGCGGCCACCTGCGCTTGACGCTGTACCTCGCGCCGTCGGTCTGCCTGCTCGCCGGCATCGGCCTCGAGCGCGCGCTGCGGGCGTTGCCCAGGGAGTCCTGGCGCGCGGTCGCGCCGCGCGTCGCGCTGGTCGCGCTGCTCCTCGCGGGGATCGGCGACGTCGTCGCCGACGTGGCGCGGCCGTACCGCGACCGGCGGCACGCCGACATGCGGCACGCGATGGCCGAGGTGGCGTCACTGGCCGGAGGCGACGGCCGGGTCGTCAGCCTGCCTTCGCTCGACGAGGTGCGGGCTACCGACGGGCTGGGATCGAACTACGAGTGGTACCTGCGCACGCGCGCGCCGGGCGTCGTGCGCTGGGGCGGCCACGTCGGCGGCGACGACCTGCGCGTCGGTGCCCGCATCGTCGTCGTCGCGCCGTCCGCCGGTGACGGTCGCGACGATCCGCCCGCGCTGGTCGCCTGGCGCGCGCGGCATCCCGAGCTCGAGGCGGTGGATCGTCGCGCGTACTGTCTCGGCGCGCGCTGCTCCGAGGCGCTCGTCGTGGCCGTGCTCCACGCGCCCGGGCGGGCTCGAATCGATGGTCTGCATCCAAGTCCGTCTTCGATCTTCGCCGTCGATGTCTCGACTGCGTACAGGGTAGTCGGTACAAAATAATCTTGACTGCCGACTTGATCGGCACCACGCGCGCGTGGCACCACGTGGCGTCCGCGTCGCGACCTTGCGTCAAGCATTCGTCGCGACCACGTCTTCACCCAGGAGCCACGGAATGCCCGCGTCGATCCTCCTCGTCGAATCCGCCCGGGAAGCCGCCGCGGCGGTCGCCGGAACCCTCGCCGGTCGCTGTCACGTCGTCGTTCGGGACACGCTCGCCGGTGCTCTCGACGTGCTGCAGGTCGAGCCGTTCGATTGCGCGCTGCTCGCGCAGCCGCTGCGCGATGCGCTCGACCTCGACGGGCTGCGTGCCCTCGTCGCGCGCCACGACGCCCTGCCGGTGGTGGTGCTGGCGGCGCGCGGCTCGGAGGACGTCGCGGTCGCGGCGATGAAGCTCGGCGCCGCCGACTACGTCGTCAAGCGAGCCGGCTTCGAGCTCGACCTGCCGCGTCTGGTCGCGGACGCGGTCGGGCGCGGCGCGCTGCGCGGTGCTCTCGAGCACGCGAGCGGCGCCGCGCAGCGCACCGAGCTGTCCGCGGCGTTGCGTGAGCGGCTCCGCACGGCGGGCATCGTCGGCGAGAGCGATGCGCTGGTGCAGACGGCGCTGCTCCTCGAGCGCGTCGCCTCGTCGGGTGCGCCCGTGCTGCTCGAGGGCGAGACCGGGACCGGCAAGGAGCTGATGGCGCGCGCCCTCCACCTGTGGAGCGATCGCGCACGCCGCCCGTTCGTCGCGCAGAACTGTGCGGCGATCGCCGACGGGCTGCTCGAGAGCGAGCTGTTCGGCTGCGCCCGCGGAGCCTACACCGGCGCCGACCGTGCACGACCGGGGCTGTTCGAGGAGGCGCACGGTGGGACGCTCTTTCTCGACGAGATCGGCGAGGCTGCCCGCGAGACGCAGGCGAAGCTGCTGCGCACGCTCCAGGAGGGCGAGATCCGGCGCGTCGGCGAGAGCGCCACGCGCCGCGTCGACGTGCGCATCGTCGCGGCGTCGAATCGCGATCTCGAGCAGGAGGCGCGCGGCGGTCGCTTCCGCCTCGACCTCTATCACCGGCTGAGCGTGGTGCCGGTTCGCGTACCGGCCCTGCGCGAGCGCCGGGGGGACGTACGCCTGCTGCTCGAGCACTTTCTCGATGCGTACGCGCGCCGCGCGGGCCTGCCCGTACCGCGGGTCGACGCCGACGCCTGGCGCATCCTCGAGTCGTACGCCTGGCCGGGGAACGTCCGCGAGCTGCAGAACGAGAGCTTCCGTCTGATGCTCGCGGCGTCCGACGGCCGCATCACGGCAGACCGCGTCTCCGTGTCGATCCGTGGCCACGCGGCACGCCGGCAGACGAGCGAGCGCTCGCTCAAGGAGATCCTGCGCGACGTCGAGTCGGCGACCATCCAGGCGCGGCTCCGGCAGCACGGCTACCAGCGGGCGATCACCGCGCGTAGCCTCGGCATCACGCGCGAGGGCCTGTGGCTCAAGATCCGCCAGCTCGGTTTGCAGCTGCCGCGCCGTGGCTCGCTGCAGGAGTCGTGACGGCGCCGAGCATGACGCGACGCTCTGGGTGCCGGACCGTGTGCGGGGGCCATGGATGCAGTCCACCCATCGGGTGCTCGCGAGGATGGCAGGGTGTCACTTGGTGCTTGACCCACCACGCGGGACCCTGGTAGCTTCTGGCGGCGCGCGATGCGCCGGTCCGAGGAGATGGTTCCGTGCCTGCCAGAGTCGTCTGTAACCTTCTTCTGGGAATTCTCAGCGACGGCAGGCCTCGTCACGGCTACGCCCTCGCGAAGGACTACGAGCGGCGCACGGGCCTCACGCTGAGCGCCGGCAGCGTGTATCGCGAGCTGCGTGCCCTCGCCGAGAGCGGCCACGTGCGTACCGTCGACAACGCCGCGGGGGCGGATCCGCGGCGCCTGCCGCACGAGATCACCCGGCGTGGCCGCGACGCCTTCGAGGAGTGGTTCGCACGCACGCCCGAGGTCAGCATCGGCACCGACGGCGAGCTCGCGGCCCGCGTGACGTTCCTGCCCGACGTCGACCGAGCGCTCGCGTCGCGGGTCGTCGAGCGCTTTCGCATCGGCTACTGGATGCTCGCCAAGTCCCTCGAGCACGAGCTCGAGGAGTGTCTGCGCGTGCACCAGGTGGACGGGCCGGTCGCGCCGCACCCGATCCTGATCCATCGACGTCTCCGCCTCGTCGAGGCGGAGCTCGAGTTCCTCGACGAGGTGCGCCGCCGCTATGCGCTCCCGGTCGGCGTCACGGAGCCTGCCGCCGAGAGCGCGCCGGTCGTTCCCGCCAAGATCGCGTGAGCGCCGCGTGGCGCCGCCGGTGATCGAGCTCGTCGGGGTCGCGAAGGACTACGGCTCCGGCGCCTCGCGACGATCGGCCCTGGCGGGGATCGACATCACGATCGCCGAGGGGGAGTTCGTCTCGATCATGGGCCCGAGCGGCTGCGGCAAGACGACGGTGCTGAACCTGGTCGCTGGCTTCGACGCGCCCACGCGCGGCGAGGTGAAGGTGCTCGGTCGAAACCTCGCGGACATGCGCGAAGCCGAGCGCTCGCGCCACCGCGCCCGGCACGTCGGCTTCGTGGTGCAGAGCTTCGACCTGCTGCCGCGCTTGACGGTAGAGGAGAACGTGACGCTGCGCCTCGGCTCGATCGGGGTGTCCGGTCGCGTCGCGATCGACCGCTCCCGCCGGCTGCTGCGCGAGGTCGGCATCGACGAGACGCTGTGGAGACGTCACCCGGGGGAGCTGTCGGGCGGCCAGCAGCAGCGCGTGGCCGTCGCGCGCGCTCTCGTGGCGGAGCCGACGATCGTGCTGGCCGACGAGCCGACGGGCAACCTCGACTCGACGACCAGCGCGGTGGTGCTCGACCTGCTGCGTGCGCTCAACGTGCAGCGCGGCACGTCGGTGGTCATGGTCACGCACGACCACTTCGCCGCCGGGTACGGACATCGCACGCTCGAGATGGTGGACGGCCGCATCGTGCTCGAGATCGGCCTGCCGCGGCATGCCGTGCGCTCGAGCGCGCCGCTGCCGTTTCTCCGCACGTGAGCACGTGAACCGGCTGTCCCTCGCCTGGGTTCACGTCCGCTCCGAGCTCGGGCAGCTGGTGGCGGCGGTCGGCGTGATCGCGCTCGGTGTCGGCCTCACCGGCGGCATCCTGCTGGCGAACGAAGCTCTGCTGCGCGGCGCCCGCGCGTCCGCGGCGGCGCTCGCGGGGCGTGCGCAGCTGCAGGTGCACACGGCGAGCGGCGGCCTGCTCGACGAGGGGGTCCTCGAGCGCGTCCGTGCGGTGCGCGGCGTCGGTGCTGCGGCTCCGCTGCTGCTCGGCACCGTCAACGCAGGTCGTGGCGACACCGAGCGGCTGGGCGTCGTCGGCGTCGACCTGCTCGACGATGCGACCATTCGCGTCTACCGGTCGAGCCGGGGCACTGCTTCGCTCGACGATCCGCTGCTCGTCCTGAGCCAGCCCGACTCGGTGCTGGTGCCGGCCGCGTTCGCGCGCGACCGCGGCATCGCGCTCGGCGACGTGCTTCGCGTGGACGCGCCGAGCGGACGTCGCGCGCTCACCGTGCGCGGTCTGCTCGAGGACGGCGACGTGAGCGACGCGTTCGGCGGCGCGTTTCTCGTCCTCGACCTGTTCGCCGCACAGCAGCTGCTCGCGGCGGGCACGGGCGTGTCGCAGATCGACGTCGCCGTCGCACCCGGGGCCGACGAGGCGCAGGTGGCGCGGGAGCTGCGCGCGGCGGTGCCGCCCTTCGTCGCCGTCGAGTCGCTGCGCGCGAGCGAGGGCGCGCTCGAGAAGACGGTCGCGGGGCTGTCGGTCATGCTGACCGCGATCGCGGCGATCGGGCTCGCGCTCGGCATCCTGATCACCAGCAACCGTCTGTCGACGCTCTACCAGCAGCGCTCCTCGGAGATCGGCATCCTGCGCGGCATGGGCTACACGCCGGGCCGCGTCATGGCGGACCTGCTGGTCGAGGTCGCGACCTTCAGCTCGCTCGGCGTGCTGCTCGGCCTGCCGCTCGCCGAGCTCCTGGCGCGCGTGATGGTGCGACCGGTCGCCGAGATGGTCGCGCTCAGCTCCTCGCAGGTGATCGCCCGTCCCGTCGTGGTGGCACGCGCTCTGCCGCTCGCCGTCGCGGCTGGAGCGGGGCTCGCGGTCGGGCTCGTGGCCGGGCTGTGGCCGGCGTACCGGGCGACCCGCATCCAGGTCGCGCAGCTCGGCGCCGCGCGTCGTGGTCGCGATCCGCGGCGCGACCCTCCGTGGCTGCGCCACGCGCGCTGGATCGTGCCCGCGGTGGCGGTGGCGGCGCTGCTCACCAGCGGTGGCTCGAGCGCGCGAGCGACCGTCGCGATGGTGCTGGTCTTCGTCGCCGGTGCCTTGCTGGTGCGGCCCATGGTGCACGTGGTGGGCCTGCCCCTCGGGCGGATCTTCGGACCCATCGCGGTCGCGGGCCTGCGCGACCAGAGCCGCGCGCCGAGCCGGCCGGTCGGTGCCGCACGGCTGCTGATGGTCGGCATCGCGCTCGTGGTGTGGATCGCCACGACCGGCGCGAGCTTCGAGCGCTTCGTGGTCGAGACCAACATGAGCACGCGCCGCGGCGACCTGATCGTCGACGGCGCGGTCGACATGCCGGCGACGGGCGAGAACGAGCCGCGGCTCGCCGAGGAGGTCCTGGCCGAGCTCGCGGCGATCCCCGGCGTGGTGCACGTCGGTGCAGAGACCTACGCGACCTCGCGCGATCCGGAGGTCGGCGTGGTCGCCGTGGACGCGATCCGGCTGCGCATCCCGGAGTTCGCAGGCTGGCGTCTGGCGCCGGGAGCCCTGCCCGACGCGCTCGAGCGCGTGGCGCGCGGCGGGGCGGTGCTCGCCGACGGCAACTTCGCCGAGCGCAACCACGTGCGGGTGGGGGACGACGTGCGCCTCACCTCGCCGACCGGCACCGTGGTGCTGCCGCTCGCCGGCATCACCAGCCCGACCTTCGTCTCGCCGGCGGGGGACGTGGTGGTCGCGCGCGACGTCTATCGCGACGCCTGGCGCGATCGCACGGTGAACCGGGCCTTCGTGCTGCTCGCGCCCGGCGTCGCGGTGGAGACGGTGCAGCAGGCCATCGTCGAGACGCTCGGCGCACGCTACCGGATGCGCGTGACCGACATGGCGAGCCACGCGCGCTGGATCGCCGACAGCGTGCGGCGCGGGTTCGCGTTCTCGGACGCGATGGCGCTGGTCACGCTCGTGGTGGTGCTGATCGGGACCAGCGACGCGCTCGCGGCGAACACCAGCGAGCGCGTGCGCGAGATCGGCACGCTGCGCGCGATGGGCTACACGCCGCGTGCGGTCGCGACCATGGTGCTGGTGCAGGCCCTCGCCATCGGGATCGCCGGGACGCTGCTCGCGGCGACGGTCGGGCTCGCGATGAGCGTTCCCTTCGTCACCTCCATCCTTCCTGCCGTCGTGGGCTGGCAGCTCGCGCTGTACCCGAGCTGGCGCGTCGTCGCCGTGGCCGCCGTGCTCGGCATCCTGGCCAGCGTGGTCGGCGGCCTGCTGCCGGCGCGCCACGCGGCGCGGCTGCAGATCGCGGCGAATCTTCGTTACGAGTAGGTCCGGTCACACCGTGTCCGTCCCCGTCGAGCTACCCAACGGGATCGTCGTGTCCGCGATCAACGCGATCGACGCCCGCGTACTTCACCACGAGGTCTTCGAGTCCGACCTCTACTGGCGGCACGGCATCACCCTGCACGACGGTGCGGTCGTGTTCGACGTCGGCGCCAACATCGGCCTTTACTCGATCTCGCTGAGCCGGCGCTTCCGGCGGCTGAAGATCCACGCCTTCGAGCCGATCCCACCGGTGTTCGACGCGCTGTGCGCCAACCGCTCCCTGTGCGGCGACGCCGAGCTGGTCGCGCACCCCTTCGGCATCGCGCGCGTGGACGGCGTCGAGCGCTTCGTCTTCGACCCGCAGATCTCGTACGCCGGCAGCTCGCACCTGCACGAGCTGCGTCGCGTCCTGCCACGCTCGGTGGGAGGATCGGTCAGGCAGCCGTTCGTGCCGAGCCGGTGGGTGTCCGCGGTCGTGGAGGAGCTCGTCGTGACGGGTCTGGTGCGCGAGGGGCGTGCCGTGCACGCCCTGCGCCGCATGCTCCGGAGCGCGCCGGGCCGGGCACTGCTGGTCGCCGGATGGCTCGCGCTCTACGGGCTGCTGGTCGTGCGACGCCTGGTGACGCGCTGCACCTTCGACTGCGAGGTGCGGCGCTTCTCGCGCGTCAAGCGCGAGCTCGGCGTCGCGGCGATCGATCTGGTGAAGATCGACGTCGAGGGGGCCGAGCTCGAGGTCCTGCAGGGCATCGACGACGCCGACTGGCCCGACATCGGGCAGCTGCTGGTCGAGGTGCACGACGTCGACGGTCGCGTCGACGTGTGCCGCGAGCTGCTGTCGTCGAAGGGCTACGCGGTCGCCGTCGAGCCCGACCCACGGCAGCTGCGCCGGCTGCTGCGCATCTACCAGCTCTACGCGCGGCGGCGCGGCGCGTCCGGCTGAGGTGGCGCCGCCGGGCAGCCGCGCTTGTCCGGTCGACAAAAGTCGCGAGAAGCAAGGGGGTGGAACGTCCCCGAGTCCAGACGGCGCTCGAGAAGATGCGGATCGCGATCGATCTCTTCGAGACCGCGGTCGACCTGCAGCGGCAAAACCTGCGACGTCGCCATCCCGATGCGACGGAGCGAGAGATCGAGGAGCGGCTGGGCGCCTGGCTCCAGGATCGACCGGGCGCGGAGCTGGGCAATGGGCAGGGCCGGCCCGCCCGCCGCTTCGACCAGGACGCGTGACCGCACTCGAGCGAGCGCTGATCCGCATCGACTCCGATCTCCGGCAGATCGATGTCGCCTTCGCCTTGATCGGCGGACTGGCCGTCTCTCTGCGGGCGGAGCCGCGCACCACGCGCGACGTTGACCTCGCAGTCGCCATCGACGATGACGATGCAGCCGAGGCCGTCATCCGTGGCTTGCTCGGCCTGGGCTATCGAGTGCTGCAGCAGCTCGAGCTCGGTCCGATCGCAGCTTCCCGAGCTGGACGTCGCCGGTTCGATCCCGGTCGCCCGCTCTTCCCAGAAAGCCCCGTCCCGCGGGGCTTTCGTCGTTTACAGGCTCTGGGTTGCCTCGGCGCTCGTGGGGAAGGTTCCGGCAGGGTTCCGGCTCTCGATGCCTTCCGGAGCGATCTCGGAGGTCGTCTCCGAGGTCCTCGGAGGTTCTCCGAGGGCATCGAGCTGGGCGGGGTTCACCCTGGCGTCGCCGTACCTGGCCTCGATCATCGCGAGGGAGGTTCCGACTACTTTGCGGGCACCGGGCGGAGGGAGCCAAGCGCGGAATGTCCGATAACGCTGACGTTATGACAAAATCGCGGCTTTGTGCTTCCTGGTCGCCCGCAGCGCGCGATCACGCTGATGCGAAGCTCCCCACATGGGGGTCGTTGACTAAATAACCAGAAGGGCCAAAATCCTTGAACTTGAGCAGAGCGTCGGCAACCTTTCCCACCACCCAGGTACCAGGATGAAAACTTCTCTCCTCATCGCGACGATCGCCGCCTTGGTTTGCTCGCCCGCCGCGACCGAAGCGGTCCATCCAGAACCTCCGCCAAAGCCCCGGAACACCCAGCCAGCCAGACCGGAAATTCGGAAGCACTCAAAGTTCCTCAAGCAACTCCTACGTGACCTGGCGCGGCGCGACAAAACCGCCGCGAGCAGCAACGGCATCGCCCGTGGGGACTACAATGGCGATGGCTTCGCCGATCTCGCGATTGGCATTCCCTCGGAAGACACGCCGGCAGAAACCGCCGCCTCGGGTGCCGTCGTGGTGATTTACGGTTCGGCGAACGGCCTCCGCCCGGAGGGCGACACCGGCGTGCCGGCGGCGCAGTTCTGGTCGCAGAACAGCCCCAGGATCCCCGGCACCAGCGAGGCGGGTGATCGCTTCGGGACAGCCCTCGCAGCGGGTGAGTTCAATGGCGACCCCTTCTCCGACCTGGCGATCGGCGTGCCGGGCGAAGATCTCACCGTCGGCACGAGCGCTAAATCAAACGCCGGGCGCGTGGTGATCATTTACGGCTCGCCCGCCGGGCTCGCGGCCAGCGGGAGCAACGTCGTCCGCGCCTCCCAATCCTTCGACCTCTTCGCCGCCAGCCTTTCCCTGATCAGCTTTGCCGAGTCTGTGGTGCCCGACAATGCAGGCCTCGGGCAATCGCTTGCCTGGGGTGATTTCAACGGGGATACCATCGGCGACCTCGCCATCGGCGCTCCCAATCTGGCCGTAAAATACCCCCGCGCATTCAACTTCTTCGCCGATACGGAATCCGGCGGAGTCTGGATCCTCTACGGCTCGCTGGGCAATGGACTGGAAACGCGGGGCAACCAACTCGCCACCGTCGTCGATATCCGCGAGACCACGGGATATCACTACGGCGCAGCGCTCGCCGGGGGCGATTTCAACGGCGACGGCGCGACTGACCTCGCCGTCGGTGTCCCGGACCAGAATATCGATTTCAGCGGGTTCGGCCCGCTCCAGCAGCGGTCCGGAGCCGTCGCCATCCTGCCGGGCCGGGCCGGCGTCGGCCTGGATTTCGGCCGCGGCTTCCAGATCTCGCAATCCACCAATGGGATCCCTTCCGACCCTCTGCCCAATGAGCGTTTCGGCTTCGCCCTCGCCGCCGGTGATTTCGATGGCGACGGCCGTGCGGAACTCGCCATCGGCGTCCCCGGCCAGGCGGGCGCCGAATTCGTGGTCAATGGCAACGACGCCAGCCTGCTCCGAGACGCTGGCGCCGTCCACGTGCTACGGAGCAGTGCGTCCGGCCTCCTCACGACCAACTCGCAATACTTCAACCAGACCGCGTTGTTTGGCAGCGGGAATGAGACGGGTGACGCGTTTGGCCGGGCGTTGGCCGCCGGCGATTTCAATGGCGACGGGCGGGCCGACCTCGCGATCGGGGTGCCCCGGGAAGACGTGGCCAGCGTCAGCAATGTAGGCGAAGTGAATGTGCTCTACGGCTCCGCGGTCGGCCTCTCGACCATCGCGGTGCGTGCCCCACAAAGCTTGCGCGACAGTCCCCTCCAGGCGGGCGCGGAATTTGGCCGCGCCCTCTCCGCCTGGAACTTTGGGCGGGATGAATTTGAGCGGCGGCCTTTCATCTCCGTGCCCATCCGGCGCCCCACTGCGGACCTCGCCGTGGGCGTGCCTCTCAAAGACGTGTCCGGGCAGATCGATGCGGGAGCGATGCACATCTTCTACGGATCCTACTTCGAGCGCGGTCTCACGCGCACCGGCGAGCAGGAAATCACGCAGGAGTCGCCCGGCGTCCCTGGCAGTTCCGAAGCCCGCGACCTCTTTGGTTCCGCCGGATACTAGAGCGCGGGTCGCGACCACCAGAGTGTGAGCGCGAGTTGATCAGGGGCGCACTGACTGACGCTCGGCTTTTCGCCCTCGTTACCAAGCCCCCGTTTTGATTTTGCCCTCGTTGCCCTCGTTACCAAGCTCCGGCTTGGTAACACAACCTTGCCACTGTATGCGCAGCCGCTATCGAGTCGTGGCCGCCGACCGCGCCCACTTCATCACGGCGACGGTCGTCGAGTGGCTCTCGGTCTTCACGACCGGCGCGTGTTGCGACACTCTGGTCCGCTCCCGTACTTTGCGGGCACCGGGCGGAGGGAGCCAAGCGCGGGATGTCCGATAACGCTGACGTTATGACAAAATCGCGGCTTTGTGCTTCCTGGCCGCCGAGGCGCCGACGGAGGGAGCCAAGGCCGAACCGGCGGGCTTGCCAGGAAAACTGCCGCCGCCGTTGCACGCAACGCCAGCCGTGTAAGCCTTCCCACCGATCCAAGATCGCCCGGCATCAGGACATCGGCCAAACAAGCGATGAAACGGGGGATGTTCACTGCAGCCCGCAGTCGGGGACGTGCGGCAAAGGTGGCCACCTGACATCGCGGATTCCGCCCCGCATCGGGTGGGGCTCCGTGGTTTGACTCGGCTGAGCTCAGGAGCTGCTGATTGCGGACCGTGACCATTTCTTCGCCAGCCAAACTGCATTGAACCCGAAAACTGAAGTTCAACCACGAATGGACACGAATGAACACGAATTCCAAAGGGGTTCTTTTCCGTCTGGGACAGAATGATTCGGGCCTGATTCGTGTTTATTCGTGTCCATTCGTGGTTGGAAAAGAACTGTAGGGTTCTATTTCGGAGTTCGAGTTGAAATGAAACTGTCGGCCTGGTCATTGAAGGGCACGGGAGCAATCGAAGGGTTGCCCGTGCCTCAGCCTCCGTTCGCGGTCTTCTCCGGATCCGAGCCGCGCTGGATCGAGGCCGCTCGGGTCAGCAAGGACGACGTTGCAGCGATCGCGGACGCGATGGAGCTGGAGTCGGAAGTGCGGGAGCAGTTGTGCAAAGACTCGCGCACGAACCGGGTGTTCATCGAGCAAGGCACGATGCTGTTGGAGTTTCCCTGTGCCGTGGATGTGGACACCGATCCCCATCCTTATGTCTCCATTCTGGCGCGACTCGATACCCTGGTCACGGTGCTGCGGAACCACGACGCCGAAGCGACGCGCCTGCATGAGAAATTGCGACCGCACCTTGAGGCCGGCGAGCCAGCCATGCAGGTCGTCGCGGCGCACCTTTTGGAGGGGCTCGTCGGCGACACGATGGAACTGTTCGCCGCCCTGCGCGCCGAGGCGGACGATCTCATGAGCCGCGTGCTGGCGGCCCCTTTGCGGGTGCCGATGAAGGAGATTCAAGGGATCAGCCGTCGTATCCAGCATGCGGCGCTCAGCGCGGAAGACCAGTTGTTCTCGACGGATTCCCTGATTGCGAACCTCGGTGGCGCTGACCAGTTCAAGAACCTGGTGGCGATGCTGGGGGTGATCCAGAAGCAGTTGGACCACGTGCTCAGCCTTGCCACGCGGCTCGCCGAGCAGCTTCGGTCCACGCACAACCACGCCGCGAGCGCGCGGGACGACCTCACCTCGGATCGCCTGCGGCTGCTGACCGTGATCTCGGCCGTGTTTCTGCCGCTGAACCTGATCGCCGCGATCTACGGCATGAATTTCGAGGGCGGCGCTGACCACCCTTGGAACATGCCCGAACTGCAGTGGCGTTACGGCTACTTTTTCGCTCTGGGCGTGATGGTGGCCATCACATGCGGCCTGCTGCTGTTCTTCCGGCGCCGCGGGTGGTTTGGCGGCGAACCGGAAGACGACGAATCCGGAAAGGGCGGGAAATAGACCCTCGCTGCGCAGCGAGGTGGTTTACAACTTCGAGCCTTTCCGCGGCGCGGTGCGGGAGGGCGATTGGAAGCTGGTCTGGAAGACACTGACTCCCGCGAGCGTTGAACCCGAATTCCGAAGTCCGCGTTGGAAATCGTTGGGAAATGACGAATGACGAATGCCAAATGACGAAAGCATGACGAAGTGCGTATTCCGGCGAAGTCGGACGGCCATTCCGGGCCGAAGCCGGACACCCGTTCCGGGCGATGTCGGACAGTCGGAGCGAAGCGACGCTGGGTTGAGCCTTACTTGGTCGGCTTCTTCTCGGCGGTCAAGCTCGACCGGGTCTTCCTGATGGACTCACCGGCGAGCTTGATGCGGTGAGCGTTGTGGACGAGGCGATCGCAGATCGAGTCGGCGGCGGTCGCGTCGTCGATCACGGCGTGCCAGTTCTTCGGGTCGAGCTGGCTGGTGATGACGGTGGACGAGACGTCGTAGCGATCTTCGAGGATGTCGAGGAGCGCGCGCCGCTCGGCGGCACCGAGGCGTTCGAGGCCGAAGTCGTCGAGGATGAGGACGTTCGCCTTGGCGAAGCGGCGCAGTGCGAGCAGGTAGGTGCCGTCGGCGCGCGCCTGGGCGAGTTCGTCGAATAGCCGCGAGGTGCGACGGTAGACGACGACGTAGCCGTCGCGGCAGGCCTTCTGCCCGAGCGCACACGCGAGGTAGCTCTTCCCGAGCCCGGTCGGCCCGGTGAGGATGACGGCCTGGTGCTGAGCGACCCAGCGCGACGTGGCGAGTTCGAGGATGAGCGGCTTCGAGAGGCCGCGCGGGTGACGGTAGTCGATGTCCTCGATGCAAGCGGCCTGGCGGAAGCGTGCTTGACGGAGCCGAGTGGTGAGCTTCCGGTTTTCGCGATAGCTCCATTCGGCGTCCGCGATCAGGCCGACGAGATCGGTGGGCTTGAGCTGCTGGTCGGCTGGTCGTTCGAGCCATTGGCGGAGCGCTTCGACCATGCCGTGCAGCTGGAGCGCGGTCAGTCTGTCGAGAGTCTGTTCGATGAGCATCGGTTCTCCTCGTGCGGCGCGGGGCCGCGTTGAGGACGTCGCCGCGGCGGCCGGGGATCGGCGCAGGCGACGTCGCGTCAAGTTGGTCAGTGGTAGTAGGCCGAGCCGCGGACGTTCGGGTGCAGCGGGAGCGGCTGCGAGACGGTGGGCGTCGGGATCTCCTCGCGATCGAGGTTGTGCTTCAGGATCGACTCGATGCTGCGGTAGGAGACGGCGCGCAGAGCGAGCGCGCGGGCGCAGGCACGCTCGATGCGCTCGTCGGGGAAACGCTTGCGGAGCCGCATGACGCCGAGGCAAGCGCGGTAGCCGTGCTCGGGATGCGGGCGCGATTCCATGATCGCGGCGACCAGCTCGGCCGTCTTCGGGCCGACCTTTTCCGCCCACGCGATCAGCCGCGACGGTGTCCACTCGGCGTGCGCGCGGTGCGCGGCGGGCATGTGCCCGGGATCGGTCGTGGGCTTGTGCTTCACGTGCGAGCGCACGTGGCTCGCGACGCGCTGGCCCGCGTGGAAGATCTCGACGATGGTCTCGGTCGCGCGCAGATCGAGGGTCTGGCCGCGCAGCTGGTAGGGGACGCTGTAGTAGTGGCCGTCGAAGTCGACGTGGTAGTCGATGTTCACCCTGGGCTTCTTCCAGACGGCGAGTTCGTAGGCAGATTCCGGCAGCGGACGGAGCACCGGACGGTCGAGCGCCTCGAAGAGATCGCGGCGCGACGCCTTCAGCTTGCGCATCGGGCGCGCATTCAGGCGGTCGAGCAGCGGCGCGATCGCCTCGTTGAGGTCAGTAAGCGAGTGGAAAGTGCGGTTGCGCAGCACCGCGATGATCCAGCGCTCGGCGAGCAGCACACCCTGCTCCACCTTCGCCTTGTCGCGCGGACGTCGCGGCCGCGCGGGCAGCACCACGACGCCGTAGTGCCGGGCGAGATCGGCGTAGGTCGGGTTCAGCTCGGGGTCGTAGGCGTTGGGACGCGTGACGCCGCTCTTCAGGTTGTCGGGCACGACCGCCTCGGGCACGCCACCGAGGAAGGCAAACGCGCGCACGTGACAGCCGATCCACGTCGGCAGGTCCTCGCGCAGGACGGCCTCGACGTAGGTGTAGTTCGACGCGCCGAGCACCGCGACGAAGAGCTTGGCGATGCGCTCCTCGCTCGTGCGCGGGTCGACGATCGCGATGCCGTCGCCCGAGAAGTCGACGAAGAGCTTCTCACCGGCGCGGTGCGTCTGCCGCATCGTGATCGGCAGCGACTCCGCCCAGCGCGCGTAGCGATCGCAGAATTGGCTGTACTGGTAGCCCTCGGGCTCGTGCTCGCGGTACTCTTGCCAGACGAGCATGCGCGTCACGTGCGGACGCTTCAGCTCACGGTTCACCGACGGCCAGTCGGGCTCCGGGCGCTGCGTGACTGGATGATGCTCGTCGGGGAACAGGAGACGGTTGAGTGCCGCGTCGTCGTCGAGTTCGGCCGGAAGCGGCCACCCGAGCTTCGCGACCGTCGCGCGCGCCACGTAGTCGCCGACCGTCGACCTCGCGAGCTTGCAGCTGAGCGCGATCGCGCGGATCGAGGCTCGACGGTCGAAGCGCAAGCGCAGGATTTCTCTGATCGTTCGCATGGGTAGCCTCAATGCCGCCATCTCCACCTCCTCGGTGGCGATGGCACGTTGCTACCCAGCGTCCGTCAAGGCTCCGCGCTCCCGGTTCTCCCGCTCACCCGACCGCGATCGGGTGTCCGAGATGGCCCGGAATCACTGTCCGACATGCTCCGGAATCGGTGTCCGACATCGGCCGGAATCGCTGTCCGGCTTGGTCCGGAACACGCATCTGGAGACGATCTACATCCAAGCGAAGCGCTGGCAGGGCACGGTCGGTCGACCCGAGATTCAGCGATTTGCGGGCGCTTTGCAGGGGCAGAAAGCGCGCAAGGGCGTGTTCATCACGACGTCCAGCTTCACGCGAGAAGCCATGCAGTACGCGGCCTCAATTCAAACCCGAGTCGTGTTGATCGACGGCGCGGAACTCGCCGAGTTGATGATCGACCACGGCGTAGGCGTCACACCGATCCGAAACTACGAGATCAAGCGGATCGACTCAGACTACTTTACTGTGGCGTGAACGCTCGGCGCTCCGAGAGACGGTGTCGCTCGATCACAGGCGAAACACTGCGCCCGGCTTGTCCGGAACCGGTTTCCAGCCGTGAGCGGAAAGCTCCGCTTCGAGAGCGGTCCTGAGCCGCTTTCTCCGGCCTGCAGCGGTCTGCTTGTAGCTGTCGGGGACGACGTTCTTCAGGATCACTGTGACCTCGGAGCGCGTTCCCTTCGTCCATCTCAGTGCTGGATGATCCGCACCGGATAGGATCGGGTCTCTGAGTTCCTGAGCCGCGCGGACTGCGTCCCACCGCGGCGCCATCGGCATGAGTTGGCGGTGCCCGATGAGATCGGCGCTTGCCGTGCAATTCTCGACGTTGAGTACCCACTGCTGGATCTCGGCACGCGTACCACCGAGTGCGATACCTCCGTGGCGCTCAACCTTGATGTACAGGAGGGGCGGTTCCCATACGATCTCATCCGTGCGACCAGCCTTGTGGGGAGCCATTGAGGTCTGCCTTGCCCCTTCGAACTGGGCCCACGCGACCTCAATCAGGCCAACAAGTTCTCCAAAGGCCTCCGAGTCGTCGGTCACCTGCCCCGGTGAAAGCTTCGACAGATACGCCCGGAGGCGCTGCATCTCGGCGGCCTGAGTTCGTGCAGCCACAGACAGTTTACCGATCCTCACAGGCAATCGAAACAGTACCAATCATCAGCCGCCGCGAACGGCACGGACGCGGTGGGAGCGATTTATTGAAGTCCATGCTTGCGAGGCCAACGCGTGAGAACACGTTAAACGCGGCCTGCGGCTCAATCTCACAAAGCCGCACCGCCTCCTGCTTGAACTCCGCCGTGAACGCCCGCCTCTTTCGCTTCCGCATGGATCACTCCTGGCGCGTTGTCGCGCCTTCTCGGGTGTCCATCAAGACGGGGGAGGTTCAGGGCGACTGCCCGGGGCGACCCGACTCCGCCTGTGCACTCAAGGCGACCAAGTGACCCTATTGTCCGACGCTTTCCGCCGCCGCATCAGTTTATTGGCGACGCGGCGGCCGATTCTCCCCGCCTTTCTATACTGACCCTCGGTAAGTTGGCGACCTCTTTGCGAAGCATCATCTTCAAAATACTTTCGCGCGATCCATTCTCCTCTCATTGGAGTCAGTGTGCCACCCTTTGCGATATATCGAAAGTGCTTAAGATTCTTGATACGCCAGCCTGGCACTATAACACTCCTATTCCACGTCTCGATAAATGCATCTATGGTTTCGGCCGACTCCCTCTCGGCGCGCTCGTTTGCTGATGCTATCGCGCGCTGTTCGTTGTCTGACTTCATTCGCTCCCGCTGGGCTGCCTCCTCGGCCCGCCTTCGACCTTCCGCCACCTCGGCCCGCCTTCGTGCTTCCTCCACCTCGAGCTTGCGGATCTGGTGGATCTGCTCCGAGGCCGCGGCACCTTTGGTCTCGAGGAGGGCCGCCATCAGCCGCTCGCGGAACAAGCCCGTACCGTCTGCGCCCGCGAGCATCAGTTTGGCTGCGGCATCGAGGTGAGGAGCGCCCTCGCTTGTGCGACCCACCCGACTAAGGACATATGCGAGGTCAAGTCGCACGCCGATGTCAGTCGGGATCAGTGCCTGTGCACGAACCAACAGCGGGAGAGCGTCAGACTCAAGCCCGGCTCGGATGAGAGTGCGCGCTTTTTTTGCGATCTCGTCCGCGAGTAGGTCGTCCTTCTTCGC
>Ga0194121_10004305_pt1 | contig 20742 bp, 18 predicted proteins | sample TA2MahCa50mmetaG_FD_148609 | JGI IMG/M metagenome (GOLD analysis project Ga0194121, IMG submission 148609) | Freshwater microbial communities from Lake Tanganyika, Tanzania - TA2015020 Mahale Deep Cast 50m | ecosystem: Environmental > Aquatic > Freshwater > Lake | place: Tanzania: Lake...
TCTCGTCAACCACTATCGGAGAAACATATTTGAATTCTTGAATGCTTTGATCTAATAGCTCTTCATCATGTTTTTTTGGATTCTTGGGATGAGCTTTTATCTCGTCTATCTTAAGAATCCTTGTTTCGAATTTTGCTTCCATTTTTTTCCTCTTGCAGCATTCTTGATTACTTTTTAAAAATAATCACAAATGCTGACAAAGAATTTTAATTTATTTTTTACTTTCAGTGGAGAAATAGTTTGCCGACCAGTTATTTTCGTAAAACAAAAAATGCCCGCCTAAAAAGGTAGCTCAAAAAATTTTTGTTTTAAGCTATCTTCTTAAGCGGGCACGATCGAGGCGCGAGCCTTCCCGATATTCCTTGGTTATAGAATATCTTTTATCCAAGCAGGGCTTGAAAATTCATGGCACCCAGCCATTGTTGATTACGAAAAAATGTACTATATCCCAACTGTCACTTTCATTGTACCCGTGGCACCATCTATGTCAAGTCCCAGCAGTTTTACGAACCCCTCTGGTGCGTGAAATTTCTTAAAACCGCCCGCATGGCGGTTCATGCTAATTACCTTTTGCTGGATAGTTCGATCACCTGAAAATTTAAGCATCTTGTTTTCCGGAGCAAAAATCTTAAAACTTTTTCCCGATAACATCGCCAGTTTATATTTTTCAAAATCTACCGCAGACATAGCCAGGTTTATTTCTACGATAGTTCCGCCAATAGGGGATTGATATATTTTTACATTAGGACTATTAGCATATATCCGTGTTGATTGGCGGATTTTTGCTTTGTAGGGCAGCTCAAGATGCCATGGTTTGGGGCTGCGTACCGGGCTGCCGTGAACCTGTATGTCACTCATGATCATATCTGCATACTCTGGTCGATATACGATTTCAATTTTAGTATTTTTTGCTTCCATAGTATTGACAGTAGTAAATATGAAATGCTATACATACACTATAATACACATAGTATGCAAAAACAAGGCCCACAATTTAATAAGCGGGAATTGGATGCTCTCCGTCATATACGTAACTTTATCGTCCATGGCAAGTCGCCCTCGGTGAGGGATATTCAAAAAGCGCTGGGCTACGATTCCCCACGCTCGGCAGCCTTGCTTATTGATGCCTTAATAGAGAAAAAAGTTTTAGCGCGTAATACAACCGACGAACTCCAAATAATCAAAGACATTTCCGCGAGACAGGATAACGCCCAGACCATTGAAGTTCCTTTAGTAGGTTCGGTACCAGCTGGAACACCAATGTTAGCCGAGGAAAATTTAGAAGCTATGATTCCCGTATCAAAACAGCTTATAAAACCAGGTAATCGATACTTCCTGATCCGCGTGGTTGGAGATTCTATGAATCAAGTTGGTATGCACAGTGGTGATTTTGTTTTAGTAAAACAGCAACAGTCAGCTGAAACCGGAGACATTGTAGTGGCCTTGATTGACGATGACGCCACAGTAAAAGAGTATCATCGCACCGCGACCACTATTGTGCTAAAGCCAAGGTCAAAAAATAAAGAACATAAACCAATAATTTTAACTAACGATTTTCAAATCCAAGGAGTTGTCGTGGCTACTATTCCGAACTTTGAAGATTAAAAACATATGGCATATGAAATTGATTATTTACCAGTAGGCGAAGGTGATAAAGCAGGAGATTGTATTGCAATAAGATTCTGGAATCCTGTGATTGGTATTGCTTCTCAAAAAGTTATTGTTATCGATGGGGGATATAAAGATTCTGGAGAAGCAGTAGTAAACTGCATTAAAAACTTTTATAAAACTAATACCATTGATTTAGTTATTTCTACTCACCCCGATAAGGATCATGCCTCCGGACTTGTAGTAGTGCTAGAGGAGATGGATGTGAGGGAGCTAATCATGCACAAGCCATGGGAACACGCCTCGGATATCAAACGGGAATTCATAAATGGCAGGCTGACAGTGTCTGGTATTAAAGAAGACCTTGAGGAATCTTTAATGTATGCGAGTGAATTAGAAGCAATTGCCGACCGTAAAAACATACCGATTTCGGAGCCTTTTTCGGGAATGCAACGCTTGAATGGAGTTATGCACGTTTTAGGACCAAACTTACAATATTACCAAGATTTATTACCTCAATTTAAGGGAACTCCGGAAGCGAAGAACCCATTAAGTGCCCTAGGTATGGTTGTGAAAAAAATAGGTGAAGAAGCTATACAGATAATTCAGGACACGATGCATCTAAACCATTTAGATGACGAGGATTCAACATCTCCTGAAAATAACAGTAGTGCCATTATCCTTTTTCACATTGATGGCCATAAGATTCTTTTTACTGGTGATGCAGGGAAACGTGCTATTGAACAGGCTATTCTTTACGCTCAATCCCAGAATATCAGTTTAACTGATTTGGAAATATTTGACGTACCACATCATGGTAGCAAAAGAAATCTTGGTAAAACTGCCATGGAACTGATAAATGCTAAAACTGCCTATATTTCAGCTCCCATAAATTCAAATAAACACCCAGCTTCCAAAGTTACCAATCATCTTTTCAAAAAGGGAATGGGTGTTTTCGCCACCCAAGGTCGCCATATTTGTCACTTTTCGGGAACAACTATGCGACCAGGCTGGGGCCCTATTTCCCCAATTCCATTCAAAAATGAAATTGAGTTGTAGTTATGGTTAAATTAATCGATAAACTTTTTAATGAATATAACCTCAAAGCCAGAGTATTCCCGGCCGTCTTATGCTCTGCACCATTTTTACTGATCAAACATTTTATAATTGATCCGTATTTTTCAGTCTCACTTAGTATGGCAATTATTCAGGATGTTCCGCTATTGGTCGTCATCGTTTATTTATTATCTCTCACTAACCGCTTTGTTTCCAAAACTTTACTTGAAAACAAGTCAGAACTTCCGACAACGAAGATGCTTTTGCCGTCTACAATGCTACTTAGCGTGGATTATAAAAAGAAAATCGAAGAAAAAGTTCAAAAGGATTTCCAACTATCCTTGCCAAGCCTCAAGGATGAACTTTCTAGTCCAGAAGGCGCTAAGACTCGGATTAAGGAAATTGTATCCTTGATTATTAACCAAGTTCGTAGTGGCAATCTAGTGTTACAACATAACATTGAATATGGATTCTGGAGGAATCTTATCGGCGGGTCGATTACTGCATCCGCAGTTTCTCTCATTGCCAGTATTATATTCGGTTACATTATTAAAGACGAATTAGCGTTTCTAATTTCCATTATTCTAATGGTTGGATATATCACTCCTGCACTATTGTCAAAAATAATTCTTAGTCATCATAGTAAAGAGTATGCTCATATTTTATTCAGAGAATACTTGGGAGTGGGGAATAGTCCTTCGACCTAAGGATGATCAAATTAGACATTGAAAAGTAAGTGGCAAAGTGTGTCTAATTTGTCTAATTTTACGAACAAAACCAAGAAAATTAGACACTGCTAAATCTGTTGTTTTCCCTAAAGTTTGCTATAATAGACCCGACCAGAGAGCCTCGACTAATACTATGGAAAGGGCCTAAATTTGTTCCTGAATCTGAGTACTAGACCAGAGAGGCCAGCCAAGGTCGGAAGTATCGAGTGACCAGAGAGGGTCAATAAAATCGCATATTTCCGACTACTCGTCCCAGAAGTCGCATACCGGCTGAGCGCCGTATCCAGAGATAAAAAGACCACGGAATTCCGTGGTCTTTTTATCTCTGCCTCTAAGCGAGGGTAATCAACTTCTCTTTGAGAATAATCCTCTCTTTCAAGTGCGAGAGGAGCTCCCGTTTCTCAAATAGGTTGCCTTCTTTTAAAATATACTTGGCGTAATTCTTCATATCAATATCCACGAGCTGCACTTTCTGTTTTTCAGCCCCCAGGATTCCCTGGAACTTATGGTAGCGGTCTACTTCTTCCTTTAGCTTTTTTCTCAAGCCCAGTTCGTCCAAGCTTATCCGATCTATGATTTGAATGAGCTGGAGGATTAATTCTTCCTCCCGCAGGTACCCTTCTTTGCAGTGTAGGTTTTTGCTCCTCGTACACCCGTAATATATGTATTTCACTGTTGACCCATCCTTCAGCTTTTTATACTTCTCCTGCGCGGTCACTCCCGAATCGCAGTGGCCGCATTTTATCAGTTGGGTGAAGGCGAATTCCTTACTGGCGTATTTAAACTCATTCTCATTAGTAAGCTGGCTTTGCACCGCATCGTACAATTCTTTGGTAATAATCGGCGTATGGATTCCTTTATACCAGTTTCCGCTTTTTAAGGGATACTGGAATTCTCCGTAGTAAAATGAGCAAGCCAGAATTCGGTAGACGTTGCTCAGCCAGAGGGGATTACCATTGATTGAAGTAAACCCTATTTCCCTTAACCACCTAAATACCTTTCGACCTGACCACTTTTCATAAGCTACTTTCTCAAACATTTGCTTGATGACTGGCGCCCGTAGGGGATCAAGAATCACGTAGCCTTTTCTATCAGTTCGTTTTTCGTTCAGATATCCAGTGGGAGCAGGGGCGGGCCATAATCCCATTTCGCATCGCGCTCGCAACCCTCGTTTCACATTCACTGCCTTATTATCGTTCTCCAGCTTCCCCTGTGCTCCAAGGATCATTAAGAGAAACTTTTCGCTGGGGTTATTGGTAAACTTTTGCCCATAGGTTCGTATCTCGTGGAGCCTCTTTTGATCTAAAAAGTCTACAATGATACCCAGTTCACCAGCGTTCCTCGAAATGCGATCGGGATGCCACGTTAGGATCGCATTGAACTTCCCAATCTTGATTTCCTCCACCATTTGATTAAAGACCGGCCTTTCTCCAACGGCTTTGGCAGAGTGAGATTCTCTTTTAATATCGGTGACCTTGAGATGCTCTCGGCTAGCAAGCTCTAACATTTCCTTCACCTGGCTCTCAATGCTCATGGCTTGCTTCTCATCAGATTCTGTGGATTTACGAGCATAGAGGCAATACCTCAAATCCTGCGTATTTATTATTGTTTGTTCCATAGTTTTTTATCCTTAATAGTCTTTTTGCCTAGTCGACCTTTTCTACATCAAGGAATGACGCAACCCTGCCAGGGAGTCCAGACCCCATCAGTTGGTAACTCGATCAGATGAGAATTTGACGATTTATGAAAAGTATTGTGTGCTATTGACAAGGCTGCTTGATCTATGCTACAATTAAGGTGTAGGATGAAGTTAAGGGAATTGCATAGGAAAAGACCGAAAGTACCCCTACAAGTAGCCATAGAATAAGCCTATTTAGAGGGCATTCCCAATAGAGGGGAACCAGCCAAAATAGAGCTAAAATAAGGCTAAATACGAGGAGAAAAGGCAGGAATAAGGCAGAGGTACTTGACAAGAATGTTGACTATGTGCTATAATAAAGGTGTAGGATGAAATAAGGCTAAAGAGCAGAAGTACATCACAATTTAAATAATAAAATCTTTCTTGAGAGGAGAGTCCCAATCTGGGGGTTACCAGATACTATAAGGAGTCATGTAGCTACAAGCTCATCCTTATGGATATCGCCAATTTGTATATTACAAGGGCGGTTAAGAAATCTCTTCTCACTAAAGTGAAGGTATTTCTTAACCGCCCTTTATTGTTATAACAGATAGAAGCGTGGAGATTGCATCTGGGGCAACCTCTACACTTCTCTCTGAATATAAAAGAGAGAAAACAGTACATTTTTGAAAATACAGGGCACCTGAGCCGCAAGGCACAGGAGGTCAAGGGAATATTCAGCAGATGCTTGGTCTTCATTCTCTAAGTAGTTTGAGAGGAGAGTGAGACTGAAAAGCAGTCAATTGGTGAATATTTCGTATCAAGCAAGATTAGATCCACCGGGTACCGATTTGATACATCGAGTTACCTATGGGGACAGCAAGTAGAGCGAATCTCCGACAAGTATCGCAAGATACTGGGTAGGGGCTCTCGAAAGGAATCTTGCAACCGTCTCGTAAAGAGATAGGCTGGAAGGTAAGGACTTGAAACCCCCTTGCCTCCAGAAATCTCTTTATGAAAGTATCCTGGAAAGCTCTTAGGAGTAAGAGAAAACAGGAGAAATTGTAAAGAATACTTTGACAATTTTACCAAGGGAAACACGATGTAAAGAACGTCTGACTTGGAGTTTCCTATCCTTCTTTCAAATCATTAGCTGAATACCAGAAAATGATCCTATTTTCCATACGTGATTAACGTACATTCTATAGTGGTTTGAAAGAAGGAATGCTTCCTTCAACATGCCGCGCACCTTATCAGTGCGGCAGTGTATAAAAGTTTCAACACAGTCAAGACCCGTAAAATAGGGTCACCCTTTCTTGGTCAGCCATGGCCAAGTGATAAGAAGGGTCTCCAGAAAAACAAGGAGATATACCATGGCGAAGTGCATCCTGACCTACGTCGCCGCGAAGAACCTGGTCGAGACCGGCAGCCCCGAGGACATCCTCCAGCTCAGCAACGTGCTGTCGCTGATGGGATTCTCGAGCGCCGTCGAGACCGCCCGTGAGGCCGTCATCGCCAAGAAAGCGATCGAGGCCAAGCGGTTCGTCACCGCGTTCCAGGCCCACGCGAATGTGGGGAACACGGGGGCGATGGGTTCCACCCTGCGCCAGCTCCACGGAGCTGAGCTGCAGGCCGGTCTGATCCGCCACTTCGGCAGCGTCGAGGAGCGCGATCGCTTCCTCAGCTACGCCGAGTCGGCGATCAGCTTGGTCGCGAAGGCCAAGGCCGGTGCGAAGAAGCACCACAATCGCTGCAAGATCGCGGCCTAGTCAAGGATGACGAATAGCCAAGGATGGCTACGAACAAAAAGGTTTCAATGGCGGACACAACGTTTCACGTGTCCGCCCCTTCTCCTAGCATATTGAGAAAATTACACATTATGCTAAGAGAAGGGATAGTTTTCCTTTCACTTCAGTTGATTCTTATCAGCACTGAAGTAATTTCCGAAAAAGACCCGTAAAAATGGGTCACCCCTTTCCGGATGCCATATCTGGGATGATAAGAGGGGTCTCCAGAAAAACAGGAGATACTACTATGGCGAGCTACAAGATCGAGAAGAGCACCGTTTCCGTGTCCGGCAAGAGCGCCGTCATGTTCAAGGTGGGCTTCGGAGAGCCCGCCCAGAACGACACGATCGTCAAGGACGCCCAGTCCCTGATGACCGCGCTCGAGACGGGCGACGGCGGTGGCGTCGCGTTGGTCAACGGTCCGGCTTCGTTGCCGGTGGCCATGGTGCTCGCGCACCACTTGGCTCACCGCTACGAGGCGGTGGCCTGCTTCGACCCGAAGATGTCGGGCTACGTCGTGGCGATCTGCCACGGCCCGAACTACTCGGTCGGCCAGGTCATCCCGGCCGCTGACGTGAAGTAAAGTTTCAAGAGCCAAATCATGGTTGATAAGGCTCGAGGTTTCAAACGAAGGAGGTGAGCATTATGCAAACCTCCTTCCCATTACTTAATTCACAACACGGTGTTGCGAATTAACAGTGGTTCTTACCCCGCTTTGAGCGGAGGAACAAGGACATGAAAAAGATTGTCTTATGTGGTCCGCCACGAAGCGGAAAGTCTTGCATGAGGCAGGGCTTGAAAGACGCGTTGATGGCCTTGCATCGTGCAGGCCAGGGACCGTACCCGTACGTAGTTACGGGATGCCCCGACGGAGAAGGGGCATGGTTCCAAGAGACAGTGAATGTGGATGCGGAACTGGCTGCTCAATGCAAGACCAGTTACAAGTCTAAATTCACTCCCGAGTTCGTACGGCGCGTGGCCGACTCGGTGAAAAACTGCGCACTCCCGCTGACGTTGGTAGACATCGGCGGAATCCCGTCACCCGAGAACGAAGAAATTTGTTCGACGGTGACCCACGCTATTCTGCTCGCAGGGGATACCTCGCGATTTCCCGAATGGCGTGCGTTCTGCGCAAAGCTGGGAATCTCGATTCTGGCCGAGATCCACAGCGACTACCACGGCCAGGAAGATGTTGTTCCTCAAATCGGCGAGGATCGCATCTACAAAGGTTCGGTTCATCACCTCGAACGTGGCGAACCGGTGGGAGAGCGTCCCACCATCAAAGCGCTCGCCGAGATCCTCGTCGGAATGGTTTCCGATGAGAAATAATGTTTCACTGGTTTATAGGATTTCCAGATAATAAAAAATCCTTCTGTCCTGCAATGTGTGTTGCAGCTGACGAGTCCGAAAGGACGAAACAGAAACTGAAATAGTATTCTGAAAAACAGGGGTACGAAAATGACGATCGAAGCGATTCTGCTTTTGGTCGAACGACTGATGGCCAAGTGGCAAGAAGTCATTGGTGAATCAGTCGAAGTCGTTCTCGGCGGATCGTTGGTGTCGGGACTTTTACTCCTCGACGAGGAAACAAAAGTCATCGATGTTGACGTCCGTTTCTTAACGGACGATCCCACCAATGAAGAACTGCGTCGAAAGGTTGAGGAGGTTACAAGCCTCCAATACCGTAAGACGATTCAAGTCGGGGACTGGCCGAATGGCGAAAGCACTGGCATTATGGTGGAAGGATTCCTCCAACTGCCAGAGTGTCCACTGCCTTTGGAGGTGGAGGGATGCATCCGAAGCAAGAAGTATGTCGGATGGCATCGCTTCTACAAAACGGTACTCACTGAGCAGGAGCTCGAGGAGTGCCGGCAGCGGAAGCAAGAACTTCGCCATGACAAGAAAGCCTACAAGGCTTTCAAGGCGGAAGTTCGCAAGGAAGTTGAACGCCGCTGCTTGGAGCGCGGCATCGTGACAAAATAGGTTTCAGAGTTTGCGGTCTCATTCAAAACCGCTTCTGATTTGAGAGTGTGTGCTCTCACTGATGACGTCGAAAGACAGAAATCAGAGTTAGGACAATAGTCCAGTTTCAAAAAGGAGGGTCATCATGACCCAGCAGAATCAGCAGCATGAACTCGGTTATGGCATCCGTCTAGTGAACCCGGAAGCGTTCATCTGGGCGGTCATCCGGCACTTTTTCTCCCCAATCAGCGGAAACGTGGATTGGCAGAACATCGTGCATGAAGCTCGGGTCGCACTCTTCGAGTACGACCTCAAGCTCGGTGAAACCATCCCCGAGTCCACCAGTGGGTACTGGTGGCGAGTCGCGGCAGCCGTCGGAGTGCTCTTGTGGGAAGACTACCATATCGGGAACATGTTCATGTCCCGAATGCGAAAGCGTCCCCTGAGCCTTCATGAGGCGTCCGAAGACGATCCGGAAACCGCTGCCATCTACATGGAAAAGCAGCGGACTGAGCCAGACCCTGCGACTGAAGTAGAGGCCAAAGAGTGGTTCGACCACTACATGGGCCTCGCTGAAGGTGTGCTCCTCGACAACGAGGATGCGCAGCAGGGTGAGCGTGATTTCCAGCTCTTCGAGCTGTGGGTTGAAGGCTACTCTCCCAAAGAGATCGCCGAACGACCCGAGATCACGTGGCTCCGGAACCGGGATTCGGTGGATGCGGCACTGCGTCGCATCATCCATCGTCTCTGGCAGTTTTTCGGAGTCAATTCCGAGGAACACGCCATGACGGTGGGCGATCACACCTCGATGCCCGATCGGATTGGGACGGCTCCCAATCCGAAGAAAAACTTTCAGCAGTGGTATGCTGATCCGGCCAATCGTGAACGGCACCAGAAAAACTGTCGTGAACGGATCCGGGCCAAGCGCGCCGCAGCGAAAGAGGCCACGGATGGCCAATAGTTGTACAAGGTTTCAAAAGATCTGAGCAAATCTTAAAACTGCTCTCTGATCCGCAAATATGTGTTTGCGCTGATGAGCTCCAAAGAGCGAAATCAGAAAGAACAACAGTTCAGTTTCAACGTTTGGGTGAGAACCCAAGAAAGGAGCCAATCATGGCTCGCAAGTTCAACTGCACCGTTTGCACGCGTGAGTTCCAGTCGTCCGATCGCTACGTCACCACCTCCAAGGGGCGGTGCCCGACGTGTGTGAAGACCGAAGGTCTCCCGCGCAAGTGTCTCTCCTGTGGCAACTCGTTCGTCTGGTACGAACAGTTTGCCCAGGTCGTGGGACACCCGCAGCGGCCGCAGCAGATGTGCCCGACGTGTGTGGACAAGTTCTCCAAGATGGTGGACTCCACACAGCCGGTCATCGTCGATCGCGACGCTCTGCACGTGTTCCCGCTCGTGCGCATCCAGATCAATATGGAGTGCGCGGAGGTGCACGACCCGCAGGGCAAGGCCAAGGAAGGCCGTCGTCCGGCTCGCCGTCTGGTCATGAAAGACCGGCATGGCAAGTCCTACGACGGTCGTCTCGACATCTATGACTATCGTGATGATGGTCAGCGGTTCGCTGGTTCGGTGGCTCGCGTGCGTGTCATGCGGGCGACTCACCAAGAGCCGCGCAAGATCACGGTCAAGTCCGGGATGCCAATGGGTCCCAAGCACGAGGAGACGCTGGAGTTCCCTCCGACGTACGAGTATCTCGTCTTGGAGCCGATCAACGGCGAGCTGGCTTCGGCCGAACCCCCGATGACGTTGGTTGCCGCTGGTTACAGTGGTAAGTCGGCGCTCAAGGGTGGCAAGCACGCTTCTGGTGGTTTGGTCAAAAGCCAAGCACACTGGTCGCAGCAGCTCACATCGTCGAGCCGCACCGGTTCGCACTGGGGCGGAACGATCGTGGCGATCGTGGACGATGAGCATTACCTGCTCGTCCGTCAGGACAACAATGTCTGGCGCTACGGCGGTACGGAGTGCACGCTGGAGGAACCGGGCTTCCGTGAGAACGGAATGGCTCGGCTCACTCTCGTCGTTCCGAGTGCTGACGCGGAGTTGGTTGAACGGCTCAACAGTGAGGGCTTCAAGTCCAAGCTGGTGAGCGTTTCAGCCTTCGTGCGTCTGAAGAGGCAGGAAGGCGTTGAGGGGTTCATTCTCCCCGACAATCTGCCAACACACGAAATCCGTGTCGAGTCCGTGGAATCCGGTGGCGGTTACACCAACACTGGATGGGCGCAGATCGTGGCGAACCTGGATGGTTCGACGATCAAGCCCTATGCTACGGCTGGTCATCGCGGAGATCTGGCGTGCGGAGAGCACGGCTGGTTCTCGGTGATCAATGGTTTGGCGACGGTGCAAGCCGTTCGTTGGACCAAGAACGATCCGTCGGTATCGGTCGAACTGGCCATCCACAAGGTGGTGCAGATCGGCAACACTGTCCAGCTCGTCGCTGAGGCACTCTTCAAGGGTGCCGTCAGTGACTTGCCGGAAAGTCTCGCGCACTACCGCTCGGCCGTCGAGGCCGCCAGCGCCAAGGCGTGCGACTATCACTGCCGTAGCTTGCACTACGCGCAGTAAATTGTAAAAAAAGTTTCAAAATACCTGAGCATGTATTCAAACTGCTCTCTGATCTTCCAATGTGTGTTGGAACTGACGAGTCCGAAAGGGCGAAATCAGAAAAGTACAGCAGTACCGTTTCAATCCGAAGGAGAGTGAAAGATGAAGAATCGTACCGTGAGCGGCAAGGCAATGGGTCTTCCGTTCTGGAGCAAGGCGGCTGAGGTTGTGGCATTGGCCCAATCCGGCCGTGGCGTCGTGGTGATGCCGACGGGTACGGGTAAGACTACCCAAACTCCGCAGGCACTCCACGAAGCTGGCTTCACTGCCCGCGGTCGTATCTATGTGTCCGTTCCCAAACGGATCCTGGCTGTCGAGTTGGCCACGAGGGTGGCTGACGAGATGGGGATTCCTTTGGGCGGGCTCGTGGGTTACGAAATCCGCGGCGAGAAGCGGGTGTCGAAGGGAACGCAGATTCTCTTTCTGACCGAGGGTATGGTTCGGGCCAAAATCCGGAACAACCCGACGCTGGAAGAGGTGTCGTGCATTATCTTCGACGAATTCCACCAGCGTACGCTCATGAGCGACTTCAATGTTGCTCTTGTCGAGCGCGCACAGAGCGAAGGTTCCAGGGTTGCGTTCCTGCTTATGAGCGCAACGGCGGACGCCTCGGCTCTGGCGAGTCATTTCGGCTGCGGTCTGGTGGACGGCACTGGTCTCACGACGGTGTATCCGATTACCGAAAGGTATGCGAATACTGGTCGGGAGAACGGAAGACTCTTCGACCGAGCAGCCATCGAAGTCCAGGAAATGCTCATCAGGCATGGCGGCAACGTCAACGGCTTGGTGTTCATGCCGGGCAAGGCAGAAATCACCCAGACGATCGAAGCCCTCAAAAAGCTTCGGTTGGAAGGCGTGACCATTCTGCCTCTGCACGGTGACCTGGATGGTGCTGATCGGCATGCGCCGTTTGCCGAGCGTCGGGGTGCAACCGTTACCGTGGCCACGGACATCGTGGAAACGGGAGCGACGCTCCCCAACATCGGCTGGGTGGTAGATTCGGGTCTGGCTCGGGAAACCGGGTATGATCCCATCTCCGATACTTCGTCGCTCCGTCTGACTGACGTGGCGCAGGATCGGCTCACTCAACGGCGCGGTCGGTGCGGACGAGTGCGTGAAGGCGAATACGTCGGTCTGTTCTCGAGAGAGGATAAGGATCGGCGTCCTGTCAAAACGCAGCCCGAGATTCTGCGGAAGCCCTTGCGCGAGGTGGTTTTGACCATCAAGGCACTGGGGCTGACTCGGGAAAAGGATCCGTTGCGGCTGATCGACTATCCGGCCAAGGCAAACTGGAAGGAGGCCAAGCGCCAACTCCAGATGCTCAAGCTGGTGGATGATACGCCGGAAGCAGGAATCACTGACCTTGGCAGCAAGGCAGTGGAACTGGGGTGTGATCCTCGCGATGCAGTCATGCTTTTCAAAGCAGCCGAACTCGGCTGTCTCCGGGAAGCGGCGATTGCCATCGCGGCGCGAGATACTCGCTTGCTGTATCTCCCGCGAGAGGCGACTCAGCGATCTGAAGCGCAGAGCAAGCACGTTCGTTTCAAAACCTCGCGTACCTGCGATGCCTGGACGGCGGTTCAAGTCATCCGGGCAGCGGAAGGGCGTGGGGAGGAATCTCTCGGTGCATGGTGCAAAAGCAGCTTTGTATCATACCGGGGACTCCAAGACGTCTGGCAGGCAGAGCGGCAACTTCTGGGCACCATGCGATCGTTTGGCTTTACCGCCAACGATAGCAATGGCGCCGAAGAGCATCTGCGCCAGGCGATCGCAGCGGGGCTTCCCGATCGGATTTTCACCTACTACCGTCGTCCCAACTGGTACGAGCAGGTTGGAGGTGAAACCGAAGCGGCGCTCGCTCGCGAATCGTCGATCGCTCCCAGCTCGAGCCACAAGCTCGCGGTTTGGGAGATGATCGAAATCGAGACCGCACGCGGTCCGATGAAGCTGATCACTAATGCCGTGGTGATCGTGTAAAAATGGTTTCATGCGAGATAGTCTCTCGCAACAGGTTCCCGGGGAGTCCTGCTAAAATTCCCCAAATTACTTCAGCGCATATGGTTCTCATGTGCTCTGAAAAGATTTATATTATAATGGAAGTAGTAATCGCTATAAGGTCGTGAGTCAGCATGACGGAATCAGATCGGAGCAGCAGTGTGCTTTCGTCTCTGATCTGTTCGCAGGGAAGAGACTAAAACTCTCCTCTCAAGGAACACCGTTCTTCGGTCTGGCAACTCAGGCATACTTGGCTCGCGGCCTTATGGTGATTATCTAAACAAAAAACAGCTTTCTTATTTCAGAAGGCTGTTTTTTGTTAGATTTGATGTTAGCATAAAACTATGCCACCGAAATACAACTTAGACAAAATCAAATTTTCCACTGATGCCCCAACATTTGAAAAATCCGTAGCTCTCTATGAAAATGGAAAAGTAACCCAGTTTAAGGAAGGGATTAGTGCTTACTCCGCAGTCGTCGTCGGCACAAAACCATATCACGCTTCGGTAGAAGCTCGTCGTTACGATTACGGACACTGCGAATGCTATCTTGGCCAGAAAGATATGCTCTGCAAACACATGGTAGCGGTTGCCATTATGGCTGTTACCGGAGGAAGGCCGTTAACCAAAGAAGAAAAACAGATTACCACTAGCGTTACTTGCAGTGGCAAGCTTGGTATGCTCACCAGTGAAGAGCTACTAAAAACCAAGAAAACAATTACCGACGCAGTAAAATATATCAAATCATACAGTGGCCCATCGCGCACCTGGTTCTCTTATCAGAACTCACTATCAGAGAGCTGCAATCGTCTTGCCAAAATCGTCTCTGATTTACCAGTGAGCGAGCAAACTGCTCAACTGATGGTAGATCTACTTTTGCGTATAGACAAAAAGCTCGGCTGGGGTGGCGTAGATGACTCCGATGGCACTGTCGGAGGATTTATTGATGAAACAGTAGCGGTGCTTGCTGAATACGCCAAGATTGATTCATCTTGTATCAACGCATTTCAAAAGCTCAAAGGAAAAGAAACTAGCTTCGGTTGGGAAGAATCATTGTTAAAATTAATAGAAAAGTGAGCAGTTGATAAGTTGTCGGTAAAAAAGCTACACAAATTAGCTGTTTTAAGTTATCATAAAGGCACAACTTAATAATGATTACCTAACCCTATAAGCTAGAAACTCATAGGTATGGTAAATATAAATCCCGCTAGAGAATAAAGGGCTCCTCGTCAGAGTCACTCTAGCGGGTCATATCCGGAAACGGGTATGGGGCTTCCGAAAGGAGGCTCGCGATGGCGGGGAGTCTTTTGTTTATCTCAAGATTCTCTGCTCTAAAACCCGCTAGAGCATGTCAAAAAATAAAAAAATCCTTCTCATTACCGGGGGAAGTATTTTTACCTTCTTCGTACTTATTGTTATCGTAGGTCTTCTTAATCCTGTTCCAGCACCCCCTGACACAAAATCAGCGCAAGAGCAAGATGGTGAGACTACAACTGTTGAAACAAGCGCCTCTCAAACTCAGGAGAATATAGCACCTGAAAATCGGCCTAATGAAAGCGTCGATACAACACAAAAAGTATCACAACCTTCTACTACTCCCACAAAACCACCTCAACCACCAACATCTCAATATACTTATTACTCGGTTATTAGCGTAGTTGACGGCGATACGATCAAAATAAATCTGGATGGCACTACCGAAACGTTAAGATTAATAGGAATTGATACGCCTGAAATCCTAGACCCCCGAAAGTCAGTCCAGTGTTTTGGTAAGGAAGCATCAAATAAAGCCAAAGAGCTTCTTTCAAATAAAAAGGTTCGTATCGAAAAGGATTCAACCCAAGGCGATCGGGATAAGTATGGCCGCTTATTAGTCTATGTTTGGCGCGATGATGGCTTATTCTATAACGATCATATGATCAAAACCGGCTACGCGCACGAGTACACGTACAACTTACCATACAAATATCAAGTCCAGTTTAAGGCAAGCGAAAAATATGCTAGAGAAAATCAATTAGGCTTGTGGTCTCCAACCACTTGTAACGGAGACACTACTCAATCGGCCAGTTCGAGCACTTCAAACTCCTCATCTACTTCAACTGGCACTACAACACAAACAAGTAGTGGAAAGTACTATACTTCCAGTTACGCCAGTTCAAAATATTATTACCCCGAATCCTGCGATGCCTGGAAAAGTTTAAGCCCAAGTTATCTGAAGGTTTTTAATTCATTGCAGGAGTTGCTGGCAGTTTATCCATCAAAAACATTAAGCTCACAGTGCCAGTAGTAGGTCTATCTAAGTAGCAGTTATTTTTTAAGCTATCGGTGGTCTATTGTTATACCCATTGCGGATAGCGCCTAAAACCATTATCGCGAAGGCATCAGCTAAATCATCATACTTTTCGTGTCCGAACCCTATTAACTGGTTTGCCAGTGGCTCTACTCCAGTTCTTGGAAAGAGAACCATTCCATTCTTAATCAAATCTGTCGTAAGCGCCAAGCGAGACCTTTTATCAGATCCCATGGGTTTGAAACTGATTGCCGGGTATCCCTCACTGCGAAGTTGCTGAATTGCCGCTTCCTGGTATCCTGAATTTTCAATAACTAAGTCTGTCGCTCTGCCATTACCTAGTTTCTTGGATAATATCTTTGCCTTTTCAATAGTTTCAGGGAAATCCAGCCTTTCATTAATCGGATCAGGGAGAATATAGATGTGGAATTTTCCGGACAATTTTTTGAATGCATATATTTTTCCAGATACCATGCTTGTAAAATTAGCGGATTCTTTTTTGGAGATTGCCAGATCTACTCCTGTGATGATATCCAGCGGCTTGTCGTCCGGAAGCTTGTCATAATAGCGGATCCATTTTTTTCTGATTACCTGATTTCCCCCGCCAATAATTCTTAACATATGCTCGCGCTGGAACGCTACTTCGTCTCCCATGCGCATCTTTTCTTCTTCAATGGCTTTCATGTCAGGATATTTCCCCGGCCACGTAGGCATATTATCCTCTCCTACGATCGGATAGGCGCGGTATACACCGCTCATCGCTCTGTCACGAATGTTTTTTTGCAATCTACTAAGGAGCGAATCTTCACCAAGAATTCCGCCCAATATGACCAATCGGGTGTTTTTTGTGCCAGCTGGTATGACATCGCCAATGAGCCAGTTATACAGTTTGTCTCTATTTTCAACGGACTTCACACTTTCTAGGTCTTCTAAGTCATCGAGAATAATTAACTGGGGACGGTATTGCATGTGGCGGAAGCTTCTGAGACTTTGCTCTGCTGAAGCAATCGTGATTTTGGCATTATACTTCTTAAAGTACAAAGAGGTGGTATTCCACGGCCCGCCTTCAGCCTGGAATGGTCCGAGATCTCTTTTAAGTAGCTCATTGTTTTCCAGTTCGAGTTTGATCTGGCGCAAAAACATTTGAGCCTTTTCCTCTGTTTGGGCAATAATAACAATGAACTTCACTTTCTGATCTCCTAAGATGGCCCAGAGAGGAAGGGACATCGCCAGTAATTCTGATTTTCCGCAGCCCCTGAATCCGGCAATAACCATCATTTTTATATCCTTTTGCTCTGAGAGGTGGAATATTTCTTCGTGAAACGGAGCAATGGGGTACTCGATTCGATGAGCGAAGTAGAAGTAGTAAAAGAACTTATGGATTCTTTTTACAATGGTAAGCCTCACACGCTTGTCTCTAAGCATGACTTTTAAGATATCATCAAAGTTCATACTATGTTTGTTGTTCATAATTTTTACCAAAGCGAGCCAGCTTCAGCGCTGCTTTCACGATAGCCGCCTGCTTTGGAGTTAATTTTTCATCAGAGGAATCGATTTGTCCCTTTATTTCAATTTTGTCGGCGTAATTTGGATGATGGTGCCTGAGCCACAAGTGAATGGCTTGGAAGTTCTGGTTTTTAATAGCTGAAATTAACTGGGCTTCAGCCATATCATTTATGAGTGTTGCGCCATCAATAATTGCTTTGTCGGCTTCTTCGGCAAATTTTTTATCTTTTTTGCGCCAAACGTAGTAAATTGCTCGGGAAATACCGACTCTCTCGCAGGCAATTTGCACTACAGGCGTTTTCTTTAACTGCTCGATGAGCATTATTTTTTGAGATATTGCTTTCATAATTTTTATGATTTTAATTTTATTTTTGTGTTCACATTATTACTAACTTTTTCATAAAGAAAAGAGGCTAGGATAAGCCCTAGCCTCTTTCTCAGAGAACCGAGAAAGAAACCAGTGCCTACCGCACCCGGTTAATTTCTCCTCGGTTTTTCCGTGAGAGATAATATTTAAATTATTGCTTTCATTATATGCTGCCATTAAGGCGTGTCAAGAGGTAAGGGATATTGTAATTTTAAAAGGATTGTGCTATACATTGATCAATGCATAAATTACAAGAAAAAATTTTAAAGCTCGCCCAGGAAAAAAACTTGGGACAGTATACCCTCAGAGAAATAGGCGTCTTTATCGGCGAGCGTTCCCCACAAAAAGTGAAACATCACTTGCAGCAGCTGGAAAAGAAAGGATTAATTAGGATAGATAAGGTTAAGGGGTTGATAGAAAAGTCAAAGCAAGGCTGGGTGGAGGGATTGCTCAAGAAAGCCAAACTTTTTGTTATTCCCATATTGGGAACTGCCAGCGCGAGTCCTGCCAGCATCTTTGCCGAAGAAAATATCGAAGGATATTTAAAAGTTTCAGGTACTCTAATCCAAAGAGTTTCTAAAACTAAACTATTCGCATTAAGAGTGGATGGTCCTTCAATGAATAGGATCAAAATTAATGAAAAGAGCATAGAAGATGGGGATTTTGTTATTATTAACGCCGAAGACAAAGACCCTCGTGATGGAGATATTGTTTTATCAATTATTGATAGCATGGCTAACATTAAAAAGTTCTACCGCGATAAAAAGAATCATCAGATTGTTTTAATGTCAGAATCAACTTATGATTTTCCGCCTATCTATATTCATGAAGATGATGATTATCTTATTAATGGAAAAGTAGTGCAAGTCGTAAAAAAACCGAACCTGTAATGGGTATCGGTTTTTGTTTTCAGATTTATAATTTGTGTAAGGTTGCCTCTGCTCATCTGCAATAAACAGTTGAAGGCTTTGCTGTTTATGCAGCAGGTGGGGAGTAGTCGACCTCGCTGAAATTTAAGATTGAAAGAATGCTACCATGGCAAAAACTTTTAATCCTGGCGAAAAAGCCAAAAACTCGGGCCAATATGAAATTATTGGGCCGAGAGGCGGAAGGACCGGAGAGGAACGCACTGTAACGAAGGGCGAGCCGCTCCCACCTACGCCTGAGGCAGGCCAGCAATATATATTGGTGGATAAAACAAAACACTAATATATAGCAGCATGGGTTCAGAGGCAATCTTACCAAGGTTATAAGTATGAGAAAATAATATGAAAAAGCTAAAAAAAAGTTATGTGATAGTCAATAATAAAAGCTATGGATATGCCCTAAAGGGGATGAAGATTTATTTTGAAGGTAGGCGGCCGAAGGGATTAAGTAGGGACGGAAGGATTAATTTTGGAAAGCATATTTTGGAAATTATTAAAAGAAAATTTGATAGGTTCCAATGGATAATTACAGAAACAACAGATTTTATTACACTGGAAAGAAATATATATCGTGTTCGAACATCACAAAAAACCTTGGCCAGAATTAATAGTGAACTTTTTGATAGGACTAAAGATATTAAAACTGATATTATTTCGAATCTTTTTTCTACAATTTACCCAACCCATTTTTCGGAAATTAAAAATCCAATATATGTTCCTGGAACAATAGCTATTATTTTGGGTCAAAATATTCTGCCACGGATTTCTTCAGAAGACAGAGATGCGCTTAACAAATTCCTGCCCGACTTTATTTCTTCAGAATCATTAAGTTCAGTCAATCTTCTAAAGGCCAAGTCTCAGATTAAAACATTAAAGGAGTTGGCTGCTGACTTAGAGAAATCGATTGAAGCAACCTATACGGAATCCTATTGGCAAAAATATATCAAGAAAAATATTCTTATTATCCAGCAGGGTTATATCTCGGCAATAGAAAAAATGAACATAGGAATTGGGACGGTTAAGTTCCCAGATTTTTCTATAGTGACCCACGATGGTTATCTGGATATTTTGGAAATCAAGAAAGCTAATACACTTCTAATTAAGGAAGATGCTGGAAGAGGAAATTTCTACTGGGAGACCGAAGTTTCTAAGGCCCTAATCCAAGTAGAAAATTATATAGAGAATGTTAGCAAACATGCTGATGCAGTTAGAAGTTATATTCTAGATCATTACAAAATAAACCTTAAAGTACTGAGGCCGCGCGGCATTATTATCGCTGGTAATACCAAGAAATTTACTACACAGAAAGAAAAAGATGACTTTCGTCTCCTTTGCCACTCTCTGAAGAATATAACATTTGTTACTTATGATGAGCTTTTGAGCCGATTAAAAAACTACATAGAAGTCTTGGAAAAATATTCTGCTAAAAAGAACCAAAATTAGACACTAAAAAGATAGCCAAGCATGTCTAATGTGTCTAATCGTCCGAATAAAAACCAGAAAAATTAGACATTGCCCTAAAGCTGGTATTTTGTCCGAGATTTGGTAAAATAGACCCGACCAGAGAGCCTCGGCTAATACGATGGAAAGGGTCTAAATTTGTTCCTGAATCTGGGTACTAGACCAGAGAGGTCAGCTTTGCAGGGAAGTATCGAGAGACCTGAGAGGCCTCAAGAAAGTCGATATTTCCCGAGTCTCTTCCCAGTTAAGTCATACCGGCTGAGCGCCGTATCCAGAGACAAAAAGACCACGAAATTTCGTGGTCTTTTTGTTTAAGCCAAGGTAATCAATTTTTCTTTCAGGATAATTCTTTCTTTCAAGTGTGAGAGGAGCTCCCGTTTTTCAAATAAGTTGCCTTCTTTTAAAATATACTTGGCATAGTTTTTCATATCGATATCCATCAGTTGCACTTTCTGTTTTTCAGCTCCCAGAATTCCCTGAAATTTATGATACCGATCCACCTCTTCCTTGAGCTTTTTTCTCAATCCCAGTTCATTCAGGCTTATTCGATCTATGATTTGGATAAGCTGCAGAATTAATTCTTCCTCTCGCAAATATCCTTCCTTGCAGTGCAGGTTCTTGCTCCTGGTACATCCATAATATATGTATTTGACCGTAGATCCATCCTTCAGCTTTTTATACTTCTCTTGCGCCGTCACCCCCGAATCACAGTGTCCGCATTTCATCAACTGGGTGAAGGCGAACTCTTTGCTGGCATATTTAAATTCATTCTCATTGGTAAGCTGGCTTTGCACCGTATCGTATAGTTCCTTGGTAATAATTGGTGTAA
>Ga0194121_10004306_pt1 | contig 20740 bp, 17 predicted proteins | sample TA2MahCa50mmetaG_FD_148609 | JGI IMG/M metagenome (GOLD analysis project Ga0194121, IMG submission 148609) | Freshwater microbial communities from Lake Tanganyika, Tanzania - TA2015020 Mahale Deep Cast 50m | ecosystem: Environmental > Aquatic > Freshwater > Lake | place: Tanzania: Lake...
TCTAATATTACATATGGTAGTCCTTCCGAGACGGATGGTAGAAGTAATATATCTGTATTATTATATATTTCATCGTGATTTGTTATTTTTCCATGAAAAATGACGTTTGGTAGTTGTAAATTATCAACTATGAATTGAATACATTTCATATACGTTTCATCGCATTTTCCGTAGATGTTCAGAATGACATTAATATTTTTTTTTATTAATTGCTTATAAGTAAAAAGTATTGTTGGTATGCATTTTTCTCTCGAAACTCTTCCTACGAATGATAATCTTATTGGATTATGTAATTCTCTTTTTATTTGAATGATATTATCTGTGTCAATAAAATTTTCGATAAGATGATGTTTTTTGGACGGAAATATTTTGATAAATTTTTGATAAATAGATGGACTGACACTAATTATTTCATCAAATAAATCGATATTATTACATAAGTATTTATTATACGGACATATATTGCTATGAATCACAAATATTCTCCTACATCCTATATTTCCGGCAAAATCTAAAAATGGTAATAAAATATCAATATTATGATAATTATTAACAATTATTATATCTTTTTTTTTTAATGGCGGATATTCTACCATTTCATATATTATTTTATTATTTTTTATAAAGGATGAAAATGTATTTGTCCATTTTTCAATACCTCCCAATCTTCTCAAATCCGAAAAAATATAACATATTGACATTATTTATAAATATTCTTTGTACATACATTTAATTTTGTTATATTTTTGTCATCAAATTCCGAACAATAATAATAAATATCATCAACGATCAAATAATTTTTGCCAAAATAGTGTTGACATAAATAATTGTGAATGTGTCGTTTTGGAGTATAATTCTCATAATTAATCATAAATCTTTCGATAAACTCTGCATCCGTCCCAGATTTTTGAATAGAAAAAATTCCTATCGTATCAAATACACTTTTATCGAACATAAATGTTGCGAAACCCAGTATCTTTTTACAACATTCAATATTATGTTTTCCATTTGAATATTTTTCTCTATCTTCAAATAATGTTTCTAATTTAATTACCGGTATATGTGTTCTTTCTATACAACATCCAATCATCAATAAATTAAATCTTTTGATCATTTTGTACTCTTTCTCTAATCTATTACATAATGAAATATCATCAGAATCATTAATAGCGATATATTTTCCTTTAGCATTTATTAATCCCATATTACGAGCGTATCCGACACCTTTATTTTCCTTATATCTAATGTATTTCAAATTATCTACATGTTTATATTTTTCCATAATTTTTGGAGTATCATCTGTACTTCCATCATCAACAACAATAATTTCAATATTAGGATAAGTTTGATTAATAATAGAATTAATCGCATTTGGAAGTTTATCGGATCTATTAAATGTTGGTATGATTACTGATATTAAATCGTCATAATGTATAATTATGTTTTCTGGTCTATTTAAAAATTCGCCATAATTAATTGGAACATACTGATTTTTATTAAATTTTAAACGATGACGTAATGTTAAAGGGTATGACATATTAATAAATTGAATATCGGGTATTCTTAATTTTTTAATTTCATCCAAAGTTATAGGTGTATTCGTATCATAATCGATAATTATATCGTCTTTTTTGATATATATTTTATTATTTTTCATTATATTCAAATTGATTTGGTCATCTCTTGCGATTATTATATCTGATTTAAAAAATGCAAAATTGTTTAAATTCTTATGTAAAAGATCATATAGTAGAATTATCATACTAATATATAATGTTAATAAATTAAAATGTAATTAATCAAATTGATCACTCGGTTCCCAAACGGTTGGTGTGAATAAAGTTCTTGTGAATATTCTCTTTTTACCGGTGGCGATAGTAACTGATGCAACATCTGGTTCAACATAAATCTGTGTATCGACGATATCACTTATACTTTCTAAGGTACTCAATGGATAGTTAGTTGATACATTTGTTGTTCTAATAGTAATTATACTTGTTCCTGTATTGTGAACAACAACAATACATGATTGAGCGTAAGCGCTATCATCAACTAAATCTAGATCTTCAGTAGCACTGACAGATTTAATAATTGGCAGATCAAATACACTTACATCAGTTACACTACTGCTTGTCACAGTTAAATTAGTAACTGTTAAGTTTGTTACTGTAGCATTTGTTGCAGTTAAAGTTCCCGTTGCGGTCGTTCCGGTAACATCAATGTTATTAAACAAATCAGTAACACTCAAATAAACATAAGTCTTGATTGCTGTTATCGTCAATGTTGCAGCGGTTCCAGAAAATGATTGTGTGCAGGTGGCAAACGATGCATTGAATAAATGTGATCCTTCATTTGTGAGAGTCAGAACAATTTTAATAGTACCTGTTCCGTTCCATGCGAAATATTTATATGTTGAATTTCCTGCAGAAATGGTAGCAAATGTACTTGTAGTACCACCATTTAATTTAAATGTTGATAATTTAGTCAATGTATCAGTTAATTTAATATCGGCACGAGTCTTTAATCTAATATATTTCTTGATATTTGTTTCTTCACCAGTAAATGGATCGATATCATCATCATCATAATTTGCGGTAAAGTTTATGTTGAATGATGGAGTTGTATTAACTTTATATCTATCAGCAATTGTAACATCACTATCTTTCACTCTTAACGTGGCAAATGGAATAACATAAAATGTTGCGGTATAAGTTCCCTCAGATGTATCAGAAGTATCTTCAACGTAATATGTCAATGTGAATTTGCCATAGTATCCATCAGTAGGATCTAACATAATTAATCCTTCTGTAACGGTATCGTCCGATACCCAATAAGTTTTATCTTGTTCATCACCTGATAGTTCGGCGTAAGTTGCCGAGTTTACGCGAAGTGCCAATAATGAATCTTTTGATGTTCCTCCGATTGAAGAAGTTAAATTGCTAAATTTAATAACAACGTTTGAAGCACTAGCATATCTCAAAATATTCAAATTAGCAGTTGTAGTGTTTGTTTTGGCTCTGTAGTAGTGGGCCATATATCCCGTTCCTTCATCTGGTTTGATTTGGGATGAATTATACCATTCATATAGACCTTTATCAGATCCGCTATTATCAGCAGACGGATTATCTTCGTTTGTAGTATTAAGTATTGTTTTGTGTTTATTCGTTACATATACTCTTACATCAGTTGCAGTTGGTAAAACCATTATAATCTATGTATCTATATTTTTGTTTTCATAATATTTTTTTCAAATTATGTGGTTTTTAATTTAAAAACTCTATATTATATTGACTTTCATCATAAATTTTCGCACTATAATTGGGAGGTGAATAAATGTGAAGAGATATAGAATTATTATCTTTATTTATGATTTTATGAATTCCCGCATTACCTTCTTGATAACGTATATCATTTTGTTTAACGGTATATATTTTTCGTAAACTTCTTCCATCAATATTATAAATATGTTCTTCAAACTCACCATCTAATAAACGCATGAGGCATCCATTTTCTGGATGATCATGAATTTTACTTTGTTGTTTTTTTAACCAACATATGATTAACATTTCAATAGCATCACCTCTTTTAACTATATTTCTCGTATAATTATTAGTATTAAAGGTCACATATTTCATCCAATCATCTCCATTATAACGTTCAACTACATTTTTCGAATTTAGAAGACAATTTCCTTTTTTTACAGATTCATCAATTTTATCATAAAGTGTATCCAAATCTGCTATCATCCGTATGATATATTATTAGAGATAATTATGACATTACAAATTATATAATGTGTGGCATTTCGGGTTATATAGGTAATGGATCAGCTTTTTCATTTCTTTATCGTGCATTAGTTCAATTACAAAATAGAGGTTATGATTCTGCCGGTATATGCACTGTCCATCATTCAAATATGACATTATCAAAATACGCATCTTCAGATATTTTAGCATTAGATAAATTAAAACACGATGAACAAATACATTTAGGATCAGTAGGATGTGGACATACTAGATGGAAAACTCATGGTGATGCTACTGATATTAATGCGCATCCTCATATAGATTATTATGGGAGATTCGCATTAGTGCATAATGGTATTATTGAAAATTATGAAAGTCTAAAAAAATTTCTTATCAGTAATGGATTTCAATTTGTTTCGGAAACCGATACAGAAGTAATAGTAAATCTCATATCATATTATTATAATCTCCATCAAAATGTTAAAACAGCAATTATGGAAACAATAAAAGAATTAGAGGGTACATATGCATTATGTATTGTTCATAAAGATGATGATTCGTCGATATATTGTATTAAAAGAGGTAGTCCACTTTTAGTAAGTGTAACAAATAATTTTGCATTGATAGTTTCTGAAACTGCCGGATTTTGCAATTTAGTGAATGGTTATATATGTCTCAATAGTGATGATTTATGTATATTGAAAAAAGATAAAAATACAATTAAAATGGAAACTTTACACAAATATGATATTAGAAAATTAGATAAAAATAATGATGCAACAAGTCCACATCCATATCAGCATTGGACTATTAGAGAAATTAATGAGCAGGCTTTTTCTTGTATTAGAGCCATTACAATGGGAGGACGAGTACCGACCGATATAACAGTTAAATTAGGAGGTTTGAATAGTATTAGGGATGAATTGATTGATATTGAACATATAATAATTTTAGGTTGCGGTACATCTTATCATTCGTCATTGATTGGAATGTATATTATGAAAGAGATGTGTAATTTTATTACAGTTCAGGCGATGGATGGAGGAGAATTTACTTTAAATGATCTCCCAACACGAGGTAAAACAGGAGTCATTTTTGTTACACAATCTGGAGAAACAAAAGATTTACATCGTTGTATTGAATTATGTAAACAAGTCAAAAATATTCCTTTAAAAACAATAGGTGTTGTTAATGCGATAGATTCATTAATAGCAAGAGAAGTAGATTGTGGTGCATATTTACACGCTGGTAGAGAAGTAGGCGTTGCATCAACAAAAGCATTTTCATCACAGATGATAGTATTGGCATTGATAGCAATATGGTTCGCGCAAAATCAAAATATTAGTACAAGTAAAAGAAGGGATTATATTGAATCAATAAGAAGATTGCAATTTGATGTTCAAACAACTATTGATAATAATAATGAAAAATGTAAAGAGTTAGCTAAATATCTATTAGATCAATCAACTTTATTTATATTGGGAAAAGAGCGATTAGAAGCAGTCGCAAAAGAAGGATCATTAAAAATAAAAGAAATAGGATATTTGCATGCGGAAGGTTATAGTTCATCCGCATTGAAACACGGACCGTATGCATTATTAACTCCAAATACACCGGTGATATTATTAACACCGAATGATGAGAACTTTCAAAGAAATCAGGGTGTGATGGAAGAGTTAAAAGCGAGAAATGCGTATATTATTGGCATATCTGATGTCGAACTTTCTGCTAAATATAATATTAAAATATTAATACCAAATAATAAAAAAATGTTTTCGCTATTATCTACAATTATGATACAATTGATAGCGTATTATTTAGCAGTATTGAAAGGTCATAATCCTGATTTACCAAGAAACTTAGCCAAATGTGTTACTGTTTTTTAATTAAATTCATTTGATTTAAAATGTTCATCCATAATTTGTTTTTCTGCTTTAAACCAGAAATATAAATCTCGTCCTCTAGGTTTTCCGGATAATTCCCACATAAAATATGCTCTTTTATTTACGTCCGGTTGTATTGTTGTTTTTGGAATATAATCGATATATACTTCATTTATCGATATTTTTTCTTCACCATTGTCTTCGATATAATAAGAATGATCCATTAAAAATTGCAAAATACCGTTATGAACTTTTTTTACTCCTCTTTGAAGGAATTCTCCATATGATACATATATACCAGTAATAATATGATTCGAAATATGATTTTTAAATTTATCAAAAATTTCTCTCATAGCCCAAACAGACTTAGTATTTAAAAGATCGTCATTATGTCCGAATAGATATACTCTTTTTGTCATTATCAATAATTATAATTTATTTGATACATAAAATAATAAAAAATTGATTATTCAATTTTTAATAAAGACATAATTATCATTATAGATACTATTATGAATGCATCATTATCTTTCGATGACGTTTTAATTGAACCTCGATTATCGGATATAAAATCGAGAAGGGATGTTTCACTCCGAACCAGATTAACCAAAAATATTTATCTGAATACACCTCTCATTTCGAGTCCGATGGATACGATTACAGAAGATAAAATGGCTATTAGTATGGCTTTACACGGAGGATTAGGTATTATTCATCGTTATAATAAAATTGAGGAACAAGCAGAAATGATAAGAAACGTTAAAAGATATATTGGATTCATTATTCGCAGTCCATACGTCATTAATGAATCGTCTGATATTCTTACATTAGAAAAGTATATTAGATTATACAATGTTCATAGTTTTTTAGTTGTTAATTTTACCAATAACTTAGTTGGGTTGATAACACGAAGAGATATTGCGAGTTATGAATTGTTAAACAATAATAATGATAATTATAAAATGACAAAAGTAAGCAATATTATGACTCCGAGAAAAAATCTTATCGTTGTTACTGAAAATGTAAGTCGTGATGAAGCAATCGAACTCATGGTTAGAAATAAAATAGAAAAATTACCAGTCATCGATCAAAATGATAATATTTTAGGGCTTATTACGTTTAAAAATTTATATGATTATTCTAAAAATAACAAATATTATTCATTAGATGATAAAAAAGAAAGATTATTAGTTGGTGGTGCTGTTGGAATTGTTGGAGATTATTTAGACAGAGCGGATGCATTGGTAAAGGAAGGTGTTGATATTATTTGTATCGATGTTGCAAATGGCCATAATACTCATGTTAAAAAATGTATTACAGAATTAAAAGAAAGATATCCAACGTTACCGATTTTGGCGGGAAATGTTTGTACTGCTGAAGGATGTAAATTTTTATGTGAGGCTGGCGCTGATTGTATCAGAATTGGAATTGGAAATGGAAGCATATGTACAACAAGATTGGTAACGGGTTGTGGAAAAGGTCAATTTAGTGCTGTAAAAGAGTGTAGAGAATTTATTAATAATAGTAAATATTCGCATGTTGGATTAGTTAGTGATGGAGGTAATTGTGGAAAGGATGGAAATATAGGAAAGGCAATAGCTGTAGGAGCGGATTGTGTTATGTTAGGCAGAACATTATCCGCGACAGATGAGACACCGGGAAGAATAATTATGCGAAATGGCAAACGTGTTAAATATTATCGTGGTATGGCGTCTGATTTTGCAATGATATCTAAGAGTGAAAAAATGGATTTAGAATTTTTAGGGGAACAAGTATCAGCAGAAGGGGTCGATACTGAAATAGAGATAAAAGGACCTGTTAGAGAAATTTTATTGAGAATAATCACAAGTTTGAAGAGCATGATGAGTTACATAGGCTGTAAAAATATGGATGTATTAAGATCATCTATTATTGCATTTGTCCAACAAACTCCGATTGGTGCAAACAATGAAACTGGTATTAGAGTACATATTTAAAGATTTTGTTTATATTGTATCGTATAATGAGTTATAATTTTGTTAAAAGCGACAAACCGAGTAAACATTTACCTTCATCTATGGTAGTACCTTTAACGATACCATTACAAAACAATGTTGGCAATGTTGGATATAGCAATATGATTGGAAATATTTATAAACCAAAAGTGTGGGGAAAAGATATTGGACCAAAATCTTCATATACTACAGATTTTATGTCAATGAATTATTTGAGTAAAATGGGGTATCAAAATAAATCTGTTTTACCTGAAAATCATGATAATAATAATAAATATGTATGGAAAAACAATTTAGGTGAACAAATATGTAATTGTATTGATAATGATGATGTAAGCAAAATACATAATAATTCTCATATGGAGCAAGTTATCGAAGATATTAAAGAAGCTAATTTTGAAGATATTTATAATGATGTGAGTTTATTTAATTCTGTATTTTCCGCTCATAATCAAAGTAAAAGTTGCATAACAAAAGATAAATTATCTAAAGTTAATACACAAGTAATCAATAATGAAACGATATATACATATAATGGAGAATTACAAGGACAAATGATTAAAAATATTATAATATGTTATGCATTTGATTTAATATATAAAATTAAAGAGATCGGGGTAATATATTCAAATAATATACATGATAAACATAAAATATCTATGGATGGAAATCATTTAAAATGGGAATTATTAATGAATAATGAAAATATTTATATGGGAATGTCACCAGAAGATAGAGTATTTAAATTTCCGATTGATTTTCTTTTTCCGGATGGTGTAATATTAAAATTAAGTCACACACAGACAATTAATTTTTTTATTGAAACGACACATAATATGGGTGATGAGATAAAAATATATTATAATGCGATTCAACCATCAGTATTCCAACCATCAATGCATTTATCGATAAGAAATATTCAAGCTGTAACTGTACCGTTTCAAAATAAAATCACATTGAAATTAGAAGGATTAACACAGTATTTATTATTTCATATTACTCCCAGTTTAGATATGAATCATATGAGTGGAGTACAATTAAATAGATGTGTTATGAAAGACTATAATGGAAATATTATTTTTGATTATACAGGTTATGAAATGTCGAAAATAATCCCAACTATGATGTTTCCAAATTGTAAGAGTCCATCATGGCCTCAGTATTATTTAGCGTATTTTGGTGATTCGAATCGCAATCCTATAAAATCAATATCTTCTAGTACCAATAATGGTTTATATATACCACATGGAGACAATATCGAACACATTCATATTAATAATAAAGTGACTAGTTTTGAATTTGAAGGAACAAATATTGGTACAATTACAATATATAATTGTACAATTGGAAGAAGTGGTATATGGAATATGTTTCTAACAAATGAATTAACATCTATGTATAATACAACATTCACTAAAATGGAAGACACACCAAATATATCAAAAGAGATACAAATATGTGATGATCCTGAATATATGGAGGAGATTAACGATGTGGATGATTTCGATATTGATCAAATTAATGGAGTGGATGAATTGATATTATAAATTTCGCATAAATAATAAAATTTATTCTATTAACTTTTCATTAATTTGATAAATTAATAAAAAGTTGAAATAAATAGAATAATTAATTCTATTACAAAATAGATATTATAAATGGAGTATACCAGTAAGGTTGTTGGATTACCAGACAATTCGTTTGTATACCATGACAGGGTATATATGAAAGAGATCAAGACTCCATATATTAATATTGATGGATCCATATATCGATGTTTCGCTGAATCAAAAATTACAAATGATGCGATAAGTATGAGTGGGGTTCAGAGAGATTATCATCATGTTAATATTACTACAAATCCAAGTGCAACGATTAAATGGAAAGAATTTATTGGTGAACCTTCTGTTATAAAAACATTAGCATTATCATTATCGGCACGAACGCATGTACAGATTAATTGTGAGGAGTTAATAGGAAATTTGATCAATATGGATGACAAAATATTAGTTCAAGAAGGTCGTGGAGAGATTATTGAAAAATTCAATGGAGTGTTTATATACATTAAGGTATTATCTGCATTGTCTACTGATAATTCTAAATTTGGTTTAATAACAACAAATACAAATATTGATTTCACAGCAGGAAATAATGTTAAATTGACCAATCAAGTTTTTGCAAAAACGGTTTTTAAGGCCGATATCAATCTCGAAAAACTTGGAATTGGTGGATTAGACGAAGAGTTTAAATCTATTTTACGTAAAGTTTTTGCCAGTAGATTACAACCCAAAAAATACACTCAAGAAATGGGTATTAATCCAGTTAGAGGTCTCGTATTATACGGTCCGCCCGGTTGTGGTAAAACATTAATAGCTAAACAGTTAGGTACAATGTTAAATTGTAAATCGGAAAATATGCAGATTGTCAATGGGCCATCATTGTTGAATAAATATGTTGGTCAATCGGAAGAAAATGTGAGAAATCTTTTCGCGAGAGCTATTAAAGATCAAGATAGTGGGGAATTGCATGTTATTATATGCGATGAATTTGATGCATTATGTAAAACGAGAGGAATTCACCAAAGTGGAAGTGGTGTTGGTGATAACGTTGTTAATCAATTTCTAAGTATGATTGATGGTCCAAAAAGTCTCAATAATATTTTGTTAATTTGTATGACTAATCGGTTGGATTTAATAGATGATGCAATATTACGACCGGGAAGATTGGAAGTTCATGTTTGTATCGGATTGCCAGATGAAAAAGGTAGAAGACAAATTCTAAAAATTCATACATCAAATATGGAAAAATACGGATATTTAAACAATGATGTTAGTATTGATGAATTAGCTAAAATTACAAATAATTATACTGGCGCAGAATTAGAAGGTATTGTAAGAGACGCCGCATCATTTGCAATATCAAGAGAGATGGATTTAACAATGCAAACTGCTCAAACGAGTAATAAACCCATTTTAACTATGGATGATTTTCGTAGATCTTTATGTGAAATTATTCCAATGTTCGGAAATATATCTGATGAAATAGAAAAAATAGTACAGACAAAATTAATATTATGGTCACCCTCGATTAAAGAAATATATGATAATGTAATTCGAGATATACAAACCGCGAAGAACGGTTTTGTTAGTATTATCGCAATTATTGGAGTTCCTTATACAGGCAAAACAGTATTGACATGTCATTGTGCTAAAGATTCAAATGTGAACTGTATTAAAATGATTAGGGGCAGTCAATTAATTTCTGTGAGTGATAGAGGAAAATTTATTCAAACAGTTTATGAACAGTGTGAACGAACACATGAAAGTATTTTAATTCTCGATTCGATTGAAAGAATTATTGATTGGTCAAATGTTGGTTCTATTTATGACAATAGAACATTGCAAGCTTTATTATCAACATTAGATGAAAAAATAGATCAGAAGAAAAAAATGGTTATTATAATGACATCGGGAAATAAACATATGATGGAACGATTGGGATTATTAGATTATGTAGATAACATTTATGAAACTCCAGAATTTGTAACAGATCCAATTGGAGAATATGCGCATGAAATGAATAATAAAGTAAGCGATATGTTTAAGAGAATGAAATATTCATAAAATAAGTTCATTTAAATCATCATTTATTTCCCTTACATACATAATTGTTATATTTTGTTTATCATCATTTTCATTATTATTTTTATCATCAATATGAATAATAATATCTTCTATATCATCATTCTGTTTTAATTTATAAAGTGGATTGACACATTCATAAATTTCATCTGTTGTACTTAACGTTGTTGGATTATCATGAAATTCTTCATATGGAATACTTGGTGGTGTGAATACCATAATTTTATCATATTTGGGATCATTCATTTTCTGACATACATCCATCATAACATTATTAATAAACTCTTCACCGTATGTTGCTAATTCTGGTGGAATATATACTAATGGTGCATTCATAGGATTTGGAGGTGAATATATTTTGACTATGTTATTTTTTGTTGGCATATAATTGTTAAATTTTATATTTTGCATCATAATATACCTCACAAAAAAATGAAAAATATACTAATGAAGGTATATATTATGATATTACTTAGATATATCATTTTGTGATGGTAAAAGAAAGCGAAGAACTGAGGAGATATATTAGTATAGCAGATAATGTCAATACTATTTTTCAAGATACTGAGCGCGACAGAGTTTTTATGCCTGAGATTGTTATGATAGGTACACAGAGTTCTGGAAAAAGTTCATTAATCAATAAGATTATTGGATTTGATATTTTACCTACTGGTGATAGTATGGTTACAAGATTACCAATTAAAATTAAACTTCACAATACAGAAGATACAACAGAGTTTAAATGGAAACTGTCTCGTATCGAAAATGGAGAAGTTAAAGTAGTCGGAGGAGGATCATTTGATATTAATGAACCAAGTGTTGAACATATTAGAGTAAAAATATCAGAGGAGACGAAAAATATTGCGAAAGTTAACAATATTTCTAATACACCGATTTATCTCGATATTACTTATGCCGGAGCATGTGAATTATCATTTGTTGATCTTCCCGGTTTAGTTACAATTGCAAAAACTGATCATGGTCAATCTGCAACCATTGTGGAAGATATTAAAAGACTTGTAAAATCGTATATTAGACGACCGAATACAATTGTATTAACAGTTTTAGAATCAAATATCGATCTTGAAGCGAATCTGGCATTGTCTATCGTTAAAGAGTTACAATATGAAGGACAAGTTTATAAATCTGTTGGTGTATTAACAAAACCCGATTTAGTGGCAAGAAAAGAAAAAGTAATAAATGTTATTTCTGATGAACATTCTGTTCAAAGAAACATATCCGAAAGAGTTATGTTAGATCTTGGATATTTTGTTGTAAACAGTATATCTGATAATGAAGAGGAATATTTCAATAATTATAGTAAGGGCATAAATTTGAATCGCTGCGGATCAAAAAGATTAAGAGGAAAATTAAGCGAAATTCTTGTTGAAGCTATTAAAAAGGAGCTACCAAATATTGTTAAAGAGTTGAAAGGATTAAAGGAACGTACTAATCATTCATTAACTAATATGGGTGATGATTTGGTTGATAATAATTCAAAAATGAGATACATTAGAAATATGATTACTACAATTAGTGAAATGTTTAATTCGTCGTTAGATTCTATGGGTATACAACCTAATATTGGTGCAGATATTAGATCTATTTTTGATAGTTATATGACTGAAATGGATAAATTAAGACCGTTTAATGAACAGTGTACTGATGTTTATTTTGAAAATATAATTAATAGTTTCAAAGGATATCGTATGTCCAATGTTATTAGTCAACACGTTATTTTGGAGAGATTTATGCAAGATCCCATGATAAAACCGTTAACGAAACTAACGACAGAATCTACGAGATGTTTAGATCTTATCGAAGATACATTGGTAAGAGGTTTTCATGCGATAATACAATCCGTTCAAGGAGTAAATCAACATAGATTATTTGTAGATAATATGAAAAGCTTTTATGTAGAAACTGTTAAAGAGTTAAAAAGAGTTGCAAGTTCAATGATAATGGATTTTATGAAAATAGAGGAGGGGTACGTTTTTACAACCGAAAAAAGATTTGTCAATGCGCTTAAAAAGGAAAAGACGATTAGTGAATATGATGATTCCAAAAATAGTGTGATTGATGATATTATGGTATCAAAAGATCCATTAGTAGGTATCAATGGACAGACAAATACGAAATATAAAATTAGTGCGTTAAGAAAATTAGGAGATATGTATTTCGCATCCGTAAGAACTCGAATATTGGAAACGGTATTGAAAACTATTGTGACAAATTTGATCAATGCGCTTAAGAAGGAAATTCCAAATAGATTTTTCCAAAAATTCCTCAATGAAGAATCGACGGATCTATTACGTGAAGATAGAGAATTATTAAATGAAAAATTGCGCTTGAAGAATCTTATTGAAAAAATAGATTTATCAGTAGGAGAAATTAACAATATGTGATTTGATAATATAAATAAAATTTAACCATTTTTTGAAAAATATTTATACGCTATTCCAATCGATGCTGTGATAGCCACGAATAGTCCACCACTCAATAAATATCCCCAACCTTTCGCTTTTTTCTTTTGTGGAATTCGTTTCATTGTATTTGATGCATCATCTTTTACTACTTTTAGAGATGAATTAAATTCGATTTTATCTTTAGTTTTCAACATTCCCATAACTAAATTAAATACCTTTACTTTATCATCGAAACTAGAAGGACATAAGGTAATAGCATGAAGGATACTATAACACGTTATGATAAAGTCATTTCCTTCTAACCATGTTTCATTTGGAGAATAATTATCAACTGTTCGTTGAACATGGAGCAATAATTGTGTAACGATTAGATCAATTCTAGCTTTATTATTTTCATAGTAATTTTGTGCCGTTTCCGTTATTTCATCTATTAATTTTGTTGGATCGGAATTACATAATTTGGCTAGGTACTTATTCAATATCGATGAATGTAAAACAGATAACTCTAGTTTTTGATTGTTATCAGACATCATATACCTATATGTATATTAATAATTATACATACAGAATAAACAAAAGTTAAAATTTCAATTTTATTATACAAAAAATTGTATTAAAAATACATTCCAATAAATAAAAAAATTGAAATATTAACCCTTATATTAGGTAATTTATGATATTATTTTATTTACTAATATGGCAGAGAAACATATCGATTTTGGTGATGATAGCGAGGAATACGAGGAACAGGAAGAGGAAGAAATTGACATGTCTAATTATCAACAGGATGCATTGCAAGTTCAACAGGAAATAGAAGAGTTCGAAAAAAAGAAAAAACTTCTTTTGACAACTGAAGGAGTTTCTGAATTAGATGTTATAAAATTATCTCATCAAACACAAACAGGTTTAAGACAATGCGAATGTTGTATTAAATTTTTCGAACCAAATATGATTTGTAATCAAATTGAAAAAGATGCTATGGTTCAATGTCATCACTGTTATTTTTGGATGAATTATTCTAATAAAGAAATGTGTGATAGTGGTGTTTATGGACCATCTATTGTAGAATATATTTTGAATTGTCAAGATGCGCATAAAACTGAGACTTGTACAAGATTGACTGATGCAGGAGGTTGCTTCTTATGTGAATTTAAACTCGGATTACCGATGGATGGTATTAAGAATATTCATTTACTCAGATCCGAAGACGGACAAATGGAAGAAAATGAATCGGATTGTAGTATAGATGATATTAAAGATGTTGATGATTTAAATTCAATTGTTCTGTGAATAAATTAAGCAATCCAATTTGTTTTTGTTTATTATGTAAATGAGATATAAAAAATTGGATAACGTGCAAGGTGCAGTAAAAATATTTGAACAAAAATTATACGATAAATTTGATGAAAGTGCACGAAATATAGTAAAGAGACAATTAAAAGAATTTGTAAAAGATAATCCCAATAAATACGGTGAAGATTTAGTTTATGATGATCCATTAATACAAAATGAATGTAAGTTTATCGAAGTACAAGTTTATGGAAAATGGGATGATGTATTATTTCCGTACTCTTTTCCCTTTGTCTACGCACGTAAAATGAGATTTTCACCAGAAACTTTATTTATCGGTTTTAATAAATCATTGACATCTGCTGTTTTATTCAGTAGAAAAAGTATCATTGAAAAACCAACCAGATTAAAAAAATATGCAAGGGAGCTTGTTAATATCGTTCAATGGAAAAATGTAATGAAAATACCCGCAATACGATTGAATATTGATGCTATTAGAAGTTATTATGGAATTGAAATTGAACGTGAAATTCCCGAAATTATCAAAATAGTTGATGAATTAGAACTATTATATTTAGATGATGATGATGATTACACAATTGTAAAAGGAGTAGAAAAATTGATTAATAATCTGACATAATATCTAAAATAATAATATTATTGTATTCCAATGCAACATTTTGAAACATTCACTCAATATGATCATAGATATGATCAATTATGGAAAGATCATCCAGATGCTAAAAAAGGATTTAGTTGTCCACATTTTGCTATAATTACTGCTTATCAATTTATGAAGGATGGGGATGTTACTCAAAAAAGGCATGAAGAAAATATAGAACATGCAAATACGTATTGTGCGTTGACATGTGCAAATCAACGATTAGGATTTATTGAAATGATTGAGTTAACTGATATGAAAAAAGATAATATTATGTGCACAACTGTTGATTTAATTGCCACGGGAGATTTTGGTTTTGATAAAATTTTCCCCCAAATATCTTCCGGTAGAAATGCAGTTATATTCCTTAAGAATGAAAATTTCTTTGTTGTTTTACAAGATGAAAAGGGTTATCATGTTCGCGATTCACATGAACCTTATCAGTATTTTTTCCCAGATATGTATGCATTAATTGCTCATATGGATACTATATATCATTTTACAGATGCAATTAATGTTGATGGAATATCTTTTGATGATTATTCATCAATAGAGTTTATCCAAATATCAAATAAATTTACGACCGAATTATTAACGTTTTTAGGTGTCGATTCTTCACAGAAACAACTTCATCAAATGGAATACGTAAATGATGGAGAGGAAGGATATATTGAAACGGATGATAATATTCTCAAATATAATAGCACGGGTGATGAATCTATTTTCGGAGATAAGACGTATGATTATGTTGACTTTAGTTAAAATTTACTTTAGTTAAAAAATTGATTTATTATTATTCTGGGCTTCCTATTTGTTTTGTAAATTACTCATCATCTCAGAATGGATTCTGAGGATTCCTCTTGCGCTTCGGTCATTTCTGGCATTCCTGATATCGAAGGCATTGTGAAGCCTATCGATGGACTGCAACAGTATGAAATCGCATTTAAGATCATTCAAGAGATGATTTCGGAAAAGATTACTAACATTGATGATATGATGGAATTTTTGAAGCTCATGCGTAGGAAATATCATAAGCAGTTTTCGAATCCACAGTTGCTTTACGCTTATAAGGTGTATTGTCATCAGAATGATATTGCATTTGATAATGATTTGGCATCACTTTTGCAGAAAAAGACTTCTCGAGATGCATCTGGTGTTATTGTAATTGCTATTGTGACATCCCCCAATCCGAATGGACAAAAGTTTACTTGTCAGAATGATTGTTACTATTGTCCCAATGAACCCGGACAACCACGGAGCTATCTTAAGAAGGAACCAGGAGTTCTTCGTGCTAACCGTATGAATTTTGATGCGCTGGCACAATTTAGAAATCGCGCTGACTCTTATATTGCGACAGGACATATTGTTGATAAGATCGAAATTATTATTCTTGGTGGTACTTGGTCATCATATCCTGTTGAGTATCAGGAAGAGTTCATTCGCGATATTTATTATGCTGCGAACACGTATATGGATAAGAATTTTGACACAAATCCACGCGAGAAGCTCGGAATTATCGAAGAGCGTAAGCTTAATGAGAATTCGTTGTGCCATATTATTGGAATGTCAGTCGAAACTCGTCCCGATCGCATCAATATGAATGAACTAATGCGTTATCGTCGGTATGGTGTTACACGTGTTCAAATTGGCATTCAGATGCTTAACGATCGGTTTATGCAACGTGTTAATCGGCAATGTTCGGTTGAACAAGTACGTAGGGCGATTAAGTTGCTCAAGGATATGTGCTTTAAGATTGATGGTCATATGATGTTGAATCTTCCACAACCGTTGAAGGCGGGAGTTCATCCACGCAATCCTGTTTTCTCTCTTGATGACATTGATACTAGTGTTGATGTAGTTGAAGCGGATAAGCAATCAATGGATCTTTCTGTTGATCATCCAGATTTTCAACTTGATGATATGAAGGTTTATCCTACAATGATTACGCAATACACTCGTATCAAGGATGAATTTGAACGCGGTGTATATAAGCCCTATAGTGATGAAGTTCTATTGGATGTTATCATGTATTTCTTGAAGAAGGTCAAACCGTGGACTCGCATCAATCGTATCATTCGAGATATTCCTGTGAAGGATTATGTTGTTGGTGGCGCGATGAATGGACATATGCGTCAAGATATTGATCGTATTCTTAAGGAAAAGGGAATTAAGTGCATGGATATTCGTTATCGTGAAGTTAAGAAGAAGAGTGTTGATTCCAATATGGCTGTGCTTATGGAGAGGACTTATGAAAGTTCAGGAGGAGATGAATATTTCTTGTCTTATGAAACGGAGGATGAGAAGCATTTGTTTGGATTTCTCCGTTTGCGAATTTCTCCGATGTCTGGTAAGTACCTTATTGCAGGAACCCCGAAAGTTGGTTTTCCGGAACTTGTTGATACAGCAATGATTCGAGAACTTCATGTGTACGGTAAGGTAGCTCAAGTTACGACTGTAACAGAAGTTAGTGATAAGACTGTAAAGCAACATCGCGGATTTGGTACAAGACTAATTGAACGAGCAATTCAAATTGCTCAACAGAAGGGTTTTCATCGCATTGCTGTTATTTCTGGAGATGGTGTGAAAAATTACTATCGTAAGTTTAATTTTGAGGATGATGGCAACTTTATGATCAAGCATATCTAATTTGTTTATTGAAAATATTGAATCTAAAATATTGATTTAAAAATGTTTATATGACTACATAATTAATTATTTATTAAGATCAAACGAGTTCAATGAGTACTGGCTTCGTAAATTCATTGATGGATAAATATAGGAAAAAATATTATGATAGCGATGATGATCACAAATCGGATGATTCTGGCGAATCCGATTCGGGTTCTAATTATGCCTTTTCTATCGAAACGTATAATTCGGATAATGATAGTTTAGATAGTGATGATTCTGAAAAAATTAATAAAGATATTGTCTTTTTTAAATCATCTTACGGTTTAAAAATGAAAAATAAAATAAATGACAAAGGAGAAAAGAAAATTAATCAAGGTTGTGAACATTATATATCAAATTGTGATTTGATATTTCCCTGTTGTAAAAAATTATTTCATTGTGTGAGATGTCACGATGAATATTATAAATCAAAAAATATCGATCATGAAACAAATCGAAATATCGAAATAATAATTTGTCGTTATTGTGGTAATAATCAAGAACCTTCAAATAAATGTACCGAATGTAAAAAATCTTTTGGTAAATACGTGTGTCTGAAATGTCATATATACGATTTTTCAGATAAAGTGAAATATCATTGCGACAAATGTAAAAAATGTCGCGCTGGGTATAAAGAAGATGCGAAACATTGTAATACGTGTGAATGTTGTTATCTTGTAAATGCATTTAATACTCATAACTGTAAAAAAGATAAACTAAAACATCAATGTTGTATCTGTTTAGATGAATTAGAAAATTATTCTTCACTGAAAGAACTTCATTGTGGTCATATATTACATTCAGAGTGTTATAATGAGTTTATCAAAACATCATATAAATGTCCAATATGTAGTAAAACCATAAAGGATATGACGCAAGAGTTCGCCCAAATGGATATTGATGTGAATAATAATGTTATGCCACCGTCAATGCAACAACAAGTCAAAATAGGGTGTAATGATTGTTTAGAAGACTCAACAGTTCAAAATCATTATGTGGGATTAAAATGTTCAACGTGTGGGTCGTATAATACGTATAAAAAATGAAAAATAGATATATTATACTTGAATATCAAACTTAATTATCATGCGATCAAATAGAATTATTAATTCATATGATAATTTAGGTAATATAGTTGATTTAGATAAGGCAACTTACGTTCAAATCGAACTATTGGGTGGTCATGCAGATACAGAAGATGCATCTATGTTGGTATCAAAAAATGTATTAGAAAATGTGATAAATTTTTCGTGGTATATGGGTAAAGATGGTTATCCAATAACGCATTCATCACTTGATGGAACAATTAAATTCGGAAAAGGATTGAAAATGCATAGATTTTTAATGGGAAAACAACAAAAAGGTATGGTGATCGATCATATAAATCGAAATCGATTGGATAATAGAATTGAGAATCTAAGAGTGTGTACCGCGAAAGAAAATTCGTATAATAAAACTAAATATTCAAATAATAAATACAAAGGAGTAGTTAAAAATGGTAACACTTATTCCGCAGTAGTAACAAAAGATGGTGTAAAAAGAATTATCGATAATCTTTCTGATGAAAAAACGGCTGCACAAATGTATGATTTGATGGTGGAAGAATTATTTGGTGAATTCGCAAATAAAAATAATCCAATCTAAATATTTTTCATTTATAAATATATCCTCTGTATTTTAGTTATTTTTGTCGTACATAATGGACATCTTAATAATGTATTACCACATGTTGTACAGCACGCAACATGATTACAAGGAATAAATATAACATCTCTAATTCTTTGTAAGCATATTTGACAACTTCTTTTTTCTTGTAATTCATCAGTTATTGATGCTAAACATTTTACCAATATATTTTCACAATGAACAATATCATTATAATCCATAGAAGAAAGTTTATCGAGTGATAATTTTGCTTCTAATACTTTACATAATGCAGGTGGTGTTTCTTTTACTATATTTGTTATAATGCTTGTTAATTCTCTATTTTCGAGTGATAATGCTTTATTTGCCAATTCTAATTCATGAACGGTATTGTTTAATTTTGAATCATCAAATTTGCGAATATGTTTTACACATAGATAAACATTTTCGAAATCCTTATCGGTTTTTATCAATCTTGCAACATTTGTAGGATCGGGAGTAAATACGATTGTAACATTCGATGTTCGAATTAATGACAAATCTATCATTTTTTTTGTTCTGTATGTATTTGCTTCAACATCATTACCGTAATTATACGTTCTAATTAATGGTTTATTGTTACATTTTAACGTTATTTTAAATTGTAACATAATTTCTCTGTTTGGTAAAATAATTTTTAATGAACATTCTGTTATATTCGCTTTGACATAAATAAATTCTGCTATAATACTAAGAATATCGACTTCTTGAAATATTTTGGCTTGTGTTCTATGAAAACTTTTTTT
>Ga0194121_10004309_pt1 | contig 20733 bp, 25 predicted proteins | sample TA2MahCa50mmetaG_FD_148609 | JGI IMG/M metagenome (GOLD analysis project Ga0194121, IMG submission 148609) | Freshwater microbial communities from Lake Tanganyika, Tanzania - TA2015020 Mahale Deep Cast 50m | ecosystem: Environmental > Aquatic > Freshwater > Lake | place: Tanzania: Lake...
GCCGGCTGGCGCTACGGCGCCCCGGCCGCGATCATGGACGAGCTCGCCGCGCTCGCGCCGATCTACGGCGGCATCTCGCACGCGCGGCTCGGTGCGCGCGGGCTGCAGTGGCCCTGCCGGACGGCGGCCGATGCCGGCACGCCGATCCTGCACGTCGGACGCTTCAGCCGCGGACGGGCGCGCTTCACGCCGGTGGCGACGGCGACGCCGCCCGAGCCGACCGATGCCGCGTATCCGCTCACGCTGACGACCGGGCGCGTGCTCGAGCACTACCACGCGGCGTCGATGACGAGGCGGGTCGCGGGCCTGCGCGCGCTCGCGCCGGACGCGGTGCTCGAGCTGCATCCCGCGGATGCCGCGCCGGGCGGCATCGCGGACGGCGACCGCGTCCGCGTCCGCTCCCGCCGCGGCACCGTGCTCGCGCGGGCGCATCTCGTCCCCGGCATCGTGCGGGGCACGGTGTTCCTGCCCTTCCACTTCGCCGAGGCCGCGGCCAACGAGCTCACGCTCGGCGCCGTCGATCCCGTGGCGAAGATCCCGGGCTACAAGGCGTGCGCGGTCGCCGTCGAGGCCGCGCCGTGAGAGGCCGCCGCGCTGTGGCGCGCCCGCCCCGCGTGAGGCGCCCCCGCGACGCCGGCGGGGGCGGCGCGAGCGGTAAGTGTGTGGATTCGTTGACGCGAGATCTGGCCGCGCGGTTGCTCTCCTTCCGGGCATGAGTCGATCACAGCCAGGGCCGCGCCACGAGACGCCGGCACCCAAAGGGGAGACCGCATGAACCGCATCCTGCACGCCACCGACTTCTCGCCCGCATCGCGCGCCGCCTTCCGCAAGGCGATCGAGCTCGCGAAGGGCGACCGCGCCGAGCTCGTGATCGCGCACGTCCTCGCGCCCGTCATGCCGCCGGCCGTGGACGGAGCCTACGTGTCGCCCAAGGTGTACGAGGAGATGGACGCGGCGAGCCGCCGCTACGGCACCCGGCACCTCGACGCGCTGGTGAAGGCCGCGCGCAAAGCCGGCGTGCGGGCGCGCGCGCTCCTGCTCGACGGGGTGGCCCACGACCGCATCGTGGCCGCCGCGAAGAAGGTGGGCGCGCGCATGATCGTGATGGGCACGCACGGCCGCTCGGGCCTCGCGCGCTTCGTCCTCGGCAGCGTGGCGAGCCGCGTGGTCAGCCACGCGCGCTGCCCCGTCCTCACCGTGCGCGGCGGGAAGTGAGCCGGGCCATGCGAATCCTGTTCGCGACCGACGGCTCGGCGGATGCGACGATCGCGGCGGAGTGGATCCGCCACATGCCGTTCCCCACGGACGCGCGCTATCGCGTGATCTCCGTGGTGGCGCCGCCCGCGCTGCCCGCGCTCCCCGACCTCGAGCACGGCGTGCGGCAGACGGCGGTGCGCGCGGCCCAGGGCGCGGTGGCGGAGGCGCGCGCGCTGCTTCCCTCGAGCGACGCCTCCGACGACGGCGTCCTGGAGGGCGCCGCGCGCGACACGATCGTGCGGACCGCCGCCGACTGGGCCGCCGACCTCGTGGTCGTCGGCGCGCGCGGCCTCGGCGCCGTGAAGGAGTTCCTGCTCGGCGGGGTGTCGCACGGCGTCGCGCGGCACGCGCCGTGCCCCGTGCTCGTCTGCAGGGGCGCGCCGCGCCAGGTGCGCGTGATCACGATCGCCCACGACGGCTCGCCGGGCGCGGCGGGCGCGCTGAAGCTCGTGAGCGGCCTGCGGCTGCCGCACCACGCTCACCTGCGCGTGGTGGGCGTCGCCGATCCCGTGCGCTATCCGGCCACCGCGCCCGGGATCCTCGGCGCCGCGCTGCACCATGCGATCGCGCAGGTGGAGGGCGAGCGCAAGGCGGCGCTCGAGAAGCAGCTCCAGCCCGCCGTCAACGAGCTGTGGAACCGGGTGGCGACCGTGGACATGAGCGTGGTCGTCGGGAGCCCCGCGTGGGAGATCCTGCGCTACGCCGACGTCACCGAGACCGACCTGCTCGTGATGGGCGCGCGCGGGATGGGGACGATGGAGCGACTGCTCCTCGGGAGCGTGTCGGAGTCGGTGCTCCGGCAGGCGAGCATCCCCGTGCTGATCGCGCGCGAGCGCGCCTAGGAGCCTGTCCCGGTAAGCGTCGCTGACGATACGCGCTTGGGGATCGAAACGACGATGGCGGCGCGACAAACGGGGAACATGGTTAGGGCCGGCTGCCGGATTCGGTCCACTGCCTCATGTCCGCACGGCCGCCAGCTTGAGCAGATTGTGGGCCGTGGCGACCAAGGTGAATTCGCCCTGCACCTTTGCCTGCCCGCGCAACAAGAACTGGCGGAACCCGCGCGCTGCCTTGATCTGCCCAATCACAGGTTCGACGGTGATCTTGCGGAGACGGTAGCGACTGCGGTGGCCCGCGCGCCGCAGCCGGGCGCGCATCGCGGCCAGCAGCGAGCCCCGCGGCAGCGAGCGCGGCGCTTCAGGCGCACGCTGCCCATGCCGCTGCCGGCCGACGGCGATGTACGCGCGGATGTGCCGCCGCCGCAGCGCCTGCAGATTCGCGGTCGAACAGTACCCCGCATCGGCCGAGACTTCGCGGGCCTGCCGTCCGGTGTTCGCTTTGATCTCCGCCACCAGCGGCGACAACGCCTGCACATCGGTCGCCGCGGGCGTCACGTGCTCGGCGACGATCACCTGGCTGTCCGCATCGACGGCGAGCTGCGCGTTATATGCCTGCACGAACCCCTCGGGCCCCTTCATGATCCGACTCTCGGGGTCGGTGAAGTTGCGCTGCGCCTTTGGCGCCGGCGGCGGGGGCGGCATGTCCGGCGGCGCGGCCGCCTGGGCCTCCGCTTCCAAGGCCGCCTTGGCGGCGCGGATCTTCGCCAAACGCTCCTGCTTGTTCGCCACCCACGCCGGCAATTCGTCGCCGCGGCGCGCGCGCCCGTGCTCGCCATCCTCGCGCGTGTCCGTCGTCTCGGCCTCGGTCAGCCAGCGCGCCACCTCCGCCGCCAGCGCCGGTTCGGTCTCCTGCATCCGCCGATAGCTCATCGCTTTGTGTTTGGAGGCATTGGCGCGAATCTTCGTCCCGTCCAGCGCGACGTGGCCCAAGCGGACCAAGCCCGCGCGCTGACACAGCCCCAACACTTGCTGAAACAGCGCGCGCAGCGCCGGCAGATGGCGCCCGCGAAAGGTCGCGATCGTGCGGAAGTCCGGCCGCTGGAGCGCGGTCACCGCCATGAAGTCCACCCGCTCTTCGCAGGCCTGGGCGATGCGCCGCGACGAATAGATCCGCTGGCAGTAGGCGTACAGCAGCAGGGCCGTCATCATGACCGGGTGATACGGCGGATAGCCGCGCTCCTCGTCATAGGCCTCGACGATCCCCGACAGATCCAACTCCTCGGCCACGGTGTCGCGGATGAAGTGCGCCAAGTGGTCCGGCGGCACGAAGTCCAGTACCGAGGGCGGCAACAGCAATTGCTGCTGGACGTTCCACTCCCGGAAGGTCTTGGCCATAGCGCATTCAAACAATCCCAGGCCCGCGGTGTCCACGTCTTCCCGTCACCGTCGGGATTACCGGGACAGGCTCCTAGCGCGCGCCCGCGCGCGGCGTGGCGCCGCGCGTGTCGCGTAACTGCGCGATTCCGCGTGCGGGCGGCGTGGCAGCGCGCCTGCACTCCCATGGCGTCGACCGCCGCGGTCGCATTCGAACGAAGTAGCTCGCCGCAAGGAGAGGCGCATGGCGTACACGAAGGTCGAGGCGCTCGGCAAGCTGTCGCGTCCGAGCCTCCGGCTGCTCACCGAAGCCGTCATGACGGAGGTCCCCGACGAGACTGAGCCACGGGCCGATGCGGGTCTCCAGTGATCCGACTTCCGGTGCTCGCCGCGGTGGCGGCGCTCGCGCTCGCCGCGTGCGCGACACCGGGCTTCGGCCCCGAGGGGACGGGGCTGGGGGAGGCGCCGTACCGCGTCGGGGAGATCCTCATCTGGATCCGGCCGGCGGCCGAGGTGGACGTGCTGTGCCGCGTCGCTGGTGCGCGCGTGCCGGACGGGCGGCGGGTGGTCGGCTGCTACGTGCCGGCGAGCCGGACGATCATCGCCATCGACGACGCCTGGGTGTTGATGCACGAGCTCAAACACTATTTCGAGGGGCGCTGGCACGACGAGCCGTCGGCGCCCTGAGGAGGGACGCATGCGCCGCTTCCCACGGCTGACGCTCCTCGTCAACGCCGTGCTCATCGTCGCGGCCATCTGGGTGTACGCGCTGTTCATCACCGAGCGCGATCCCTACGGTCTCGGCCTGCTGCTCCTGCTCGTCGCGTTTCCGATCGTGAACGGCGGGCTGATGCTGCTGCGCGTGCGCGGCCGCGGCCGCTCCGACGTCTGAGCGCGTGAGGCGACGCGGCCTCACCCGCGGCGCCGCCGCCGCAGCACGGTCGCGACGCTCCCCGTAAGTCCCGGATTTCGCGGGCTCGCGATGTGGCACCGCGGTTGCTCCCACCATGGCCGACCGCATCATCCGGGAGGTGCATCGATGTACACGCGAGTCCTCGTACCGGTCGACGGCTCCGACGTCGCCGCCGCCGTCATCCCGTTCATCGTCGGCATCGCCGGCCCCCTCGACTTCGAGGTGACGCTCCTGCGGGTGATCCACCCCGTCCCGCCGCTCGGCGTCGACGGCCCCGCCTACTTCAACGAGGAAGACGTCGCCGCCCGCCACGCGGAAGCCGCCGCGTACCTCGCGGGGCTCGCCGGTACCCTCGAAGCGCGCGGCCTGCGCGTCCGGACGCTGGTGCGGCGCGGCGAGCCCGCGCGCGAGATCCTCGCGGCCGCCACGGAGGCGCGCGCGGACCTCATCGCGATGGCGACGCACGGCCGCACCGGCGCCACGCGCGTGCTGCTCGGCTCGGTGGCGGAGGACGTGCTGCGCCACGCGGACGTGCCGGTGTTCCTGCTGCGCCAGACCGAGAAGGAGCTGGCCCGGCGCCAGCGCGAGCTGGAGGCGCGGTGACCGGCGTCCTCGCGAGCGCGCTCGCGCCGTACCTCGCGGAAGTGCTCGGGGCGCGCGTGGACGACGTGTCCGTGCGGCCGCTCGGCGGCGGCGAGGGCGACGACGTCAAAGGCTTCGGCTACGGCGTGCCGCTCGCGGTGCGCTGCCGCGCGAACGGGCGTGTCCGCGACGTCGTGATCGCGCGCACGCGCCCCGTCGCCGGCTTCGGCCACGACTATCCGGCCGACCGCGCGTGGCAGGCGATCTTCTCGCACGCCGCGTACAACTCGTTTCCGTGCCACGCGCGCAGCCTCGACGTCGGCTGCGTGCGGCCGGGCGGCGCGCTCGTCAGCGTGGGCGACGCGGTCGAGTACTTCCAGGTCGTGGAGATGGTGGACGGGACGCTCTACAAGATCGACCTCGAGCGGCTGCTCGACGGCGCGCTCGAGGAGCGGGATCTCCTGCGCGCGCGCGCGCTCGCGCGGTTCCTCGCGGGCGCCCATCAGCAGCGCCACACCGACCCCGCGCTCTACCAGCGGCGCATCCGCGAGCTGGTCGGCCACGGCGAGTGCCTGATGGGCATCCTCGACAGCTACCCCCACCCGTACGCCCCGCTGCCGCCCGCCGCGTGCGAGGCGATCGAGCGGGCGGCCGTCGGGTGGCGCTGGCGGCTGCGCGAGCGCACGGACCGGCTGGCGCGGGTGCACGGCGATTTTCATCCCTGGAACCTGCTCTTCCGCGAGGGCGCGGACTTCACCGCGCTCGACCGCAGCCGGGGTGAGTGGGGGGAGCCGGCCGACGACGTCGCGGCGCTCGGGATCAACTACCTCTTCTTCGGCCTGCTCCGCGCCGCCCGCGAGCGCCGGCCGGGAACGGTGGCGGAGCCGTTCGCCACGCTCTTTCACGTCTTCGTCGACACGTACGCGGCGGCGAGCGGCGACGCGGACCTCTTCGCGGTGATCCCGCCCTTCTTCGCGTTCCGCGCGCTCGTCCTCGCGCATCCGCGCTGGTATCCGACGCTGGACGACGTCACGCGCGCCGCGATCCTCCGGCTCGCGCGGACGATGATGGAGGGCGGCGCCGTCGACGCCGCGCGCCTGCCCGAGAGCCTCGGAGCGGCCGCGTGAGCTGGGCCGTCTGGATCACGGGCATCCCCGGCAGCGGCAAGTCCGCGATCGCCCGCGCGGCGGCCGCCGAGCTGGCGGCCGCCGGCGACGCGGTGCAGGTGCTCGAGCTCGACGCGCTCCGGCGGACGGTCACGCCGCAGCCCGCCTACGACGAGGCCGAGCGCGACGCCGTGTACCGCGCGCTCGTGACGCTCGCGCGCGTGCTGACCGCCGCCGGCGTCCCGGTCATCGTCGACGCGACCGCCCACCGCCGCGCGTGGCGCGACCTCGCGCGGGCGTCGATCGCGGCGTTCGCCGAGGTGCAGCTCGCCTGTCCGCTCGCGGTGGCGCGCGCGCGCGAGCGGACGCGCGGGCCCGGCCACCACCCGCCGGGGATCTACGCCGGCGCGGGGCGGGCGGGCGCGACCGTGCCGGGCGTCGACGTGCCGTACGAGGCGGCGACGGCGCCGGAGCTGGTGATCGACACCACGCGGGAGTCGCCCGCGCAGGCGGGCGCCCGCGTCGCCGCCCTCGCGCGCTCGCTCGGCGCTCCCGGCCGGCCGCATCTACCCTCCGTCACGTGGACCGTGTGGATCACGGGGCGGCCGGGGAGCGGCAAGACCACCGTCGCGTCGGTCGTCGGCGAGCGCGTGCACCGCCGCGGCGTGCCGGTCGTCGTGCTGCCGGCGGACGGGCTGCTCCTGGAGATCGCGCCGGGCTCCATCGTGCCGCGCCGCGTGCGGGACATCGCGGCCCGCGCGATCGTGGCCGCCGCGAAGCTCCTCGCCGACGCGGGCCGCGCGGTGATCGTCGAGGGCGGGGCGTTGTCGAGCGACCTCGAGACCGTCGCCCGCGGGCTCCTCGAGGACTTCGCGATCGTCGAGCTCGCGTGCCCGCCCGAGCTCTCCCGCACGCGCGAGCGCGCGGTCCGCTGGAACCTCGTCCCGTGCCCCGTGGCGTCCCGCCCGTGCGGGGCCCCGGACCTCGGCCTCGACTACGAGGCCCCGCTGGCGCCCGACCTCGTCGTGTTCACCGACGTCCTCGACGAAGCGACGGCCGCCCAGCAAGTGCTCGACCTCGTGGACCGCCTGGAGCGCCGGGCGCAAAGGAGATGACCATGCGTGTCAGAGACCTGATGACCGAAGCCCCCCTCACGGCCCCCCGCTCGATGCCGGTGCTCGACGCCCGGCGCCTGATGGACGACAAGCGCATCCGCCACCTGCTGGTGGTCGAGCACGGCACGCTGGTCGGCATCGTCACCGACCGCGACATCCGCCTGAACATGCCGTCGCCCGCCACGAGCCTCTCCGTGTGGGAGCTGAACCACCTGCTCGCCCGGCTCACCGTCGGCGAGGTGATGACCGCGAGCGTGATCGTGGTGGAGCCGGACCGCGACGCCCGCGCGGCCGCGGCCCTGCTCGTCGAGGAGAAGATCGGTGCGCTCCCCGTCGTGGACGGCGAGCGCCTGGTCGGCATCGTCACCGACACCGATGTCCTCCGGGCCTTCGTGCGCAGCGAAGCACTCGCGGCGGGCTGACGATGACGAACCGTCCCGCGCTGCTCGTGGTCGACGACGAGGTCGACCTGCTCGCGACCTACCGCCGCCTGCTGGCGCGGGACGGCTTTCGCGTGGTCACGGCCGCCACGTGCGTGGAGGCCCTCCGCGCGCTCACGGCCGAACGCTTTCGCGTTATCGTGACCGATATGCGACTCCCCGACGGCAGCGGGCTCGACGTGATCCGCGCGGCGCGGGACAACGGCCACGGCGCGCCCGCGATCGTCGTGACCGGCTTCCCGTCGCACGAGGCGAGGCGAGCGGCGTCGGACGCGGGCGCCGCCGATTTCTTCGCGAAGCCGTTCGACGCCGCCGCGCTGGCCGCGCGCGTGCGGGCGCTCGCCGACACGTGATCGTTCTCGCGGTCAACTGCGGCAGCTCGTCGCTGAAGTTCCAGCTCGTCGACGCCACGCGCGGCGGTGAGCGGCGACTCGCGCGCGGGCTCGTCGAGCGGATCGGCGGCGGCGCGACCGCGACGCTCGAGCTCGCGCGCGGCTGCGTCACGCACGAGGCGGTCCCCGCGCCGACGCACGAGGCGGCCGTGGCGCACGTGCTCGCGTGGCTGCGGGCGAGCGGCACGCCGGCCGTGGACGCCGTCGGTCACCGCATCGTCCACGGCGGCGCGCGGTTCACGCAGCCGACGCGTATCGACGCCCCGCTCCTCGACGCCCTGACGGCCGTGGCGGATCTCGCGCCGCTGCACAACGTGCCGGGCGTCGCGGGCATCCGGGCCGTGCGCGGGCACCTCGGCGAGGCCGTGCCCGCCGTCGCCGTGTTCGACACCGGCTTCCACGCGACCCTGCCGGAAGTCGCCTGGCGCTACGCGATCCCCACCGAGCTCGCCGATCGCGACGGCATCCGGCGCTACGGCTTCCACGGCATTTCCTATGCATACCTCGTCTCCCGCTATGCCGAGCTCACGCACCGCGCGCCGGAGTCCGTCGACATGATCGCGCTGCATCTCGGCAACGGCTGCTCGGTGGCGGCGATCCGCGGCGGGCGGTCGGTCGACACGTCGATGGGCTTCACGCCGCTGGAGGGGCTCGTGATGGGCACACGCTCCGGCGACCTCGACCCCGCGATCGTCGGCGTGCTCGCGGCCCGGCACGGTGTCGACGCCGCGGAGGTCGAGCGCTGGCTCAACGAGCGCTCGGGCCTCCTCGGCCTCTCGGGCACGAGCCGCGACGTCCGCGACCTTCTCGCGCGTGAAGCGGACGACCCGCGCGCGCGGCTCGCGCTGGACGTCTTCTGCTATCGGGCGCGCAAGTACGTCGGCGCCTACCTCGCGCTCGTGGGCCCGGCGCCGGCGCTCGTCTTCACGGGCGGCATCGGCGAGCACGCCGCGCCCGTGCGCGCGCGGATCTGCGCGGCGCTGGCCTGGCTCGGCCTCGCCCTCGACGCCGGCGCCAACGAGGCCGCCGTCGGCGACGCGCGCATCGGGGTCGCGGGGATGCCGATCGACGCGTGGGTGATCGCGACCGACGAGGAGCGGATGCTCGCGCGCTACGCGCGCGCCGCGCTGGAGGACGATCGTGGGTGACCCCGGGTTCGAGCGGTGGCGCACGGGCATGGGGGCGATCCGCCATTCGCGCCGGACGCGCGAGCGCGTCCAGGCGCTCGTGGCCTCGCTCGGGCGCGCGGACGCCTGGGCGCTGTTCCACGCGGCGGACCGCCTCGCGAACGCCGCCATGTGGCTGGTCGTCCACCAGACGTACGCCGCGCGCGTGTACCTCGACGGGCGGGCGCTGGCGGCGGACGACTTCAAGGCGACGCCCGAGGGCCACACCGGCGGCGCGCTGAACATGGTGCCGGCGTACGTCGGCTACCTCCTCGCGAACGCGCTCACGCGCACGACGCGCGCCTGGCTCATGGGGCAGGGACATTGCGTCGCCGCGGTCGACGCGGCGAACGTCCTGGTCGGCAACATGACCCCGGCGCACGCGGCGCGGTACGACGCCTCGGACGCCGGGCTCACGCGCTACGTCACGGACTTCTACGCGGGACGGCTCGACGAGCGCGGCGAGCAGGCCTCGCCGCTCGGGAGCCACGTGAACGCGCACACCGCCGGCGGGGTGAGCGAGGGCGGCTACCTCGGCTTCGCCGAGCTGCAGTACGTGCACATGCCGCTGCCGGGCGAGCGGCTCACCGCGTTCCTGTCCGACGGCGCGTTCGAGGAGCAGCGCGGAAGCGACTGGGCGCCCCGCTGGTGGCGCGCGGAAGACTCGGGGCTCGTGGCGCCGATCATGATCGCCAACGGGCGCCGCATCGACCAGCGCACGACGATGTCCCAGCAGGGCGGCGTCCGCTGGTTCGTCCGCCATCTCCACCTGAACGGCTTCGACCCGGTGCTGCTCGACGGCCGCGACCCCGCGGCGTTCGCGTGGGCGATCATCGAGCTCGAGCGGCGGCTCGAGGCGGCGGGGGCGCGCGTGCGCGCGGGGGCCGCGCGCTATCCCGTGCGGCTGCCGTACGGCATCGCCGTCGCGCCGAAAGGCGCCGGCTTCTACGGCGCGGGGACCAACCTCGCGCACAACCTGCCGCTCGGCGCCAACCCGCACACGGATGCGGCCGCCGCGCGCAACTTCCGGCGCAGCGCCGCGCGGCTCTGGGTCGCGCCCGCGGAGCTGCGCGCGGCGAGCGGGGCGCTGCAGACCCATGCCGCCGACCGCCGGCCGCGCGAGCGCGATCACGCGCTCGCCACGCGCGACGTGCGCCTCACGGCCACGCCGGCGCCGGCCTTCGCCGCCGTCGCCGGCGATCGCGCGGACCGCGCGCGGTGGACGCGATCCAGTCCGATGAGCGCCCTCGACGAGACCTTCATCGCGCTCGTGCAGGCGAACCCGCACCTGCGTCCGCGCGTCGGCAACCCGGACGAGATGAAGAGCAACCGGATGCTCGCGACGCTGGACGCGCTGAAGTTCCGCGTGACGGCGCCCGAGCCGGGGATTCCGGAGGCGGTGGACGGCGCGGTGATCACCGCGCTCAACGAGGAAGCCGTCGTGTGCGCGGCGGTCGGGAACAAGGGCGGGATCAACATCGCGGTGACCTACGAGGCGTTCGCGCCGAAGATGCTCGGCGCGCTCCGCCAGGAGGTCATCTTCGCGGAAAGCCTCACCGCGGCGGGCCGGCCGCCGGGCTGGCTCTCGGTGGCGCTCGTGCTGACGTCGCACACGTGGGAGAACGCGAAGAACGAGCAGTCGCACCAGGATCCCGTGATGGCGGAGGCGATGCTCGGCGAGCTGTCGCACGTCTCGCGCGTCGCCTTTCCGCCCGACGCCAATACGGCGCGGACGACGATCGACGCCGTGTACCGCACGCGCGGGCAGATCTGGACGCTGGTGGTGCCGAAGGCCGCCGGCATCCCCGACCTCTTCACCGCGGAGGAGGCGGCGCGCCTGCTCGCCGACGGCGCGCTCGCGCTCGAGTGGGCCGGCCACGCGCGGGAGCGCGCGCGCGTCGTGCTGACCGCGGTCGGCGCCTATCAGCTCGGCGTCGTGCTCGAGGCCTCCGCGCGCCTGGCCGCGCGGGACGTCCCGCACGCGGTGGTCGCCATGCTCGAGCCGGGACGCTTCCGCCGGCCGCGCTCGGCGCGCGAGGCCGCGCACCAGGCGCCCGCGGCCGTCGTGACCGCGCTCTATCCCGACGCGGCGCCGGCGCGCGTCTTCGTGACGCACACGCGGCCCGAGGTGATCCTCGGCACGCTGGCGCCCGCGGTCACCGGCGCGGCGCCGATCGGCCTCGGCTACAGCTCGGCCGGCGGCACGCTGGACGTCGAGCGCCTGCTGTTCGTCAACCGGTCGTCGTGGGCGCATTGTGTCGGCGCGGTCGCCGCCGCGCTCGGCCTGCCGCGCGAGCGTGTGCTGGATGACGCCGAGCGCGCCGCGCTCGACCACCAGCGCAGCCCGGAGGGCCTGATCACCGGGCGCTGATGCGCGGCCGCCCCAGCCCCCGGGGCGCCGCCGCCTCACTCAGCGCGCCCCCTGCGCACGCAAGCCGCTGAAATCACGGACCTCACGCCTGGCGCTCGCCTTGCTCCCTCCTCGCGCGGCTCGAGGAGGGCCCGCATGGACGAGAACGAACATCCGAAGGGGGCGCTGGTCTTCATGCTGATCTACCTGCTCACGCTCTCCGCGCTGTGGCTCAACGCCTACCTGCGGCTGTGGAGGGGCTGATCCCATGAAGAAGGGCACCACGATCTATCTCTACGAGCTCGCGTGGATCCTGCCCAGCATCGCGATCCCGGTCGGGATGCTCGCCGCGCTCACCGTCACGGCGTTCGGCGCCGGCATCCATCTGCCGAGCGTCGCCGGGCGCGTCGAGCCGCCGAACGCCCAGGTCGCGCCCTTCGACAAGCCGGGCGTCACCGAGGTGGGGCCCGGCCGCTACGAGGTCGTGCTCACGGGCCAGATCTGGACGTTCACGCCCGCGGAGATCCGCATTCCGGCCGGCTCGACGGTGACGTTCCTCGCCACGAGCCGCGACGTCGTGCACGGGCTCATCGTGCCCGGCGTCAACGTGAACACCATGCTGCTGCCGGGGCAGGTCGCGCGCGTCACCGCGCGCTTCGACCGGCCGGGGGAGTACCCGATGATCTGTCACGAGTATTGCGGCATCGCGCACCACATGATGGGCGGCCGGATCATCGTGGAGCCGCGCTCGTGAGCACGCTCGTCGTCGGCCGTCCGCTCGCGACCGTGACCACGAGGCCCACCGCGGCGCCCGCGCCGCCCGAGAACCGCCTGACCGCGGCCTTCCTGGTCGTGGCCCTCGTCGCGCTCTTCGGGGGCTCCGTGACGGGGCTGCTCCAGGGGCTCGGCCTGAACGGCGTCGAGCTGCCGCCGCACCCCACGTTCATCAAGTCCTACTATCACTCGGTGAGCATCCACGGGGTGCTCAACGTGCTCGTCTGGACCACGTTCTTCATCGCCGGCTTCCTCACGTTCATCACGGTGCGCGCGCTCGGCACGCCGCTGGCCAGCCTGGCGCTGGGGTGGGGAACGTTCTGGCTGATGACCGGCGGGCTCGTGCTCGCCGCGATCCCGCTCGTGGGGAACGCGGCGACCGTGATGTTCACGTTCTACCCGCCGCTCAAGGCGCACTGGGCCTTCTACGTCGGGCTCACGCTCGTGGTCGCCGGCACCTGGCTGGTGACGTTGAACCTCGCGCTCACGCTGCGCACGTGGCGCCGCGCGCACCCCGGGGCCCGCACGCCGCTGCCCGCCTTCATGTCGATGGTCACCATGGCGATGTGGACCCTCGCGTCGTTGGGCCTCGCCGCCGAGATGGTGTTCATGCTCATCCCGTGGTCGCTCGGCTGGGTGGCCGGCACCGACGCGCTGCTCGCGCGCTCGCTCTTCTGGTTCACCGGGCACCCGATCGTGTACTTCTGGCTGCTGCCCGCGTACGTCTCCTGGTACACGCTCGTTCCGCGCCAGGCGGGCGGCAAGCTCTTCTCCGATCCGCTCGCGCGCGCCTCGTTCCTGCTCTTCCTCGTGCTCTCGACGCCGATCGGCTTCCACCACCAGTACACGGACCCCGGCATCCACGCGGGCTGGAAGCTCGTGCACGCGTTCCTCACCTTCGCCGTGTTCTTCCCGAGCCTGCTCACGTTCTTCAACGTGGTCGCCTCGCTGGAGAGCGGCGGCCGCGCGCACGGCGGCAGGGGGCTGTTCTCGTGGTTCGTGAAGCTGCCGTGGGGGAACCCCGTCGTCGCGGCGCAGGTCGGCGCGATGCTCATGTTCGCGTTCGGCGGCATCGGGGGGCTCATCAACGCCTCCTACAACCTGAACCTGCTCGTGCACAACACCGCGTGGATCCCGGGCCACCTGCATCTCACGGTCGGCACCGGGGTCACGCTCACGTACATGGGCATCACGTACTGGCTGGTCCCGCTCCTCGCGGGCCGCGCGCTGTGGAGCCGCAAGCTCGCGCTCGCGCAGATCTGGATCTGGTTCGGGGGGATGGCGATGTTCTCGAACGCGCTGCACCGGCTGGGCATGATGGGCATGCCGCGCCGCACGGCGATCGCCACCGCGCCCTACCTGCAGGACGACTGGAAGCCGCTGCTGCCGCTCGTGGCCGTCGGCGGCACGCTGCTCTTCGTCAGCGCGATGCTGTACTTCCTGAACCTCGCGCTCACCGCGACCCGCGGCCGTCGCGAGGCGGCGGCGCCCGTGCCGTTCGCCGAGGCGATGTCCGGTCCCGATCACTCGCCGGTGCTGCTCGACCGGTGGCGTCCGTGGCTCGCGCTCGCGGTGGTGCTCATCGTGATCGCGTACGGTCCGACCCTGGCGCGGCTCGCGGCGTCCACGCCGCTGAGCACGCCGGGCCTCCGGGTGTGGTGATGGTGTCCAGGGCCGCGCTGGTCTGGCTCGGGCTCCTCGCGCTCGCGATCGCGAACGGCGCGCTCCGCGAGCTGGTGCTGGTCCCGCGTCTGGGGGACTACCCCGCGCACGTCGTCAGCGTGGTGCTGCTGTGTGCCGCGATCCTGGCGGTGACGCGGGCGACGATCGCCTGGATGGGGCCGGCCGGCGTGGCGCAGGCGGTGCTCATCGGGCAGGTGTGGACGCTCGCAACCGTCGCGTTCGAGTTCGGCGGCGGCCGCTACGTCTTCGACCTGCCCTGGGAGACGCTCTGGCGCGACTATCGCCTCGTCGAGGGGCGTGTGTGGCTCGCGGTGATCGCGACCACGCTGTTCGCGCCGGTGCTCATGCGGCGCACCACGCACCGCGATGCCGCCGACGGCGACGAGTTCCATCGTGACCTGAGCTGGCGCGAGCGCCGGGCGATCGAGCACGCCGCGCGCCGGGCCGACAGGCTCTTCGAGGAGTGACGGCCGCCGCGCCGGGCGCGCTCACGAGCCCGCCTCGCCCGTGGAGGGGATGAGCGCCCGTGCGCGCACCATCGGGTCGGGCGGCTCGAGCCCGCGCACGTCGAGCGTCTCGGCCGCGCGCACGTCGGCCTCGCGCCAGAACCACACGACCCAGTCGTCGGCGGCGCGGCGCTCGGTCCAGTGCGCGACGCCGCGGCGGTCGAGCACGTGATAGAGCGGCAGCGGCTCGAACGGCGTGCGGAGCAGCACGACCTGCGACGGGCGCAGCTCGGTGATCGCGCCCATGATCCGTCCGAACGGCTCCTGGCCGCGCCGCAGGTCGTCGCGCACGTCCAGGACGACCTGGTCGCCGGGGCCGAAGCGGGCCAGCGGCGCGGGCTTGGGCGATTGCCCCCACGCGGTCTCCGGCGCCACCGCCTCCAGCCGCGCGAGCAGGGGCGTGAGCGGGCACTGGGTCATGGCTCCGTCCTCCTGGCGCGAGCGTACGGCGCCCGCCGGAGGCCCGATATGACGCCGGTCATACGACGCGCCGGTATACCTTTGTGGGAACGGAGGGGCTGACCGTTGCGGATGGTGGTCGTGCTCGCGATGACGATCGGCCTGGCGGTGGGGATCGGCGCCTACACGTTCGTGTACGCGCGGGGCGCGGCGTACCTCACCAACGACCCCAACGCGTGCGCGAACTGCCACGTCATGCGCGAGCAGCTCGCCGGCTGGACGACGTCCAGCCACCGGGCGGTCGCCGTGTGCAACGACTGCCACACCCCGCACGACCTCGTCGGCAAGTACACCACCAAGGCCGTCAACGGCTTCTGGCACTCGTTCGCGTTCACGACGGGCCGCTTCCCCGAGCCCATCGCGATCAACGCACGCAATCGCGCGGTGACCGAAGGGACGTGCCGGTCCTGCCACGAGGCCGTCGTCCAGGCGATCGACGCGCACCAGCGCGCGGAGCGCCCGATGGAATGCATCCGGTGCCACCGCTCGGTGGGACACCTGCACTGAGGGAGCCATGAACGACAGCCGCCGCCCACGCCGCCGCTTCACGCTCGTCGCGCTCGTCGCCGCCGGCGCCGCGCTCCTCGCCGCCGGCGGCGCCGCACTCCTCGCCAACATCGTCGAGCGCAAGCAGGAAGGGCGCAGTCCGTTCTATCGCGTGGTCGAGCTGACCGACGACACGCAGGATCCGGCCGTCTGGGGCAAGAACTTCCCGTTCCAGTACGACGGCTACCGCCGCACCGTCGACCAGGTCCGCACGCGCTTCGGCGGCAGCGAAGCCGTGCCGCGCACGCCGACCGCGGCGGACCCCCGCTCGATCGTCGCCCAGTCGCGGCTCGAGGAAGACCCCCGCCTCAAGATCATCTGGGCCGGCTACGCGTTCGCGACGGACTTCCGCGAGGAGCGCGGGCACGCGTACATGCTGAGCGACCAGACGTACACCGAGCGGCAGATCGTGGCGAAGCAGCCCGGCGCGTGCCTGAATTGCCATGCCTCCACCTACGTCGCGATGAAGACGCTCGGCGGCGGCGACCTCGTGAAGGGGTTCGAGCGGATGAACACGCTCCCCTACGCGGAGGCGCGCGCGCTCGTGGAGCACCCGGTCACGTGCCTCGACTGCCACGACCCGCAGACCATGCAGCTCCGGATCACACGGCCGGCCTTCATGGAAGGGCTGCGCGCGCTCAAGGCGTTTGAGGGCGTGAAGGACTACGACGCGAATCGCGACGCCACGCGCCAGGAGATGCGCGCGTACGTGTGCGCGCAGTGCCACGTCGAGTACCACTTCAAGGGCCCGGAGAAGCGGCTCGTCTATCCGTGGGCGAACGGCCTGCGCGCCGACGACATCCTGCGCTACTACGACACGGAGAAGTTCGCGGACTGGACGCACGCGGACAGCGGCGCGCCCGCGCTCAAGGCCCAGCATCCGGAGTTCGAGCTGTGGAGCCAGGGCATCCACGCGCGCTCGGGCGTGAGCTGCGCCGACTGCCACATGCCGTACACGCGGGTGGGCTCGCTGAAGATCAGCGACCATCACGTGCGCAGCCCGCTCCTCAACGTGAACCGCGCCTGCCAGACCTGTCACAAGTGGTCGGAGGACGAGCTGAAGGCGCGCGTGAACACGATCCAGCAGCGGACGTACGAGCTGCGCAACCGCGCGATGGACGCGGTGGTCGCGCTGATCGGCGATCTCAAGAAGGCGCGCGCGCAGGGGCGGGGCGACGCGGAGCTCGCGGGCCCGCGCGATCTCCAGCGGCGCGCGCAGTTCCTGCTCGACTTCGTGGAGGCCGAGAACTCCATGGGCTTCCACGCGCCGCAGGAGGCCGCCCGCGTGCTCGGCCAGTCCATCGACCTCGCCCGCCAGGGGCAGCTCGCCCTGCGCGACGGAGCCCGCCCCGCGCGCTGAGCGTCTCAGCCCGCCCGCGGCGGCATCGGCATGCGGACCCTCGGCCACATGTTCACCACGAAGAGCAGGTGGACGTGCGCGGTGATCACGATGCGCGCGGGGTGGACGTTCGCGAGGAACTGCGACACCACGAGATAGCCGCCCAGCCCGAGGCCCGCCATGAGGAACACGAAGCTCGTCCTGACGTAGCGGCGGACGAGCGGCGGCATCTACGCGCCGTCGCCCGCGCGCGCGGCGAGCGCGTCGACGTCGGCCAGCACGAGATGCCCGTCCTCCTCGACGACGAGGCCGTCGCGCTGCCAGCGGCCGAGCACGCGGATCGCGGTCTCGACGGTCGTGCCCGTCATGTCGGCGAGGCTCTGCCGCGTGAGCGCGAACGGGAACGTGACCCGGCGGCCGGCGCGGACGCCCTCGCGCGCGGCGAGGCGCAGGAGGGTCGCGGCGAGGCGCGCCTCGACGGGGTCCGTGGCGAGCGAGGTCACCGACTCGTGCGCCGCGCGCAGGCGGCGCCCGATCATGAGCGCCATCTCGCGCACGATGCTCGGATGACGCTCGGCGAGCGGGACGATCACTTCCTGGGGAATCTTCGTCACGACGCTCGGCTCGGTGGTCTGCGCGGAGGCGGGGTACGGCCGGCGCTCGATCACCGCGACGCCGCCGAACGCCTCGCCCGGGCCGAGCAGCTCGAGCACCACGTCCTTGCCCCCGCGCGCGTGGCGCAGGATCTTCACGTGCCCGCGCTTCACGAGACAGAAGGCGACGGCGGGCTCGCCCTCGCTGAAGACGTACTCGCGGGCGCCGTACGCGGTGTCGCGCGCCGCGGCGGCCAGCGCGGCCAGCTCGCGCGGCGGCAGGGCCGCGAAGATCGGGCTGCCGCGAACGACGTCGGGGTCGCCGCGTGGCGGCATGTGCCGAGGATAGCAAGCGGGCGGCGTTGGGGCGTCGGGACCGCACCTGGGGCGCCGCCGCCGCGCGGCGGCCTCGGTCACGCACGCGGAAGTGCGTGATTCCAGAGGAGCGCGGGGCTGGCAGCGACCCTGCAGCCTACGCGGCCCGTGAGCATCCTCGTCACACCCGACGCCTTTGCCCCGCCGGAGATGGCCGCCCGCGCCGCGCGCGCCGGCGCGCGCAAGGCCGAGCTCGACGCGCTGAGCCTCTTCACGCTTGCCGTCCTCGCGGGTGCCTTCATCGCGCTCGGCGCCCAGCTGGCCACCGTGGTCGGCGTCGACGCGCGCCTCGGCGCGGGCCCCGCCCGGCTCCTCGCCGGCGTCGCCTTCTCGCTGGGGCTGGTGCTGGTCGTCGTGGGCGGCGCCGAGCTCTTCACCGGGAACATGCTGCTCGTGATCGCCCGCCTCACCGGCGAGGCGACCACGGGCGCCGTGCTGCGCAACTGGGGGATCGTGTACGCGGGCAACTTCGCGGGCGCGGTCGCCACCGCGGCGCTGATGGCGGCGAGCGGTCAGGCGGCGCTGCTCGAGGGCGGCGTGGGCGCCGCCGCGCGGGCCACGGCGGACGCCAAGCTCGCGCTCGGCTTCGGCGAGGCCGTCGTGCGCGGCGTGCTGGGCAACGGGCTCGTGTGTCTCGCGGTGTGGCTCGGCTTCAGCGCGCGCACCACCACCGACAAGGTGATCGCGGTGGTGCCGCCGGTGGCCGCGTTCGTCGCGGCCGGCTTCGAGCACAGCATCGCGAACATGTACTTCCTGCCCCTCGCGCTCTTCCTGGACGGCACGGGGACGGTGACCTGGGCGCGGATCGTCGTGGACAACCTGGTGCCGGTGACCCTCGGCAACGTGCTCGGCGGCGTCGTGCTGGTCGGCGCGATCTACTGGCTGGTCTATCTCCGCCCGGGACGGCCGGGCGCGCAACCGGAGGAACGGCGATGACCGCGAAAGCGACGACGGTGCGGGCGCGGGCGATCCTGGACGACGCCGCGGAGCGGCCGCTGCTCGCGGCGCTCTACCGGGGCCGATGGATGATCGCCGCGCGCGGCGGGCTCGCCGTGCTGCTCGCGGCCGCGCTCCTGCGCTGGCCGCCTGCCACGCTGCCGACGGTGGTGCTGCTGTTCGCCGCGTACGCGATCGCGGACGGCATCCTGGCGCTGGCGGCGGTTCTGCGCACGCGCGCGCGGCTGTCCGAGGTCCGCGTCGTGTGGCCGGTCGCGCTCGAAGGCGTCGTGAGCGTCGCGATCGGCACGCTCGCCCTGGTGTGGCCGCTGCGGGTCACGAGCGAGCTGGTGTACCTGCTCGCCGCGTGGGGCGTCGGCACCGGCGCGCTCGAGCTGGTCGCGGCGTCCCACGTGTCGTGGAAGCGCGCGGCGCACTGGCTGCTGCTCACCGGCGGCGCGTCGTCGATCTTCCTCGGGCTGCTCATCGCGCTCATCCCGTACGCGGACGTCGCGCGGACGGTAGAGATCATGGGCGTGTACGCGCTGGTGTTCGGCGCGGTCCTCGGGGCCGCCGCGTGGGCGTTTCCCGGCGACGACCGCCTGCGCCGGGCGATCCTGCAGGGCGACGGAGGCCGGCGATGAGCCGCGCGCGCAAGCCGCGCGCGAAGGCCCGGTCGAAGGCGCGGCGCGCCGCGCGCCACGCGATCGAGGCCGGTCACGTGGCCGACGAGGCGGTGCGCGCGCTCGGCGAGCACCCGGGCAGCACGCCCCGGCTGACGGGCGGTGACGTGGATGCCGACTGGCAGGGCGCCGCCGCGGTCGGGGACGAGGCGGTGGGCGGCAGCGTCGCCACTCCGGACCAGGACGTGGTCGACGAGCTCGCGCGCGCGCTCGGCGTGGAGCAGGCGGCGGACGCGGAGGTGCAGACCAGCGGGGAGATCCTGCGCGAGCGGGACCGCCATCGCTGGCGGGCCGAGCGCGAAGCCGCGCGCGAGCCGGAGACGGGCCGGTGAGGGTCGTCATCCTGGGCGCGGCCGGCCGCGACTTCCACGACTTCAACGTCGTGTATCGCGACGACCCGGCCGTCGAGGTGGTGGCCTTCACCGCGGCACAGATCCCGGGCATCGCCGGGCGCCGCTATCCGGCGGCGCTCGCGGGCCCGCGCTATCCCGACGGCATCCCCATCGAGCCGGAGGCCGAGCTCGAGCGGATCGTCCGCGCGCGCGCGGTCGACACGGTGGTGTTCTCCTACAGCGACGTGAGCCACGCGCACGTGATGCACCTGGCGAGCCGCGCGCTCGCGTGCGGCGCGGGGTTCACGCTGCTGCCGCCGCGCCGCACGATGCTGGAGGCGCGCGTCCCCGTGGTGGCCGTGTGCGCGGTGCGCACCGGCTGCGGCAAGGGCGCGGTGAGCCGGCGCGTGGCGGCCGTGCTCCGCGCGCGCGGGCGCGCGGTCGCCATCGTGCGGCACCCGATGCCGTACGGCGACCTGGTCGCCGCGCGCGTGCAGCGCTTCAAGAGCGCCGCCGACCTCGACGCGGCCGACCTCACGCTGGAGGAGCGCGAGGAATACGAGCCGCACGTCGACGCGGGCAACGTCGTGTTCGCCGGCGTCGACTACGGCGCGATCCTCGCCGCCGCGGAGGCCGAGGCCGACGTGATCGTCTGGGACGGCGGCAACAACGACCTGCCGTTCTACCGTCCGACGCGGCACGTCTGCCTCGTGGACCCGCACCGCCCGGGTGACGAGTCGACGTATCACCCCGGCGAGGCGAACCTCCGGATGGCGGACGTGGTGGTCGTCACCAAGGAGGACACCGCCTCGCCCGAAGGCGTCGCCGCGGTGCGCCGGGCGATCGGCGCGCTCGCGCCGGGCGCGCGCGTGATCGACGCGCGGCTGCCGATCACCGTGGACGAGCCGGACCTCGTGCGCGGCCGCCGCGTGCTCGCGGTGGACGACGGGCCGACGCTCACGCACGGCGGGAT
>Ga0194121_10004312_pt1 | contig 20716 bp, 14 predicted proteins | sample TA2MahCa50mmetaG_FD_148609 | JGI IMG/M metagenome (GOLD analysis project Ga0194121, IMG submission 148609) | Freshwater microbial communities from Lake Tanganyika, Tanzania - TA2015020 Mahale Deep Cast 50m | ecosystem: Environmental > Aquatic > Freshwater > Lake | place: Tanzania: Lake...
GGTCACGGCGGCATGGAAGGCGGCCCACGGTACGGTGGCCCGCGCGGCGACCGCGGCCCGCGCCACGGGGGCGACCGGGGTCCGCGCATGGACCGCGGCCCGCGTCCCGAGCGCGGCTACGGCGGCGGCAACGGCGGCGGCGGTGACGGTCCCGACGGCGGCAACGGCGGCGGGATGGAGCGCGGTGACCGGGGTGGACGCGGCGGGCGCTTCCGTCACCGCGAAGGCTTCCGCCGGCCGAACATGGCGTGGGAGACGCCGCTCGATCGCGCCGTCCTGAAGGAGATCGACCTCGCCGGTCCGTCGCCGGCGCGGCAGGCCGACGCCGCCACCATGGTGAAGGCGCTCCTCGACCTGAATCCGCGCCGCACCGAGACCTACTTCCTGCTCGGCTACGCATTCGGCGCGCACGCGATCGCGTTCGACGCCTACAAGCCGGAAGAGCTGCAGGGTGCCGAGGCGGCGTGGTTCAAGTTCGGCCAGGTGCTCGGCCAGCTGCGCCACCCGAAGGAAGGCGTCGAGAAGCCCGACATCAAGACGCTGCTCAGCGAGCCGCTGATCGCGAAGCAGATCCTGCCGATCCTGCTGCGCCAGAGCCTGATGGCGGGCAACCTCGAAGAGGCGGTCGGGACGCTCGAGTCGGTGCTGGCCTCCGGCTCGCCGGACGGCGAGACCGCGGAGCTGCTGCGCGGCACGCTGGCGGAAGTGCTCCGTCGCGCCGAGCGGCCGGGCGAGCACGTGCAGCCCGAGACCGTGCAGGGCCTGCTGACGCGCTGCATGGCGCTGCCCGGCTTCGACAGCCTGGCGCCGGAGATCCGCGCGCCGTTCCATCGCGCGCTCGGCAAGCTGAAGCAGCACCTCGAGCAGTTCGACGAGGCGGCCAGCCACTTCAAGCGCGCGCTCGAGGTCGCGGGCGAGGGCCACACGCTGGCGTCGGTGCTGCACTTCGATCTCGCCGCCTGCTCGCTCGGCCTGCGCGGGGTGCCTGACCTCGAGCCGACCGCCGATCGCAAGGGCGCCGACTCGGCGCTGGCGCACCTCGACCAGGCGACCGCCGATCCGGCCAACGCCTCGTTCAACGCCTTCTTCACCCGCGGCGTGCTGCGCTTCGAGCGCGGCCTGTTCAGCGAGGCGGCGCAGGACTTCCGCGACGCGCTGACCCGCATCGAGCAGTACCGCAACCCGCTGCCGGTCACGCTGGCGCGGATCCGCTTCTTCCTCGCGCTCTCGCTGCTGAAGGAAGGCAAGCCGGAGCTGCAGGACGAGGCGGCGCAGGGCCTCGAGATCGCGCTCGAGCGGCTGCGGCCGGGGCCGGAGCAGCTGAAGGACATGCTCCCGCTGCTCGAGGAGAAGGCGCCGAAGGCGGCGGCGCGGCTGCTGGCGCGCGTCGACATCGCGCACATGAGCGACCCGAAGCAGCTGCTGGCGATGGGGCAGCACTTCTGCCGCCTCGGCGACACCGAGCACGCGCTGCGCATCGCCGAGCAGCTGCTCGAGAAGACCGAGGACCTGACCGTCCGCAAGGAGGCGCTGCTGATCGAGCTGTGCGCCTTCAACATGGCCGGCGAGCGCGAGAGCGCGGCCGATGCGCTCTACGACCTGCGCGACGTCTGCTACCAGAGCGGCGACCTCGCCTTCTGGGAGCAGGTGATCTTCAACGACGACCGCGTCGGCCAGGCGCTGGACAAGGCGCGGGTGCTGTGCGAGCGCGCCGAGCTGCTGGCCCGGATGAAGGGCCGCGACAAGGAGCGGTTCGCGCTGCAGAAGACGCTGGCCGACCTCTACCTGTCGCGCGCCGAGCCGCAGTGGAAGCTCACCGGGCTGCGGCTGCTGAAGGACTGCTGGCAGAAGAATCCCGACGCCTTCGACGCGGACCTGAAGCGTGCGCAGGCGGAGTGCCCGGCCGACGAGCGGCCGAACGACCGCTCGGCGGCCGACAAGGCGCGCGAGGCGCTCGGCCGCCGGCCGACGATCATGGTGATCGGCGGCGACGAGCATCAGGACCGCGCCGAGGACGAGCTGTCTGCGCTCGGCTCGGAGTGGGGCTTCGACGGCGAGTGGTGGACCACCGACTACGTCAACCCCGACCGCGTGTCGGACAAGCTGCAGGAGCACCTGAACGCGCGGCAGCCCGACGGCATCCTGCTGCTGCACTGGAACCGCGAGGAATTGGTGCGCGACCTGCGGAAGCTGTGCAAGACCTACCGGGTCGCCAGCCGCTTCTGCATCTACGTCGGGGTGCAGTCGTTGCGCGCCAGCGTGGCCGATCTGATGGACGCCGCCGCCGCGCAGTTCGGCGACAAGGATGGCGCGACGTCGGCGGCCGCGGGCTCGAGCTACTGAGAGCGTGATCTGCGCGGCGCGCCGGGGACGACCCGGCGCGCCGTGCCGCATCCGGAGATGACCCCGTGCCGATGATGAAGGCGGTGGTGAAAATCGCGCCGAAGGACGGTGCCACCGAGATCGTCGACAAGCCGCCGCCGACGCCCGGTCCGGGCGACGTGGTGATCAAGGTCAAGGCGACCGGGATCTGCGGCACCGATCGCCACATCTGGCACTGGGACCCGTCGGTCCAGTTCATGCAGACGCCGGTGACGTACGGCCACGAGTTCTGCGGTCACGTCGCGGCGTTCGGCAAGGACGTGGTCGACCTGAAGGAGGGCGACTACGTCTCGGCCGAGATGCACGTCGTCTGCGGGACGTGTTTCCAGTGCCGCACCGGCCGCGGCCACATCTGCAGCCGGACGAAGATCTACGGCCTGCACCACGACGGCTGCTTCGCCGACTACGTCAAGGTGCCGGCCAGCAACGTGCTCAAGCTGCCGGGCCGGATCACGCCGCGCGTCGGCGGTTTCCTCGACGCGCTCGGCAACGCGACCCACACCGCGCTCGCCGCCGACCTGGTCGGCCGGAAGATCGCGATCACCGGCTGCGGTCCGATCGGCGCGATGGCCGGCGCGGTCTGCGAGTTCGCCGGCGCGAGCGAGCTGTTCCTGATCGACGTTTCCGACCAGGCGCTGAAGCGCTCGCGCAACTGGGCGGCGATGGCCGGGCGGCGGATCCCGGTGACCGTGATCGACACGCGCGGCGAGGGCGCCGCGAAGGCGCTCGCGCTGATCCGCGAGCGGACCGGCGACGGCGTCGATGCGGTGCTCGAGATGTCGGGCGCCGAGCCGGCAATCAACTTCGCGCTGGAGATCGTGCGGCCGGGCGGACAGCTCTGCCTGCTCGGCCTCACCAGCAAGAAGGACGTGACGATCAAGGACTACAGCAAGAACGTCGTGTTCAAGGGCGTCCAGCTGCAGGCGATCATCGGCCGCAAGATGTACGGCACCTGGTATTCGATGCTGGGCATGCTCGAGGCCGGCCTCGACGTCGAGCCGATCGTGACCGCCGAGTACGACCTCACCGACTTCGCGCAGGCGATGGCGACGTTCGACCGCGGCGAGACCTGGAAGGTCGTCCTCTATCCCGAGGGCAAGCCCGCGAAGGGCCCGACGCGGGCGGCGTGACAGCAGCTGCTTCGTCGGCGCGCCCATCGCAGTGTCCTGGCGGACACAGCTTCGGGCACGCCTCCTCGCATCTGCCGCCACGGCGCTCCGTGTCGCAGGCAAGGTGACGCGGGCGAAGAAGCTCGCGCTGGTGGTCAGACCTTCTTGACGAAGATGCCCTTGGCGATCCAGCCGAAGAGGGAGCCGAGGAAGGCGGCGCCGATCGCGACGGCGAGTGGCTGCCAGCTGTCCGGGACGGCCGACTCGATCGACGGCTGGATCAGCTTCTCGTAGCCGAAGCCGATCGCGGCCGCTCCGATTAGTGACGCGACGATCATCCGCATGGCGCAGTCTCCAGTCATTCCCACGGCGCGCCCGCGTCGCGGGCCAGTCCGCTACATTGCCCTGCTTCGCGCCTGATCGGCGAAGAGGAGCGGGAAATGTACGCGACGGCCAAGGGGCAGTACGCAAAAGAACTGCAGGAGATCCGCGACGCTGGCCTCTGGAAAGAGGAGCGCGTCATCCTCTCGCCGCAGGCGGCGTCGATCCGCGTCGCTTCGGGCGAGGTGCTGAACTTCTGCGCCAACAACTACCTCGGGTTGTCGTCGCACCCCGAGCTGGTCGCGGCGGCGCAGGCGGCGCTCGGCAAGTACGGGCTCGGCATGTCCTCGGTCCGCTTCATCTGCGGCACGCAGGACATCCACAAGGAGCTCGAGGCGAAGATCTCGAAGTTCCTCGGGCTCGACGACACGATCCTCTACTCGAGCTGCTTCGACGCCAACGGCGGTGTGTTCGAGACGCTGCTCAAGGAGGACTGCGCGGTCATCAGCGACGAGCTGAACCACGCGTCGATCATCGACGGCATCCGCCTCTGCAAGGCCGATCGCCAGCGCTACAAGCACCTCGACCTCGCCGACCTCGAGGCGAAGCTGGTCGCCACCAAGGGCGCGCGCATCCGCCTGGTCGTGACCGACGGCGTCTTCTCGATGGACGGCGACATCGCGCCGCTGGCGAAGATCGCCGACCTGTGCGACCGGCACGACGCGCTGCTGATGGTCGATGATTCGCACGCCACCGGCTTCGTCGGGAAGACCGGGCGCGGCTCGATCGAGCACTGCGGCGTGATGGGGCGGGTCGACGTGGTGTCGAGCACGCTCGGCAAGGCGCTCGGCGGCTCGGCCGGCGGCTTCATCGCGGCCCGCGCCGAGATCGTCGCGCTGCTGCGGCAGCGCTCGCGCCCCTACCTGTTCAGCAACACCGTCGCGCCGCCGATCGTCGCCGCGACCATCAAGGTCTTCGACCTGCTCTCGGGGTCGACCGCGCTGCGCGACAAGCTCGAGCAGAACACGACCTACTTCCGCGCGCGGATGACGGAAGCCGGCTTCGCGATCCGCCCCGGCGTCCACCCGATCTGCCCAATCATGCTCGGCGACGCCAAGCTGGCGCAGGCTTTCGCCAGGGAACTGCTGCCCGAGGGCATCTACGTCATCGGCTTCAGCTACCCGGTCGTCCCGATGGGGCAGGCGCGGATCCGCGTGCAGATCAGCGCCGGCCACGAGCGCGCCCACCTCGATCGCGCCATCGCCGCGTTCACCAAGGTCGGCAAGCGCCTCGGCGTCGTGAAGTAACCGGACAAACTGATCCAGGATCAGTTTGTCCGGTTCGTCACCGCCGGCTCAGAACGACCAGATCGCCGACACCGTCGCGCGGGCGCCGAAGAGATCCTCTTCGCTCGTCAGCGGGAACTCCCATGCCGCTCGCAGTGCGAGCCGCTGCGTCGGGCGCAGTTCGAAGCCGATCCCGCAGCTCACCACGTCCTCACCCTTGCCGCCGCCGAGGTTGGCGACGTCGACGCCGCTGAACGGCACCGCTTCGGTTCCCTCGTCGACCGTCTTGTAGGCGTTCAGCTCGACGACCGGGCTGAACCACTTGTTGACGAACCAGTCGGCGTGGACGTGGAGGCTGGCCCAGTCGGAATCGCCGAGCCCTTCGTCGCTGTCGTTCTCGATGATCCAGTTGGCCGTCACGCCGAGGTGGAACCGATCCCACCCCTTGTTGCAAGACGCCCACAGCCGGATCTCGGAGTCGTCCTGCAGGACGTCCTTGTCGCCGGTGGCCAGCTCGTAGCCAGCACCGACCGCGGCATGGAGCTGCGAATTCCAGTCCTGCAGGAACGCCCACTTGAGTCCGGCCGCGAGGTCGTTCGTGCCGCGCTCATCGATCAGGCCGGTGTCGAGGTCGAGGATGCCGTCCTTGTAGGCGACCAGCTGCAGCGAATCGGTCAGCGCCACGCGGATCTGCAACGCCATCGCCGTCGCGTCGCCCCCGTCGAGCGCGATCGACTCCGGGATCCGGTGCCACGCGTACCACGCGCGCAGATCGCTCGTGACGAACGAGTCCTCGTGGTAGTGGGGCGCCGTCAGCGGATGGACCGCGCGCTGCGAGTCGGCCAGATCGAGCCGCTCCTTCGGCTGCTCGCCGAAGAGGACGAAGTCGCCGTGCTGCGCGCGGGCGAGGCCGGCGCTGGCGACCAGGAAGGCGGGGGCGACGATCCACATGCGCATGCCATGGCTCCGGAACGGTGAGGGTGCTGTTTCCCGGTGGCAGGGGTGGACTGCGGACTCCCGCCCGTGTCACGACGAATTTCCCGGGTACGCCGCGACTTCGGCAAAGGCCGTTCCTGCCGCGTCCACCATCCGGGATGCCGCCGCGATACGCTCCCGCGCCGATGCGGCAGCTCATGCGGAGGGCGATCACCACCGGCGCGACCGGCCTGCTCTTGGCGCCGGGCGCCACCGGATTCGACGGTTCCGACTTCGAGCGCGCCGTCGCGCCGCTGCTCGAGATGCGCTGCCTCTCGTGCCATTCCGCCGCGAGCCGAAAAGGCGGCCTTTCGCTGGAGTCGCGCGCCGACGCCTTGCGGGGTGGCAAGTCCGGCGAGCCGGCGATCGTGGCGGGCGATCCGGACGCGAGCGCGCTGCTCGCCGCGATCGAGACGGCTCCTGCGGCCGACGGCGCGCGCAAGGCGCGGATGCCGAAAGGCGGCGAGCCGCTCGCCGACGTCGAGATCGCGGCGCTGCGCGACTGGATCGCCGCCGGCACGCCTTGGCCGGCCGAGCGCCATCTGGTCGATCGCTCGGCCGACCACGAATTCGAGCGGCGTCGCGACTGGTGGTCGCTGCGACCGCTCGCGGCGGTCGCTCCGCCGGCTCTCTCGTCGCTCCCGCCGCTCACCGACCTGCAGCGTCGCCGCGGCGTCGAACCACCGCGGAACGAGCTCGATCTCTTCGTCCGTGCCGACCTTGCGGCGGCTGGACTCGCGCCCGCGCCGCGCGCTGACCTCGACACGCTGCTCCGCCGCGTGACGTGGGACCTGGTCGGCTTGCCGCCGACGCCCGAAGACTCCGCCCACTTCCGATACGAGTCCGACGGCGGCGGCGTGAACCCCGGCGAGCCGACGTCCGAGCGCGCCTGGTCGCGCCTGATCGACCGCCTCCTCGACGCGCCCGAATATGGCGAGCGGTTCGCCCGCCACTGGCTCGACCTGGTCCACTTCGGCGAAACGCACGGCTTCGACAAGGACAAGCCGCGACCTGACGCGTGGCCCTATCGCGACTGGGTGATCGAGGCGCTGAATCGCGACCTGCCGTACGCCGAGTTCGTCGCGCAGCAGCTCGCCGCCGATGTCGTCGCGCCCGACGAGCCGGCCGCGGTGCGCGCGCTCGGCTTCCTCGCCGCCGGGCCATGGGACTACGTCGGCCACGTCGAGCTGCGCGAGGGCACCGTCGACAAGGAGATCACCCGGCTGCTCGATCGCGACGACGTGGTCGCCAACGTGATGTCGACCTTTACCGCGACCACCGTCCACTGCGCGCGCTGCCACGACCACAAGTTCGATGCGATCGGCCAGCGCGACTACTTCGGCCTGCAGGCGGTCTTCGCCGGTGTCGAGCGGGCGGTGCGCGAGTACGACGCCGAGCCGGCGGTGGCGCAGCGGCGCGCGGAGCTGCTGGCGGAACTCGCCACGCTGGAGCGGCCGGTGGCCGGCAGCGGCGCGCACGATGCGGCGGCGCACGCGCGGAGCCGAGCGGCGCTCGGCTGGCACGGCGAGATCGCTGCGGCCGCCGAGACGACGCAGTGGGTCGCGCTCGACCTCGGCAAGGCGCAACCGCTCGACGAGGTGGCGCTGGTGGCGGCGCACGAGAGCTACGGCGGCTGGCCGGGGCCGGGCTTCGGTTTCCCGGTCCGATTCGTGGTGGAGGCGTCGGAGCGCGGCGACTTCGCCGACGTGCGCCTGCTGCATGACGCGCGCGCGGCCGACGTCGCGAACCCCGGCGACGTGCCGCTGCTGCTCGACGCACGCGGCGCTCCGATCCGCGCGGTGCGCGTGACCGCGACGAAGCTCTGGAAGCGGACCGACGACTTCGCCTTCGCGCTTGGCGAGCTCGCCTGCTTCGCGGGCGGCGTCGATGTCGCGATCGGCGCGGCGGTCACCGCGTCGAGCTCGATCGAGGCGGCGCCGCGCTGGGCGGCGACGAACCTCACCGACGGCAGCACGTGGTGGGGGGCGATCGCGGCCGACGAATCGCCCTCGGAGCCACCGACCGGAAGCGCCAGCAGCGACTGGCGGCGCCGCGTTGCGGCGCAGGCGCGCGTCGCCGCCGAGCTTGCGGCGCTGCCGCCGCGGCAGCGCGTCTACGCGGCGACGTCGCGCTTCACGCCCGAAGGCGCCTTCACGCCGCGCGCGGCCCCACGACCGATCCACGTGCTCGAGCGCGGCGACGTGACGCGACCGCTTGCCGCGGCGGCGCCCGCCGCGCTGCGCTGCGTCGCGCCGCTCGCGGCAGATCTAGGGTTGGCGGCCGACGCGCCCGAGGCAGAGCGGCGCGCGGCGCTCGCTCGCTGGCTGGTCGACCCGCAGAACCCGCTCACCTGGCGCGTGATCGTCAACCGCGTCTGGCAGTGGCATTTCGGGCGCGGGCTGGTCGACACGCCGAACGACTTCGGTCACATGGGTGGCGCGCCGAGTCACCCCGAACTGCTCGATTGGCTGGCGGCGTGGTTCCGCGACCGCGGCGGCTCGCTGAAGGAGTTGCATCGGCTGATCCTCACCAGCGCGATGTGGCGGCAGGCGTCGATGAGCAGCGCGCGGGATGTCGCGAAAGGGCGCGATGGGGCGTTGGCAACGGTGGCCGCGCTCGCGAAGGCGCAGGCCGACGACGGCGAGAACCGGCTGCTGGCGCGGATGGGGCGGGCGCGGCTCGACGCGGAGCAGGTGCGCGACGGGCTGCTCGCCATGGCGGGGCGGCTCGAACGGACGGGGCCGGACGGCGTGCGCGGCGGGCCGTCGGCGCGCCACTTCGCGTTCAAGGACGATCACTCGCCGGTCTACGACTACGCGGCGTACGCGGGCGACGATGCGGCGGCGCGGCGGCGCGCGATCTATCGCTTCACGGTGCGCAGCGTGCCTGACCCGTGGCTCGAGAGCCTCGATTGCCCCGATGCGTCGCTGCTGACGCCGAAGCGGAACGTGACGGTGACGGCGCTGCAGGCGCTGGCCATGCTGAACGATCGATTCGTGCTGCGGCAATGCGAGGCGCTGGCGGAGCGGCTCGAGGCGGCGCGGCCGGACGACCTCGCGGCGCAGGTGGCGCGGCTCTACGAACTTGCGTTGGCGCGGGCACCGACTGCGGCGGAGTCTGCGGCGGTGAGCGCGCATGCGCAGCACCACGGTCTCGCCGCGGCGTGCCGTGTCGTGGTGAATCTGGACGAATTCCTGTTCATCGACTGACGATCGCGGACCGCGGAGCGCACACGTGGACTCTCCCCAATCCCGCCGCGACTTCCTTGCCGCGCTCGGCAACGGCTTCGGCTCGCTGGCGCTGGCCGGCCTGTCGATGCCGACGTCGCGCGCCGGTCGTGACGAAGCGGACAAACTGATCCAGGAACAGAATGTCAGGTTGCCGCGGGCGCGGGCGAAGCGGGTGGTGCAGTTGTTCATGTCGGGGGCGGCGAGCAGCGTCGACACGTTCGACTGGAAGCCGCAACTCGTCGCGCGCGACGGGCAGAAGTTCGACCCGGGGGGCAAGGTCGAGCTGTTCCAGAGCGACCCGGGCGCGGTGATGGCGAGCCCGTGGAAGTTCCGGCCGCGCGGGCAGTGCGGCAAGCACGTGAGCGACCTCGTGCCGTGCCTCGCCGAGCACGTCGACAAGATCGCCTTCGTCCATTCGATGGTCGCGAAGTCGAACGTCCACGGGCCGGCGACGTTCCAGCAGGCGACCGGCTTCGTGCGACCGGGCTTCCCGTCGATGGGCGCGTGGGTGAGCTACGGCCTCGGCCGCCTCACCGACGAGCTGCCGGTCTTCGTCGTGCTGCCCGACGCGCGCGGCTTCGCGCCGAACGGCCCGGCCAACTGGGGCGCCGCCTTCCTGCCCGCCGCCCACCAAGGCACGGTGATCCGCCCCGCCGCCGCCAGCCCGATCCACGACCTCTTCCCGCCGAAGGAGGCCGCCGCCCTGGCGACCCCCGCCAACGAGCGCGACACGCTCGCCCTGCTCGACCGCCTCAATCGCGAGCACGCCGCCGCTCGCCCCGGTGACAGCCGGCTCGAGGCGCGCATCGCCAGCTACGAGCTCGCCGCGAAGCTGCAGCTCTCGGCGCCGCAGGTGCTCGAGCTCGCGGGCGAGAGCGCTGCGACCCGCGCGCTCTACGGCCTCGACGATCCGCGCACCGCCGACTTCGGCCGCAACTGCCTCGTCGCCCGGCGCCTGCTCGAGCGCGGCACGCGCTTCATCCAGCTCTGGAGCGGCGCCGACAACGGCTTCCCGCGGCGCAACTGGGACAGCCACGAGGAGCTCGCGAAGGACCACGCCGACATGGCGGCGTCGATGGATCGCCCGGCGGCGGCGCTGTTGACCGATCTCGAGCAGCGCGGGCTGCTCGCCGACACGATCGTGATGTGGGTGACCGAGTTCGGCCGGATGCCGTGCAGCCAGGGCGCCAAGGGGCGCGACCACAATCCGTTCGGCTTCACCGTCTGGCTGGCGGGCGGCGGCATCAAGGGCGGCACCAGTTATGGCGCCACCGACGAGTGGGGCTGGCACGCCGTCGAGAAACCGACCAGCAACTACGACGTGCACGCCACCGTGCTGCACCTGCTCGGCATCGACCACACCCAACTGACCTTCCGCAGCGACGGCATCGACCGCCGCCTCACCGATGTCCACGGCGAGGTGCTGCACGACCTGGTCACCTGACAAACTGATCCAGGAACAGTTTGTCCGCTCAGGAGTGCGTTGCGGCGAGAGCTCGTCCGTGCGCGGAGGCTCGCCGCCTCGCCAGGAAGGCGCGGCGGCGGCGGCGCAGGGCGGCGGGGGAGTAGAGGCGCTCGGTCAGCCAGCGCAGGCCGCGGCGCAGCTCCTCGACGCTCATCCGCGCGGGCGTGAAGTTCACATCGAAGAGGGTGCAGCGCTCCCAGCGACCGGGCGCGAGCAGCCGCCCCTCGCGCTCGAGCCGCGCGTAGAGCGGCGTGCCGGGGAACGGCGTCAGCACCGTGACCTGCACCTCCCACAGCGCGTTCGTCTCGGCGAAATCGAGCACCTCCGCGAAGATCTCCGGCCCGTGACGATCGAGGCCGAGCACGAAGCAGCCGTTCACCGTGACGTCGCGCGACTGGAGTTCGCGCAGGCTGCGACCGTAGTCGGGCGCGCGCCCCGCCTTCCAGTCGGCGCGCTGCTCGACGCCACGCAGCGCCGTCTCGCCCGGGCTCTCGAGCCCGATCAGGAGCTGGCGGCAACCGGAGCGCGCGATCGCATCGCACAGCGCCGGATCGTCGGCGACCGAAAGGTCGGTCTCGGTGAACCACTTCATCCGTCGCGGCGCGAGCGCGGCGCAGAGCTCCCTCGACCACTCATGGTCGACGAAGGTGTTGTCGTCGGCGAACTCGATGAAGGCGCCCGGCTGCACGCGCTCGATCGCGTCGAGGTCGCGCACGATCTGCGCCACCGGCCGCCGCCGGTAGCGCTGCTGCAGCATGACGCTCGACGCGCAGAACTCGCAGCGCCACGGGCAGCCGCGGCTGGTCTGCACGGTGAAGCGCGAGTAAGGCCGCCCCGCGATCAGGTCGTAGCGCGGCGTCGGCAGCGTCGCGAGATCGACCGGCCCCGCGGCGCGCCCGTCGAAGCGCGCCGCCGCGACGCCGCGCTCCGCCGCCGCCACCACCTCGGGCCAGACCTGCTCGCCCTCGCCGACCACGACATAGTCGGCGTGCGCCGCCGCCTCGTCCGGCAGCACGCTCACGTGCAGCCCGCCCAGCGCGACCTTGACGCCGCGCGCGCGCAGCCGGTCGGCGATGGCATAGGCCTCGAAGACCTGCGCCGAGAAGGTCGAGATCGCGACGAGGTCGCAGTCGTAGAGCTCGCGCGGCTCGGCGCCGTCGGCGGGCGCCTCGTAGTAGCGCAGTTCATGGCCCGCCGGCGTGCAGGCGGCGAGCTGCAGCAGCCCGAGGCTCGGCAGCGCGGCGATCTGCTTGCTGCGCGCGACGAACCCCGGCAGCGTCAGCCCGAGTTGGAGCAGCTCCGGATCGTGCGCCCGGATGCCGCTCATCGCAAGGAAGCCGATCTTCATGGGGAACTCCCCGATCCGGCGGACGGGGCGGCGAGAGCGATCAGCAGCGTGATGACCGGCACCACCAGCAGCGCGACCGGCAGCGGGAAGGCGTGGCGAAACGGCCGGCGCCACGCGGTGAGGAAGCAGGTGGCGGGCATCGCCAGCGCGCCGGCCAGGAATGCGGGTGCGAGCCACTCCGGCGCCGCGCCGCCGAGCGCCGCGAGCGTCCGCTGCAGCTCGAGCGCGATCAGGCCGAGCGCGATGCAGGCGATGTGGCCGAGCCGCAGCAGCCGGCGGCGGAACGAGCCGTAGCCGCCGGCGAAGGCGTCGTCGTGGAAGCGCAGCCCGAGCAGCGCGCCGGAGAGGAACCCGGCGACGACCAGCGACCAGGCGACCAGCTGTTGGAGCGAGGCATCCATGGCCGACGCAGCACAAACGGCGGGCCGGCGCGCGCCACGGGGGACGGTGCCGCGGATCGCGGCGCGGCCCCGTCGCCGATCGCCGTGCAGCGAAGCGCGCTACGCGCCGGCGCGGCGGGCCGGCGTATCATCCTCCGCCTTTCGCAGCGCCTCCCGGATCCTCGCCATGCCCTACGACCCGCACTCGATCGAGCCCAAGTGGCAGCAGCGCTGGCTCGCCGAGAAGACCTTCAGCGTGAAGGTCGATCGCAGCCGGCCGAAGTACTACGTGCTCGACATGTTCCCGTACCCGAGCGGCGCCGGGCTGCACGTCGGCCATCCGAAGGGCTACACCGCGACCGACGTCGTCTCGCGCTGGAAGCGCATGCAGGGCTTCAACGTGCTCCACCCGATGGGGTGGGACGCGTTCGGGCTGCCGGCCGAGCGCGCCGCGGTGCGCGAGAACCTCCATCCCGCCGTCATCACCAGGCGCAACGTCGAGAACTTCCGCAAGCAGATCCAGCGGCTCGGCTTCGCCTACGACTGGGAGCGCGAGCTCTCGACGACCGACGTCGAGTACTACAAGTGGACGCAGTGGATCTTCCTCAAGCTGTTCGAAAAGGGGTTGGCCTACCAGGCCGAGGTCGCGGTGAACTGGTGCCCGGCGCTCGGCACCGTGCTGGCCAACGAGGAAGTCGTCGACGGCAAGTACGTCGAGACCGGCGACCCGGTCGAGAAGCGCTCGATGCGGCAGTGGATGATGAAGATCACCGCGTATGCCGAGCGGCTGATCACCGATCTCGACGGCCTCGACTGGCCCGAATCGCTGAAGGAGATGCAGCGCCACTGGATCGGCAAGAGCAGCGGCGCGGAGGTGACCTTCGCGGTGGCCGGCGGCGGCGCCGCCACCTTCACCGTATTCACCACCCGCCCCGACACGCTGTTCGGCGCGACCTGGTGCGTGCTGGCGCCCGAGCATCCGCTGGTCGCGCAGATCACCGCGCCGGCGCAGCGCGCGGCCGTCGACGCCTACGTCGCCGCCGCGAAGAACAAGGCCGAGCGCGACCGCATGGCCGACACCAAGGAGAAGACGGGCGCCTTCACCGGCGCGTTCGCCGTCAACCCCGCCACCGGCCAGCCGATCCCGATCTGGGTCGCCGACTACGTGCTGTGGGGCTACGGCACCGGCGCGATCATGGCCGTCCCCGGCCACGACGAGCGCGACCACGCCTTCGCGAAGACGTTCGGCCTGCCGATCGTGCAGGTCGTGAAGCGGGCAGGTGCAAGCGGCGCGGCCGCTGGCGCGGACGCCGCCGCTCCGATCGATGTGCAGCAGGCCGCGTTCGTCGACGACGGCGTCGCGGTGAATTCGCGCTTCCTTGACGGCAAGCCGACCGCCGACGCCAAGGCGGCGATGACGAAGTGGCTCGAGGAGAAGGGACTCGGCAAGGAGCGCGTGCAGTACAAGCTGCGCGACTGGCTCTTCTCGCGGCAGCGCTACTGGGGCGAGCCGTTCCCGGTGCTTCATCGCGCGGATGGCACGACGGTCGCCGTGCCGGATGACCAGCTGCCGGTCCTCCTGCCGCCGATCGACGAGTACAAGCCGACGGCCGACGGCCAGCCGCCGCTCGCCCGCGCGACGGACTGGGTGAAGACGACCGACCCGCGCACCGGCCAGCCGGCGACGCGCGAGACCAACACGATGCCGCAGTGGGCCGGCTCGTGCTGGTACTACCTGCGCTTCATCGACCCGAAGAACGCGGCGGCGCCGTGGTCGAAGGAGGCGGAGAGCTACTGGATGCCGGTCGACCTCTACGTCGGCGGCGTCGAGCACGCGGTGCTGCACCTGTTGTATGCCCGCTTCTGGCACAAGGTGCTCTACGACCTGGGCCTGGTCACGACGATGGAGCCGTTCCAGAAGCTGCGCAACCAGGGAATGATCGTCGCGGCGAGCTTCCAGGAGGCGAGCGGCAAGTACCACTACCCGCAAGACGTCGAGGAGACGGCCCCGGGCAGCGGGCAGTGGCGCGTCAAGGCGACCGGCGTCGCGGTCAGGACGCAGATCGAGAAGATGAGCAAGTCGCGTTACAACGTCGTCAACCCCGACGATGTCGTGCGCGACTACGGCGCCGACTCGATGCGCCTCTACGAGTGCTTCATCGGGCCGATGGAAGCCGGCGGCGTCTGGCAGACCAACGGCGTCGAGGGCGTCTACCGCTTCCTCGAGCGCGCGTGGCGCCTCTTCTTCACCACGCCGAAGGGGGCGACGCGCGACGTCCCGAACCCGGCGCTGGTCGAGCGGCCGCTCGATCCCGATCCGAAAGCGGGCGAGAAGGAGCTCGAGAAGCTCCTGCACAAGACGATCCAGAAGGTGACCGCCGACCTCGCCGTGATGGGATTCAACACGGCGATCAGCGCGCTGATGGTCTACGTCAACGCGCTGACCGGCCGCGAGTCGCTGCCGAAGGCGCTGCTCGATCCGTTCGCCCGCTTGCTCGCGCCCTTCGCGCCGCACCTCGCCGAGGAGGCGTGGGCGAGCGCGCTCGGCCATGCGACGCTGATCGCCGACGCGCCGTGGCCGCAGTTCGACCCGGCGCTCTGCGTCGACGACGAGCTCGAGATCGCCGTGCAGGTGAACGGCAAGGTGCGCGACACCATCAAGATCCCGGCCGCCGCCGACGCCGCGCAGTGCCAGAGGCTGGCGCTCGCCAGCGAGAAGGTGCAGCGGGCGATGGAGGGCAAGCCGGCCAGGAAGGTGATCGTCGTGCCGAAGAAGATCGTGAACGTCATCTGCTGAGCGAGTCGCTGTTCGGGGCCGTCGTCCCGCCGTTCTCGCGCGATGCTCTCACGGCGGCGGGCGGCACCTGGACGCGCGCCCTGGCCGTGCGGCGGCGGGCGGGCGTGGCCGTCGGCGCCGCTCCGCCGGAGCGGTGCGCCGTCGACCGCTTCCGCGGCGGCAGCCCTGCGGCATGATCGCCGCATCCGTGGCGGAACGCTCCGGTGGCGAAGGAGGCTCGGCGATGAACGGCTGGCTTGGAACGGCGGCGGTGGGTGTGGTGTCGGTCGCGGCCGCTCTGGCGGCGGTGCGCGGCGGTGCGGTCGGACAGGTCGCCGGCAAGGCGCCGGGCGGCGCCGCGGGCGAGCCGGCGAAGATCCCGGTGCTGCTGATCTCCGGCCAGAACAACCACGACTGGGAGTACGTCAATCCGAAGATCGAGCAGCTGCTCGATCGCTGCGGGCGGTTCGACGTCGACGTCACGCTCGATCCGGCGAAGACGCTGGCCGACGCTGCCGCCATCGCGAAGTACCGCTGCTTCGTGCTGAACTACTACGGCACGCGCTGGGGCGAGGTCGCGGAGCGGAACTTCGTCGCGGCGGTCAGCGGCGGCACCGGCGTCACCGTGATCCACGCGGCGAACAACTCGTTCCCCGGTTGGACGGAGTACGAGCAGATCGTCGCCGACCTCTGGCGCGACGGCACCGGCCACGGCGCCTACCACAAGTTCGACGTGAAGATGATCGACCGCGACCATCCGATCACGCGCGGGCTGCCCGACATGAAGCAGCACCCCGACGAGCTCTATCACAAGCTGGTCCACACGCCGGGCGTGCAGACGCGGGTGCTGGCGACGGCGTTCGCCGATCCGAAAACCGGCGGCACCGGCAACGACGAGCCGATGGTGATCGTGCTGAATCACGGCGCCGGACGGGTGTTCCACACGCCGCTCGGACACGTGTGGCCGGGAGTGGTCGAGACGCGCCAGACGTTCGACAACCCCGAGCTCGACCTGCTGATCGCCCGCGGGACCGAGTGGGCGGCGACCGGCGCCGTGACGCTGCCGACGGTGCCGCCGAACCGGCTCAGCGCGGAGGAGCAGGCGGCCGGCTACACGCTCCTGTTCGACGGCAAGTCGACGGCCGGGTGGCGCAGCTTCCGCGGCGAGGAGTTCCCGGTGCAGGGATGGTCGGTCGTGGACGGCGCGCTGCAGGTCGCGGCGGGCGGCGGCGGCGGCGACATCATCACGGTCGATGAGTTTGGCGACTTCGAGCTGCGCTTCGAATGGAAGGTGGCGGCGGGGGCCAACAGCGGCGTGATGTACCGCGTCGGCGAGCAGCACGATGCGCCGTGGCGGACCGGGCCCGAGTACCAGGTTCTCGACGACCTGCGCCACGGCGACGGCAAGGACGCGCGCACCTCGGCGGCGGCGCTCTACGCGCTGGCGCCGGCGGCCGGGAAGACGCTGCGACCGGTGGGCGACTGGAACGAGGGGCGGATCGTGGTGCAGGGGTGGCACGTCCAGCACTGGCTGAACGGCGTGAAGGTGGTCGACGTCGACTTCGCCGGCGCCGAGGCGAAGGCGAAGGTAGCCGCCAGCAAGTTCGGCTCCATGCCGGCCTTCGCGACGCTCGCGCGCGGCCGCATCTCCCTGCAGGACCACGGCGACGACGTCTGGTTCCGTTCGCTGCGCATCCGCAAGTCCTGACCGGGGTCCGCCGCGCCGGCGTCGCCCGCCGGCGGGGCCGCGCCGTGGTTCAGTGCGGTGGCATCGGCGCGCCGGTCACCTCGATCAGCGTGATCTCCGGCGGGCAGAACAGGCGGATCTGCGGCGCGAAGCCGCCCTCCTTGCCGAGCCCGCGCGTCACGCACAGTTGCGTCGTGTCGCTCATCCGGTGCAGTCCGCCGGCGGCGACGGCGCGCGGCACGATCTCGAACGTGACCGGCGGCCCGAAGCCGGGGATCACCACCTGGCCGCCGTGCGTGTGGCCGGCCAGCACCAGCTGGCAGCCGGCGGCGGCGAGGTCGCGCCAGTGGCGCGGCCGGTGGACCAGCCCGATCCGCACCGCGGCGCGCGGCGCCCGGGCCAACGCGCGCTCCATCGCCCCGGCGCGGCGCGGGTCGATGCCGAGCAGCTCGATCGGCGGTTCCGTCGCCAGCACGACCGACTGATTGTCGAGCAGCAGCGCGCCGGTGCCGCGGATGGTCTCGGCGATGCCGCCGTGCACCACGGAGTCGACGTCGCCGTTGACGACGTGGACGCCGAGCCGCGGCGCCGCCGCCACCAGCCCCTGGAGCACGTGGCGCGCCTGGCGCAGCGTGGTGCGCTCGTCGAAGCTCTGCGCGACGAGGTCGCCGGCGACGACGATCAGGTCGGGGCGCAGCGCGGCGACGCGGGCCGGCAACGCGCGCTCACGCGGACCCAGCCAGCTCGACTGCAGATCGGACAGCAGGACGACGCGCAGCGGCTCGACGCCGGCGGGGAGGCCGGCCACTTCGACGCGGCGCCGCTCGACCACGACGCGGTCGGGCTCGACGATGCAGGCCAGCAACAGGAGCGTCGCCATCGCCAGCGCGAAGCCGGCGGCGAGGCCGCGATCGCGCCGGGCGCTCCACGCCGCTCGCAACGCGGCCGCGGGCAGGACGATGGTGCCGCCAAGCCAGGCGATTCCGAGCGGCAGGAACGCCCCGACGTTGAGGCGGCGCTGCCAGTCCGGGTGGCACTGCAGCAGGTGATCGAGCGCCGGGTAGACGAGCGACTGGCCGAAGAAGATCACGCCGCCGAGGCCACCGACGAAGAGCGCGGCGGCCAGCAGCCATTCCCCGCGCGGCGCGCGCCCGAGCCAGGGCGGCAGGCGGTGGAGCAGGCGCCGCCCGATGGCGCCACGGGAGAGCGCGGCGCACGCGAGCCAGAGCGCCGTCGCGAGCAGCAGGTCGATCGCCTGGTAGAGAAGGTGACCGGCGATCAGGTCCACGCGTCGGCGACTCCCGGGTGCCGGATGAACGGGGCGTTCCGGCGCCGTTCGTCATCGGCCAGTGGGACGTCGCGGCGCGAGCCGGGAGCGCGGATTCGGGCGGTTACCGCTTCATGTCCGCGAGGAGACGGTCGATGGCGGCGTCGAGAGCGGCGTCGCCCGGGCTGCCTTCCCACTTCTGCCGGATCCTGCCCTCGGCGTCGATCAGGAACAGCGTCGGCCAGCTCTGCACTCTCCACTGCTTCGAGATCGCCGGCGCGCTGGCGCTGTCCTGGAAGCTGCGCCAGCTGATCTTCTCGTCGATGTACTCCTTCTTCTTCAGCTCCTCGAAGTTGTCGTCGCTGTTGACGCCCACCAGCGCGAACGGCTCATCCTTCAGTCGTGCCACGAGCGACCGCTCGTGCGGGAACATGGCCCGGCACGGGCCTCACCAGTACCCCCAGAAGTCGAGCAGGACCACCTTGCCGCGGTAGTCGCTCAGCTTGAACGCGACGCCGTCGAGGTCCATCCCGGCGATCTCCGGCGCCGGCTTGCCGATCACCGCGAGCGACGCGATCAGCTCGTCGCAGCGCTGGCCCCAGTTGCCCATGGGCCCGGCGAGCGCGCCGAACCGCTCTTTCATCGCGCCGAGCCTGGCGATCACTGCCTGTGCCGCCTCGACCGTGGACGCGGCCTTCGCCTCGCCGCCGATCCGCTGCCACGCGCATGCTGCCTGCACGGGCGCGCTGGTCGAGTCGCGCTCGATCCATGCGAAGTACTCGCCGGCCGCCCGCGTCAAGGCGATCGCCGCCGCCGCCTTGGGCGATCCGACCCGCGCCTCTTCGGCCGGCGACTCCATCGCCGGCATCAGGTGCATCAGCACGACGTCGGCCAGCCCGTCATCGTCGAGATGGCTCTCGACCAGCGCGTCCATCACTTCGGTGAACAGCGCGGCGTGCTTCTCGGCGTCCAGCGCGCCGGCGTGATCGAGGACGAAGCCGTACGCCGCCAGCCCTTCCGGCGTGCCCTTGCCATCGATGGCGAGGTCCATCGCACGCGCCACCAGCCGGTCGACCTCGGCGACGTCAGGCCCTTTCTTCGCGCCGCGCGCGTAGACGAGCTTCATCGCCTTCTCGATCTTCGGCAGCGAGTCGTCGCCGATCGCCGCGCCGACCGCGACCATCGCCAGCACCCATCCGGACCATTGCATCAGGGATCGCTCCTGCCGAGTGGCGTTCCGCACCGTCACGCCGTCCAGCGGCCACCGGTACGCCCGGCCGTCGGCGCCGTTCCACGCGATTCGGCGCGGCGGCCACCGTTCCCGGGCACCCCCGGTTTCGGCCGCAAGGGCGCGGGAGATTAGCCTCGCCCGGATGGCGGACGACCCACTCGGCACGGTCTGGCAGGCGACGGCCGCGCGTTTCGCCCCGCTCGCGCGCCGGGTCGCTGCCGCCACCGGCTGGCAGGTGTTCCACCCCGGCGACTATGGCGAGCGGTGGCACGCCCGGTTCCGCCGCCTCTACCCGCTCGGTCCGGCGCCGCTCCTCGTCTGCGGCCTCAATCCCGGCCCCTACGGCATGGCGCAGAGCGGCCTCCCGTTCACCGACCTGAAGCGGCTCGTCGCCGCACTGCCGCGCCTCGCGGCCGAACTGCGCGGCGCCGGCGAGCCGCTCGCGCTGCCCGGTCTCGCGCCGCCCGCGTTGCGACCGTTCCTCACCCGGACCTTCGAGTCCTCATCGGTCCGCGTCTATCGCTTCCTCGCCCACGCCTTCGGCGATGCCGAGTCGGCGTTCGCGCGCGTCGTCGTGGTCAATCCCTGCCCGCTCCTGTTCATCGAGCCGGAGAGCGCCGCGAATCGCACTCCGGCCGACCTGCCGCGCCGGCTGCGGGCGCGCGGCATGGCGTCGACCGCGGCGGCCGAGTTCATGGCGCAATTCGATGCCGCGCGCGCCGCCTGCGTCGACGACGCGATCACCCGCCTCGCACCGGCCGGCGTCGTGCTGCTCGGCCGCGACGTCGACGCCGCGATCGGCGCGCCGCTCCGCGCGCGGCTCGGCGAGTCGCGCGTGGTCGCGTGGGAGCATCCGGCGCGCGCCGTGCCCGAGCGCTGGGCGCGCGGACTCACCGACGAGTTGCGCGCGCGCGGATTGCCGCCGGCGGACTCGTCGCGCCGGCGCCGCGGCTAACTTCGCGCCATGGTCCCGTCGTCGCCGTCCCGTTCGCTGCTGCTCGCCCTCCTCCTGCCGGCGATCGCGCTGGTGGCATGGGCGACGTGGCGCGCGCGGGCCGCGGAGCAGGCGGCGATCGACCGCGCGCGGGCCGAGGACGCGGCGTGGCTCGCGGTCGGCGGCGCCGACTCGTCCGCGGTGGATCGCGCCGCCACGCCGACGGGTCGGGGAGAGCTGCTGCGCCTCGAGCTGGCGCTGGCGGTGCCGGCGGGAACGGCCTTGCCGGCGCTGGCGCTGCGGCTGCGCGCGCGCGACGGCGCCG